>Ga0209648_10004461_pt1 | contig 11886 bp, 9 predicted proteins | sample GraSoi2013_115cm_FD_185830 | JGI IMG/M metagenome (GOLD analysis project Ga0209648, IMG submission 185830) | Grasslands soil microbial communities from the Angelo Coastal Reserve, California, USA - Sample 9_17_2013_115cm (SPAdes) (version 2) | ecosystem: Environmental > Terrestrial > Soil >...
AGAACTTGCGGAAGGATGGGGGGCTGAAGTCGCTGCAGGTGACGAGCGGCTCGACCAATGAGGGTAAGAGCCTGGTGTCCGGGAATCTGGCGTTCACGCTAGCGAGACGCAGCAACTCGAAGGTGCTGCTGATCGAGGGAGACCTCCACAAGCCGGCGCTCGCGTCGATGCTTGGACTAGACCAACTGCCGGGGCTGGGCCAGTGGTGGTCCGAGCCGGACGACGAGATTACCCGTTTCATGTACCAGCTGAACGACCTGCCGTTGTGGTTGCTTGCGGCGGGAAAGGCATTTGATCAGCCCTCCGATATTTTGCAATCGGCACGGTTTGGGAAGGCCTTCGCCCAGCTGGCTCGCTCGTTTGACTGGATCGTGGTGGACTCGACTCCGTTGTTGCCGATGGCGGACGTCAATCTGTGGTCGCGGTGGGTGGATGGCACGCTTTTGGTGGTTCGCGAGGGCGTGGCGCCGATTTCAGCTCTAAGGAAGGGCTTGGCGGGCCTCGACAATGCCAAGCTGATTGGCGTCGTGCTCAATGAGGCTTCCGAGTTCGATCGAGCTGTCTATTACGACGGCAATTATGCCTCTCGAAAGAACGGGACAAACGGTCAAGCTACGGAAAAAACAGGGGAGGACGTTACTTGATACGGTTGCTCCATGCTTATTTCCCTGCCCGCACGCTCTTCCTGGGGATATCGGAGGCGTGCTTAGTCGGCCTCGCGTTCGTGGCCGCCGCGGTGGCGCGGCTTGGCACGAACGACGCCTCACTCATGCTCAGCTATGAGCAAGGTTTTTTCAAAATTGCAGTTGTATCCGGTGCGTTTATAACTTGCATGTATTATTTCGACCTTTATGACTCATCGATCCTGAGCAATCAGCGCGAAGTGCTGACGCGCGTGATCCAGGTACTGGGCACCGTGTGCATACTCTTGGCGCTGCTTTATTACGTTTATCCTCCGCTTGAGCTGGGCCGGGGTATTTTTCTGCTCGGCTTCGCTCTCGTAGCCATACTGCTGCTGTTCTGGCGACGGCTTTTTCTAAAATTGAACGCCTTGCCGCGATTCGCACAGCGGGCGCTGATTCTCGGCGATAGTCCGCTCGCAAAATCATTGCTGTCGGAGCTGGAGTCTCGCTCTGAATTAGGCGTCCACGTGGTCGGACAACTGAAGAGCGTCGAAAATGGGAACGGAAAATCCAGTCTGGCTAACGCGGAGGAGTTGGAAGAGTTTGTGCGCTCCGTGGAGTCCTATCGACCAGATCGCATCATTGTGAGCATGGGGGACCGGAGAGGGAAGTTGCCGGTGGAAGCCCTGCTGCAGTTGAAAAGTCGCGGCGTAATGATCCAGGACGGCGCCGACGTTTACGAGGCGGTAACCGGAAAAGTCCCGATCGAGTCTCTGCGCTTGAGCTGGTTGTTGTTTTCAACTGGCTTCCGAATCTCTCGACCTTTGTTAATGTTTGAGCGTATTTTTTCTCTCATTCTCAGTGCTTTGGTCCTGACCCTTATGTCGCCAGTAATGGCCCTGATCGCGTTGGCGATTCGTCTCGACTCCGTCGGCCCAGTTATTTTCCGGCAGAAGCGCGTAGGGCAGAACGGCAAGATTTTCACCTTGTACAAGTTCCGCACAATGCTGGAGGGCTCCGACAAGGGCAATAGCCATCGTCCCGCGGAGATAACCGATAGTCGGTTTACGCGCGTCGGCCGGTTTCTGCGGCGCAGCCGCATGGATGAGCTACCGCAGCTTTTCAACATTCTCCGGGGAGACATGAACTTTGTGGGTCCGCGCCCATTTGTTCCCGACCAGGAACAAGAATGCTTGGAAAAGATTCCTCATTATCGCCAGCGGTGGGTGGTGAAGCCCGGCGCAACGGGTTGGGCCCAGGTTAATCGCGGCTATTGCGAGACGATTGGAGACAACATTGAGAAATTCGCATACGACCTCTTTTACATCAAGAATGCTTCGGTCGGCCTTGATTTTTTGATTTTGATTCAGACCATGAAGATTTTGCTGCTAGGGCGTGGTTCGCGATGAACGCTGTTATCCTGGGGATGCAGATTGCTTTTTGGTTCTCGCTGGCGCTGGTTGGCTACACATACTTCGCTTATCCGGTGGTTCTATTTTTCTGCTATTGCTTTGCACAGCTACGCAGCGACTGGCGGTACCTTTTTGACCGACAGAACCGACGCGTACCTGCACTTGAGGAGAGTGAGGTCCCGTCCGTCTCCCTTCTGATCCCCGCCTTCAATGAGGAAGCGAGGCTTCTCCAGAAAATCAGCAACCTTCGCGAGATGGATTATCCGCCAGGGAAGGTTCAGATTGTCTTCGTCTCCGACGGGTCGAGCGATGGGACGAACGAAATCTTGAAAGGGGTAGGTGACTCGAATATCGAAGCGATTTTTCTGTCGCGCCGTTCGGGCAAAGCAGCGGCTCTGAACCAGGCGGTGCTGCACGCCCGCCATGAGATCCTGGCGTTCTCCGACGCCAGCACACTTTTTGCTTCGGATACTCTGCGGAAATTATCCCGACACTTCTCAGACGGGCGAGTCGGAGCGGTTTGCGGCGCGCTGAAGTTTCAGGCCACTGCGGAGTCCCAGCAGACTGAGGGTGTCTACTGGAAGTACGAATCCATGATTCGGCTGATGGAAACGCGGCTCGGCGCGACCTTGACGGCCAGCGGTGCGGCGTACGCACTGCGCCGGTGCGCTTACATACCGCTCGCCCCCGGGACAGTGTTGGACGATTTTGTCATTCCAATGAACGCTCGAAAGGCTGGCTATCGGGTGCTGTACGACCCTGAAGCGATTGCCACGGACTATGCACCGGAAAGCATCAAGGGAGAGTTCACGCGTCGCGTTCGCCTGGCCACGGGGAGTTTCGCGTCACTGATGTTTCTGCTTCGTGTGCCAATGGGAGCCTTCGGGCGGTTCGCGTTCGTTTCCCACAAGCTGCTGCGATGGATTCTGCCTCTGATTCTCTGTAGCTTGCTGATCAGCAACATTGCCCTGCTGCGTTATTCCGGCTATGTGTTATTCGGCGTGATGCAACTCATTTTCTACGTGTGGGCGGGGTTTGGATTTCTGTTTCGCGAGCGAATACGAAACGTTCGCTTCGCTCTGCTTGCCTATTTCCTACTGGTGATGAACGTTGCCTTTCTGGTGGGTATGTTTCGTTGTTTGACCAAGCGCGAGGAAGGTGTATGGCAGCGGGTCCAATAGGCAGCGAGGCGGTTCGACGCACCTGGCCGGTGATTGAGGGGATTCCGGTATTTCTGTACCACGAGATTGCCGATGAAGGCCAAAGCGCTTCCCGTTCGCCAAACCGGAAATATGTGGTCGTGCTCAGACAGTTTCGCGATCAGTTATCGGAAATCAGGAATGGCGGTTACCAAATCACTTCCGTGAGGCAGGTCGCACAGAGGGCTGACGGGACAGGGCGTTCACTGGCTGGCATCACCTTTGATGACGGCTGCACCTCTGATTACGAGAAGGCATTTCCGCTCCTTGTCGAGGCCGGACTGCGAGCGGACTTCTTTCTGAATACTGCCAATATCGGAAAGCCGGGCTATTTGAATTGGGAGCAGGTACGGGAAATGTGCAAGGCGGGGATGGCGTTTCATTCACACGGGCACTCCCACGTTGCGTTGTCACGACTTGATCCTGCGCATCTAGAGCGGGAACTTCGCATATCGCGTGGAATATTGGAAGACAAGCTCGGTTCTGTTGTCGACTTTCTCGCAGCTCCATACGGTTTGCTAAACCGCAGGGTAATCCAGGAGGCTTTTCGACTGGGCTATCGTGGAGTGTGTAACTCGCGGCAATGGACGGCTTCTTGGGGGAACCGCAGCGTAAATCGCGTAGCAATCCTCGGGCATACTTCTGCGGAAGAGTTCCGCAAGCTGTTGGCCCGCCATCCCTTGCCCTACATCCTTCGTTCGATGCGCTCCGCGGCCATTTACCTCCCCAAGCAAGTTCTCCTCAGGATTCAACCGATGCGATTGGGTGTTCAGGTGGTGGCGAAGCAGGGATGAGTCAGCGGCCGCAATTGCAGATATTTGTACTCATCGACGCGCTAGGCTGGCGTTTCGTGGAGGGGCGCGATTTTCTGAGCGATCTCTTGCCCTATCGCAGTCCGTTGCGAACAGTGCTGGGATTCAGTTCTGGCGCCATTCCGACGATTCTGACGGGCGTGCCTCCCGCAGTGACCGGTCACTGGAACCTCTTTTACTACGACCCGGAGGGCTCGCCATTCCGTTGGCTAAGATCCGTGCAATTCTTGCCGGACGCGGTGCTGGATCATCGCGTAACCCGCAAGATCATCAAAGAACTGGGACGACGCGTCCTTGGCATGGGGCCGCTGTTTGAATGTAGCGTAAGTCCGAGATTCTTGCCCTGGTTCAACTACGTCGAGAAGAAGAATATCTACGACCCGGGCGGGATCACCGGTTCTTCGTCCATTTTCGACCAACTGACGCGCAAGGGCATTGCGCATCGGGTGTATTCCTATCATCACCTTAGCGATGCCGAGATTGTCCGCCAAGCCGTCAAAGACATTCAGTCGAGGGAGGCGTCGTTCTTCTTCTTGTATCTCAGCGAAATGGACATGTTCCTCCACATGCATTGCAAAGAACCAGACAACATAGAAAAACGATTGCAATGGTACGACAGCTCGCTGCGCCGAGTATTTGCAGCAGCGCGACAAATTGATCCCGATGCGGGTATGACCGTGATTTCCGACCACGGTATGACGCCGGTGGAGCATCGTTACGACGTCGTTAAGGGAATCGATGGCCTGGGGCTGAAGGTAGCTGTCGACTATTTGGCTGTATACGACTCAACGATGGCGCGGTTTTGGTTTTTCAATGACCGCGCGAAACAGGCAATTCAGAGCCACCTGGAGAGTGTGCCGTGTGGGCGAATTGTGGCGGACCAAGAGTTGCGCCAACTCGGTGTCTTCTTTAGCGACCGTCGTTTCGGCGAGCTGATTTTCCTGCTGCATCCCGGCTGGCTAGTGTCGAAAAGCGATTTTAACGGAAAAGGATGGATGCCCAATGGGATGCACGGCTACCATCCTGAGGATTCTTATTCTGATGCCATCTTCTTGAGCAGTAGCAAACCGCCGGTACCCGTGCAGACCATCGCGGATGTGTACGCTTGCATGCAGAGCGCCACCGGTTTCGAGAATATGGTTGAAAAGATGGATGCTCGGTGAACGAGGCTCCAATCACGCGGAACGAAGAGGCTTTCCGGGCACGTGTGCTCGCTCTGGATGGCAAGCTAAAGATGACGCAGTTCCCCATTCCTATTTTGTATTTTTCGAATGAGCCGGCCCGCGGCGGCGCGGAAGAGCATCTCTTGACGCTCCTTCGCGGATTGGATCGGACTTATTTTCAACCGCTACTCGCTTGCCCGCCCGAACTGGTTGAGAAACTCCGACCAGATCTTCCGAGTGATATCGAGGTTTTCCCCATTTCGTTGCGGAAGTTTAGCCACGTTGGGGCAATGTTGCGGCTTGCGCGGATTTTACGGGAACGTGCGGTGAGAATCCTGCATTCCCATCTATTCTATGCCAGTCTCTTCGCTTCGCCAATTGCGTGGATGTGCGGCGTTCCGGTGATTATCGAGACACCACATGTGCGCGAGGATTGGCGCAGGGGTTGGTTGAAGTCGAAGTTTGTGGTGGATCGCGTTGTGGGGCGAATCATCACGCAATACGTTGCCGTGTCTCATGCCAACAAACGCTATTTGGTGGAGGAAAAAGCCCTCGCGAAGGAAAAAATCATCGTAATTCATAACGGAAGCGATTTGCGAAGGTTTCGCCCTGGACAGGCGCCGCCCTCAAATCTCAGGCAAAGCCTGGGACTCGGTACTGACGATCCTGTGTTGATGGTCGTCGGCAGACTGGAGCCGCAGAAAGGCCACAAAGTTCTGCTTGAAGCCATGCCCAGCATCCGCCGCGAATTTTCCTCGGTGCGCCTTGTCTGCGTCGGTACAGGTTCTCTCCACGATGAACTGTTGGACCTTGCCCGGAAACTTGGAATCGAAGATGCGGTGCGCTTCGTTGGATTCCAGACCGACGTGGGCGAATGGTTGAACCTGGCGGATGTGACGGTGCTGCCCTCTTTTTACGAAGGATTGCCATTGGTTGCAATTGAGTCGCTCGCGGTAGCGAAGCCAGTTATAGCGACAACCGTGGATGGTTCGGGAGAAGTTGTGGTGGACGGAGAAACCGGGCTGACGGCCCCTCCGGGAAATTCTCAAGCACTTTCCGCCGCCATCTGCCGATTGTTGGGTGACGTGGAGTTGCGGAAGAAACTGGGCCGCCAAGGACGCGAATGGGTCTGCAAACACTTTGACGAGCGTGAACAAATCAAGCAAACCCAGGACCTGTACCTCACTGCCCTCGACTGCGCCACGCAGGGAATGCGGAAGCCCATGCAGTTGGTACAAACGGAAACGAAACCGTCGCCTGCAAGGTCAAACCATGGGGAGGGGCGCCGATGAAAGTATCGTCGAGCCCTTCGATGATGACCTCGACGCAGGGAGCCGGCGGGACGGCCCGGCCCGCAGCGGCGGCTGAAGACTTTAAGGACGCTAACAGTGTTCAGCGGGCCATCTGTGAGCGCACGGTTGAGCTAGTAGTGGCCGAATGTGGCGGGGACATCAAAGCGATTATTCTCACGGGCAGCCTGGCACGCCAGGAAGGCACGTTCGTGTACGAGGCTGGCGGCTGGCAGCAGTTTGGCGACGCGGAATTTCTCTTAGTATTCGAGGAACGAGCGGCGCTGCCTTTGAACGAAAACCTGTTGAATTTGCAAAGGGCTGTAGAGTCGGAACTCCTGACTCGCGGCCTGCAATGCAAGATATCCCTCGCCGCCGTCCACCCAAAGTATCTGCGACAGTTGCGGCCTCACATTTTTGCCTACGAACTGCTAACGCACGGTCGTGTGCTCTGGGGAGAGCCGGTACTCTCCTCCATTCCGCGATTCCTTCCGACCGCAATCCCGCTCGAGGATGCCTGGCGCCTGCTATGCAACCGCATGATCGAATTGCTCGAAGTGTCTGTAGGGATAACCGACGAGTTACGCGAGGTGCCGAAAGAAGCCTTCTACCAGAGCGTGAAATTGTACATTGATATGGGCACGTCCTTCCTGGTTTTCGCGCGCGGTTACGAGCCGACGTATGCGTGCCGCGCCGAAAAAATGCGCAGTTTGCAGATGCAAAGCAGCACGGCGAATGACTGCCCGCTGAATCTGGCGCGATTTGCTGAGCGGGTAGTCGCTTGCACTCAGTACAAGCTGTCGGGCGCGGATAGGCTGCAGCTGCCGGACTTGCATGAGCAACCGAGCAGTTTGGCGCTTTGGCAGGAAGTGATCGCCGATGCGCATTCCTTGTGGCGCTGGGAACTGTCACAGCTAACAGGAACAAAAGTGACACTAACGGACCGAGAGCTCATTAAAAGATGGATGCGGCAGCAGCCAGTCAAAGAACGGCTGCGAGGCTGGCTTTTCGTCTTGCGGCGCGAAGGCTGGCAACGAAGCTGGCGGAAATGGATCGGCTGGGCGAGGTGCACCTTGCGAGGGTCTCCGCGATATTGCGTCTATGCGGCGGCCAGCCAGCTGTTATTCAACATGCCCACTCTGGTTGCTGAAGGACCAAAGACAGGAGCGGAAGAAAACGCAATAAGGAAACTTCTTAGCTGGCTCCCAGCCCGCTGCGCAACGCCCCCCGCAGCCCCGGACTGGCGGCAGGTCGCTGCGGAGATTGTCTGGAATTACCACATGTTTTTGGCGGGCACCCGCTCATGAACGATTCAAACACGCTACTCGAAAGCGCCGAATCGTTAGCCTCGCAAGGGTTTGCCTCCACGCCCGTCTGCGGCAAGCGACCTCCGTCGCGGTTGTCCGACGTTTGGGAGTCGCCTCTCACGGATCTGCCGATCCGCGACGAACTCTTATTTCAGTACCTCCCGCTTTCGCGTTCGATGGACGTTCTCGAAGTCGGACCCGGAACTGGATTCACAGCGTTCCGACTCGCGCGCATGGTCAAAAGCATGACCGTCGTGGACGTGGCAGTCGGAAACATTGCACGACTCCGCGAGGTATTGGCGGCAGTTCCAAATGTGGATTTTGCATGCGCAGACTTGTGCGCGCCGGGACTTATGGCAAGCCTGAACCGTCAGTTCGACGTTGTCGAGGCTATTGAGGTATTTGAATTTCTGCCCGAACCGGCCATCGCGCTACAAAATATGGGCGCAGCCCTTCGCTCCGGTGGCCGGCTCTTTTTGCAATTCCCAAACTACAGGCCGCCAAGGAGTCACGGCGTCACCTTTTTTGAACGCTGGGATGACCTCCACGATTTGTTGCGAGCAGCCGGCTTCAAGAATTGCGAGGTTTACTCGCTTCGTCTGCGGCCGTTCGCGGACTTTCTGTTTCGAAATCTGCACGAGAGACCACTCAGCTTTTACCGCTGGGTGCGCCGCAGGGAACGCGCGAGTCGTCCACAGACGTTCGAGAACGTGTGGACGTATCGGCACGGAAGTCGGCTGCAAAAATACAAGGGTCTGATTTACGTGGCCTGGATGACGCTCATGGCTGCATGCCGCGCGGGTGGAGATTGCTTCATGCGCACGCAACTGAACGACGACATCATGGACCGCAATTTACTCGTGCTTGCGGAACGGTAATTCCGGAGGGGGAGCTTAGATAGGGATGGCCATCCAAGATTCCAAAACGAAAGTTGTGATGAGGAGTCTTGCGAATCGGCCCATTACCTCCGTGGTCCGGGAGTGCATGGAATTGTGCGAGTGGGAACGCTGGGTTGCGCGAGATGCAACGGTCGTGCTCAAGCCCAACCTTTGCACCATCGTCCCGGAGCAAATGGAGAAATCCAATACGGACCTTACCCTGACGGCGGCCGTGTGTGAGGTTTTGCTCACCCGAACGAAACGGATTTACATAGGGGAAGCCGACCACCTCCGGAGGACTGCCGACCAATCATTCGAGATCACCGGGCACGCACGCTTGGCCCGGGAACTTGGAATCCAGTGCGTCAACTTTTCGGAAGTGCCCAGAGTTAAAGTTCCATGCGAACCGATCGGCGAAATCGAGATGCCGCGCCTGTTGGTCGAGGCGGACGCCTTCATCACCCTGCCAGTGCTGAAAACCCATGCGCTCACGTACTTCACTGGGTCGCTCAAGAACCAATGGGGTTGCGTGCCTCAGCACAATCGCATTCTGCTGCACAAGCACATTGATGCCTTGCTGGCTTCGTTGCAGCGAATGCTCCAGCCCAAACTATCCATCATGGACGCGATTGTGGCGATGGAAGGACGAGGCCCGGTGAACGGGGAACCTCGCAGGCTCAACCTGGTGCTCGCGGGCCAAGATGCGGTGGCCGTAGACGCCACCGCGATGCGACTTGTGGGGTTGGAACCCGCGCGAGCGAAGCATTTAGCATTGGCGGCAGAGCAGGGTCTCGGACGGATCAAGGAGGAAGAGATCGACGTCGATGGCAATTGGAAAGAACACGCTACGCAATTCAAGCCAGGAAATATGGATTGGGCGATTGCGTCGATGCTTTACATGAGCCAGTACCCTTGGTTTGTGAAATACATCCTCGAGAAGAATTATGTTTTCGTTCCTATTCGGTCGTTTGTGAAGCTATTGAGAAGGGCCGGCGTCGTAGGAAATGGCTAGCGAGACAAGGGCTAGTCCTATTTGCTCACAGATGACCGCTCAGGAGTTGCTGCTTTGCAGGTTTTGTTCATAGGGCTGGCGCCGCCAGTACCCACGACGAACGGGCACCGCATGCGGTGTTGCACCTTACTTTCTGCCTTGGCTGCGGAAGGCCATGAAGTAACGCTTATTTGCTTCGCCGATTCCAAAGAACTCAGGTCTCCCGCTCCGCAACTGACGGACCTCTGCACTCAAGTGTATTTCGTTCCTGCGCCACCCGATCAAACCGCCGCCGTCGAGTATTGGAATCGTCTTCGGAGTTTTCTTTCTGCGAAGCCCTTTGGCGCACAGCGTCTGTGCTCCAGCCAGATGAGCGATACCGTTCAGCGCACCCTAGATGGCGGGCGGTTTGACGCGATAATTTGCGACGACGTGTATATGCTCGCGAATATCCCGCCGCAGATCAACATCCCGATCCTTCTGAACAAACACGACATTACTCATGAAATTATGGGCCGCTTCCTCGATTACGAAAGGAATCCGCTGAAACGGCTCTATGGTCGCTCGGAATACACGAAAGTTCGAAAATTGGAGATCGATGCCTGCACGAACAGTGACGCGGTGCTTGCCTGCTCAGAGCGGGACGGACAAGAGATCCGCAAGCTTTGCCCCGCTGCGCGAATCTACATACTGCCCAATGTCGTGGATGTGCGGAGCTACCAGCCCGCCTACGAAGACGACGGCCGGACCGTGCTTTACGTTGGTGCGATGGATTGGTTTCCGAATCGCGACGCTGTCGATTACTTCGCTGAGGAAATTCTTCCGAGATTGCGGCGAAAAGTACCTCAACTGCATTTTACCGTTGCGGGCCGGAACCCTTCGCAGAAGATGCACGAGCGATACCGCGACTTTCCTGACGTGACATTTACTGGAAGCGTTGCGGAGATGCGCCCTATTATCGCCAATGCCGCCGTGTGCGTGGTTCCGCTGCGCATCGGGAGTGGAACACGCCTGAAAATCCTGGAAGCGGCGGCCATGGGCAAGGCAATCGTTTCGACGCGCCTGGGAGCTGAGGGGCTTGAATTTGTTCCCGGCGAGGAAATTGTCCTGGCCGATGAGCCTGAGGAATTCGCGGCGGCCGTTGCGGATTTGCTCGCGGACCAGTCCCGCCGCGTCGCTCTGGGCCGGGCGGCCAGGCGTCGCGTAGAAGGCCACTATGATCTTTCCACTTTAGGTACTGCCGTTCGGGCAGCATTCGAAGAATTAGTACCGCAGGCTGCCAAGGTTGCAGGAAGATGAAGCCAGCCTTCTGGAGCGGGCAGTCAAGGCCATGATACTTTTTTACTTCTTGATCTTCGTTTTGCCCCTGAGTCAGCACCACATTTGGGCGCAGTTTGTGGGCGACCTGACAGGCATCAAGTACATTGGGATTGTCTGCGTGCCTTATGCGATCTTTCATTTGGCTCAGCGGAAAACTCTTCCCCGCTTTTTCGTTAGTTGGCAAGCCCGCTTTTTTATGGTTTTGTATGTTTTCGTTTCGCTTTCCTGTTTGGCCTTCGGTCAGTTGCGCGTTAATGGCCACTGGATTAGCTATACGTCTTTTTTGGCCTTTTTCTTTATCACTATTTCGATAGTGGACACGCGGTCCCGGCTGCGCTGGGTTGTCCTGTCCGGGATCGGTTCCATCGGACTGGCATCAGCCTATGTCTTGCGCGACTGGCAGCTCTACCACAACCTGTATGCCGGCTACCGTCCCGGCTATGTCGTTGGCGATCCCAACTATTTCACCGTAAATGCATTGCTGTTCATGCCCGTCGCCCTGCTGTTGCTCCGGCAGAAGCAGCCGCGTTGGCAGCGGCTGTTTTGCTTGGGCTGTCTGACTCTCGCCGTGGGTGCGGTGCTGCTTTCTGCTTCCCGCGGCGGCTTCCTGGGCTTGGTTGCGAGCTGTCTTTATTTTCTTCTGAAATCGCGTCAGCGTGTGCGCAATCTTGCGTTGGCCTGCGCGGCGCTCGCGGTCTTGAGCCTTCCGATGGAAATGTCTCCGGTGCGGCGCCTTTTTCACCCGTCACAGTCCGACCAAGACGCCCAGCAGATTCGCTTGGCGCTGTGGGACGGCGGGTTGAAGATGATTATGGCACACCCACTTTTTGGCGTCGGCTTGGACAATTACCCCCGGGAAATATCTAATTACGCCGACCCCGCAAAACTTCCC
>Ga0209648_10004462_pt1 | contig 11886 bp, 10 predicted proteins | sample GraSoi2013_115cm_FD_185830 | JGI IMG/M metagenome (GOLD analysis project Ga0209648, IMG submission 185830) | Grasslands soil microbial communities from the Angelo Coastal Reserve, California, USA - Sample 9_17_2013_115cm (SPAdes) (version 2) | ecosystem: Environmental > Terrestrial > Soil >...
AGGCGTTCAAAAGCTGCATGGCCGGCCCGGAAGCCGGCGCGGCCGTCAATGCCAGCCGCGCAAACGGTCAGCAGCTCGACGTGAACAGCACACCTACGGTCTTCGTGAATGGGCGGCGGATCGTGGGCGCCGATGCGCATCTGCTCGAGCAGTACATCAACTACGAACTCGGCCAACAAAAACCGGGGAAAACTGCGGACAAGAAGTAGGAGAGAGACAGGAGCCGGGAAGAGCCCAAACAGGGACCCGGAAGCGGCGAGAAATTCAGGCCGATCTCTTAGTTAACATAATATAACTTATAGGACGCGATGTCAAGAGAAATCTGCGGATGCTTATCGTTTTTCTGTGGAAATCTGGCTGGACCTTACTACCCTTACGGCCCCTCTTGGGGGGGGCTAGGTGCTTCCGGCTGGCGCGGGGGGTGCGCCAGCCGGAAGCGGGTAAATCGAATCGGCCTATGGTACTTGGACTGTTAGGCTTTTTCTAGCGCGGGGCCTCGTGAAGATCTTATTCCGCTTGAAAATTGATGCGCAGACCGGAGGTGGCCGCCTCTTCGCAGGATGGCTGGGTCGTGATCTCAATGAATCTGCTCGGCTTGTGGCAATCTAAACCATTCGCCCTTTACCATGCGTTACTTCCCTGCTGCAAGCAGCCTCGACCGCGTCTCAATTTGCGAGGGTGTGGGTCAGGCGCTCCCCACGACAACTGACGACATCGACGGCGGGTTCTGCTTTGGCGCTCCTTATCGCTTGTAAGACCTTTTTGGCTGGCAGATGCTGCCTACCGGAGGTACTTGCGATGTGTGAAAAAGTTCTCTCGAACATTGAAGTCAAGGGTGGACGGGCCAAAATGAAAACGAAAGGATCGAGAATCAAATTCCTATCGACCGCATGCGTGGTGACGTTGTGTCTTAGCCTCTTCGGCGGCATCGCGGTGGCCGGCGATGAATCCGATAACGATAAGAATAGCCAACGAAGTACGGCCGAGGATTTCCTGCGGCTCGGGGTGCGGCCGATCGCCATCGGGCACCATGGGGTGGGGCCCAATCGCGGCGAGAATCCGGCCTTGCCGATCGAGAATACCGTCGATTCGGTGCGGCAGGCTTATACATTTGGCGCGCGCGTCGTCGAAGTGGACGTCCAACTTACCCAGGATGGGAAGCTGGCCGTCTTCCACGATGACTTTCTGAGCGATTTTACCTGCGTCAACACACTGAACCTCGACCAGGTTCAGCAGCGCCTGCCCTTCGTGCCGGAGCTGCATCAGGTACTCGACGTCGCTCGCGAATTCAACAACAGGGCTGGCGACGACCTCGGCGGCATCCTTATCGTCGAACTGAAGGCGTTTTCGCCGCACTGCGATCCGGGCGACGTATTGGAGCAGGCGGTGGTTTCAGCAGCGGTATCCGAAGTGCGCCATGCCGATATGGCTGACAAGGTTATTTTCGATTCATTCTCGCCAGCGTTGCTCCTTTTGGCGGCGCAGACGGGGCCGGAGATCCCGCGCGAGTTGGACATTTCGGGCCTGCAGTTGCTGACCCCGGCCCAGATTGAGGCCATCACTGGATTACCGGTGACTATTATCAGCAAGAAGAACTCGCTGGGACTCACCTGGGCCGAGATTGGTCCGGTGTTCCGTTTGCCGGGCTATGCTTCGGCGCAGCAGTTCCTGGCGACGGGGATGGCCACGAGCGTTCGCGTTGTCGGCGGCGAAATGGACTTCTTCGGCCCGGCGGAGCAACAGCAACCGGGTAGTGGCGCTGCCTTTGTCGCAGGGGCGCACTCGCTCGGCTTACGCGTGTTCGCAGATCCGGCAAACACCGAAGCAAACTGGAACTTCTTCGCCTCGCTCGGCGTTGATGCTATCTATAGCGTTATCCCGCTGGGTGTGCGCTTGCAGCCGGCGATTCCTGACCTCTGACAGGACTAGCTCGAACACTCGGAGGACGATTGCTTCCCGTCCGGCAGGGCTCTCGTTGGTGCAGAAAGTCGTGCCGGAGAGGGCTAATGCAGGCCGATCTTGGCCATGAGTTGCGCGAAGCGAGGGTCGGAGCGCAGGGGGTCGGCCATGGGCTCAGTACCGAGATAGACGAGGCGGTCGTTGCGCTCCTTGTAGGCGCGATCAAGCCAGTCGAGGGCCGTTCGGTTTTCGCCGAGACCTGTGTAAACGGCGGCGAAGTAGAGCGAGGAAACGTACCGCGACTGGGCAAGGCGATGAAGTTCGCCGAGAGCTTTGCGAGCGCCAGCGGGGTCGCCAGCGAGAGCAAGCGTGTGTCCGTGCAGGGCGATCATGACGGGATGGTCGCCAGAGAGTTTGCGTCCTTGGGAAAACTGCTCCAGGGCGTCGGTATACATTTTCTTTTCGCGAAGAGCAGAGCCGAGCCAAATGTAGGCGAGCCAATAGGTAGGGTATTGCTCCACCGTGCGGCGCGCCTGGGCAATCGCCGCGTCGTAATTGCGCGCGTGGTAATAGATCTCCGCGCGGACGGTATTGAACAGCGGGGAAACCGGATCAAGATCCAGCGTCCGGGAGTTCTCCTCCAGCGCCTGCGGCAGGCGGTTGCGCACAATGCAGTAGTGGCCGTACCAGAGATGCGGAATGGGATTGTTCGGACCGAGGGCGAAGGCGCGCTGAAACTCCCGCTCTGCGACTTCGAAATCCCAGTCGTAGCTGAAGGAGACATTGGCGAGGACGGCGTGCGGCTCGGTGAGCAAAGGGTCAAGCTGGAGGGCGTGCTCGGCCGCCGCACGGGCCTTGGGCTTGGCTTCGATAGGGGACATATCGTCGTAAGGCACTTGCCCGAGCAGAGCATAGGAGCTGGCGAGACCCGCGTAGGCGAGAGCGTACTGCGGATCCTTTTCGACCGCCTGTTGATAAGCTTCGATGCTCCTTTGAAGGTCGCCGCGATTGGTCCAGTAGAAGCGGCCCCGCAAATAGGCATCGTAGGCTTCTGGGTTGACGGAGCGCGTCGCGACGCGAGATGTACCGGTTTCGGTGGCCGTGGCTAATGCAACGCGGATCTGGCTGGCGACCGCAGCGCCGACTTCGTCTTGAACGAGCAGGATGTCGTTGAGGTCACGATTATAAGAGTCTGCCCAGAGGTGCGTTTGGTCGCTGACCTGGATGAGCTGGACGTCAATGCGCACGTGGTTGCCTTCCCGGCGGACGCTGCCTTCGAGGGCATACTGGACGTTGAGTGCGCGGCCAATCTCCTCGAGTGGTTTCCCGGAGAGCGCGGTCGAGGAGGTGGCGGCAATGACGCCGAGACGCTGCGGGTCAAGGCTGCCAAGCCGGGTGATCATTTCATCGGTGAGGCCGGCGCTGAAGTAGTCCTGCTGGGGATCGCCGCTGAGATTCTTGAAAGGCAGGACCACGAGACGGATTTTTTCCGGCGGCAGAATCCTGGGATGGATCCAGCGGTAGACGCCGTACCCGGCGAAACACAGAAACACCGCGGCAGCCGCGGCGAGAGCGGGCCGCTTCCAAATCGGCGGCGGAGGTTGGACGGGAGGAAGATCGGTTATTGGATTGTCGCCGTTCTCCGAGCCTGGCGAGGCGTCTACGATGTCCGGTTCGGGCACGAACGCGGCGTCGGCCTCGGGATCATCAATGGGCTGGCGCTTTCTAACCCAATCATCCAGCTCACTTGGGAAAGCGTAGACGGTGGATTTTTTCTGGTGCTCGTGGCGATGGACAGGAAGCCCTTCGGTCGTCTCCCAGCGCTGCACGGTGCGGACTTCCCGGCGGAGATGGGCGGCAATCTCTTTCCAAGAAACCAGTTTCTTTTCGGGAAGGGGCGACCCTTCGGGACTTGGCGGGACTCCGTTTTCCAGCATTACCTAGGGTGCAGCTTTGAAACGATGGATTGCGCGGATTATACCCTAGGAATGCGTCAGGTTCGCAAGGAGTCGCGTTAGTGAGCGGTTTTGGCGGCAACGGCTCCGGCCGCGGCGCCGATGAGGAACCATTTGGCGGCACGGCCGATGCGGCGCCAGGCGCTGCCGCCTCGGGCGATGCGCAGAGCGTCGTCGCGTTCGTGGGTGAGTGCGGTGGTTTTCTTGCGTTCGTCGGTGAGGTCGCCCTGGGCGGCGGCGAGCTTTGCCTGGCAAGCTTTGCAATCGATGGTGAAGTCGTAAAGAGGCTTTAGGTCTTCGGCGGGAATGACGGCATTGGCTTGGGGCGAGGGAGAGTTTGACGCTGCTGGTGCGGATTGCAGAACGATGGGCGATGGGAGGGAAATTTGGCTCGGGAGCTCGCGGACAATTTGCGCGGGCGTCACGATGGTGCGTTTCTCGGCTGCGAGTGTGGCGAGAGTTTGTGCGAGCTGGGCGTCGCGGTCGTGTTGCCGTGCGTCGGCGGCTGACAGAAGTTGCTTTGTCGCGGCGAGTTCGGCGACAAGCGCGCCAGGAGAAATAGACTACTAGCGCGAGCAGAAACGCAAAAGCAAGTTCAGCGACATGAATCCAATATCTTTCAGTCATGGTGGTCCCTGAGAAGTAAGGAAGCTGAGTGGGTTAACGCGGTCTGGATGGAACCTCGAATCCACTTGCAAGCAAAAGCACAATAAAGCGGCTGTCATCCTGAGCGAAGCGAAGGATCTCAACAACTGGTCAGGCGAGGATGAAGCTGACGTTGAGATTCTTCGGCCCGCAAAGACCGCAGCCCTCAGAATGACAATGCGGATTCATAGGTAGTGCGCGCGGCGGGCGAGGACTTGCGCGGCGTAGGTCGGGTTCGCGCCGCCGTTCCACGCGAGGAGCGCGCGGGTGGTGTCACCCGCCATGGCGTCGAATTTCTTGCGCAGAACTTTGCAACCCACGGCGAGACCTTGCTCGGGGTCACACAAGGCCGATAGAAACAGGGCATCAAAGCCTGTTTCGCGGGCGACTTGTCCCATCACCTGCATCAATCCCCAGGAAAAGCCGCGCGCGTAGGCTTCGGTCGCCGAAACCTTATTGTTTGTATATAAGAATGCGACGTACTTGCTGAAGAATGCCGGCTCGTAGCGCATGGCCCAGGGATTCCAAGCGGACTCCTGCTCGACCACGGCGCAGACCAGGGCGGGGTCGAGCGACTGGGCCGCGGCCGCTTTTCGTGCCAGCACCACAAATGGAGAAGGAGGGTTCACGGGTGTTCGTCACCTGGAGCGCCGGTGGCCGTTCAAGTCCACAAAGCGAACCATGGGCGTTTCGTCGAGTTCAATTCCCTGCTCGGCGGCGATTTTCTGCAGCGCGTTGTAGATATGCGGCAGGTGATTCGTGGCGATGTCGCGCACAAAGGCACGGGTGATTTCGTCATTGCGCATGCGGCGATGCAGCCAGCGGAGGAACAGGACAAATTGCACGCCGGCGGCAAAGAGGGCCGTCAAGGCGCCGTACCAGTGGGTGAGCATGGAATTCCTCTTGGACTGCGGCGGCTTGCCACCGCTTTTCTTGCGGTCGTGGCGGATGGTTGCGAATAAGCCGGCACTTCCTCGCGCGCTCGAACCGCAGAAGTGGTTTAGGCCTCGGTTGAAAGAAAAGCGGGAGCAAGCTCCCGCACTCCAAAAACTAGAAAAATGCGCCGGGCAGAGCGCCGAGCGTGGAGCCCAGGCCGGAGCCGAGCGCGGAGAAGAATCCGCCGCCGTTGCTGCGCGAAGAGTTTGCGCGAGCATTTAACAACTCCGCGGGGATGCCGAGCGTGCGGCCCAGGAGATTGGTGTCTACGCCGAAGAGGCCGGAGAGGCCTTGCAGCGCGGCCATTTGACGTTGCAAGGCGGCGTTGGTGAAGGTCAACTGATTCTGCTGGGCTTGGCCGGCCTGCGCAATTCCCTTCTGGCGCGCGAGTTCGTCGGTGAGCTCGCCGAAGCCGGCGGAGTTGCGCGTGCGCGCGAGGCGGTTCTGCGAGGATTGCTGGAGCGAATCGAAGGCGCTGGCGAGCGCGCCTTGCGATTGTCCGGTCACCGCGGCTTTGTCCGCCGGGCTCAGGCCGGGATTGTTCAGGATGCTCTGGTATTGAGGCAAGAGCATGTTCCCGACCTGCTGTTGCTGGCCGAGGAATTGCTGATTGAGCGCGTCGATGTTGGCGCGCTCCTGGTCGGTCATTTGCCGTGTTTGAGATTGTGCGCCACGTCCCATGGAGACACCTCGAAGAGGAGAAGTTAAAAGTTGAAAGTTGAAAGTTAAAGGTCAAAGTGAGATTCGCGGAAATGGCCTCGGCGATGTAGTGGAGGCGTTCGATGTGGCTGTCTAAGCAGCGAAGGACCCTCAGCCGAACTCAATGTGGCTGTTTGCGGGTGTACCTCAAAATGCCATCGCGCCGGGTCTCTTCGATCAGTTTCCACATTCTTTCCTGATCAAAGGCCGGCCACATGTTTTGAAGCGCTTGGCGAGCCTGTACCTCTCGTCCACTGTAAAGATAGGCAAAGACAATGGTCAATGCCTTGTAGATGGTTTCGCGGGACTCTTCATCATCCGATGGGTTCTCTTTCAGAGCCCGAAGGTGTTGCAAATCCGGCGCGGTTAGCGCCTTTTGGTTCTGACTGATGATCTCGTCGTAATCGTCAACACAGCTCGGGCTGATGTCCACTAGCGTTGTCCCGTCAAGACGAAGGTAGACGAGCGGAAAAGGGGTGCATCCATGACAGAGTCCATCAAAGTAGTCGAAGTTGCCGTCCCGCGTGAGGATTTCTATTCTTCGGTCCCCGTCGTCCCAAAAGAATGCTGCGTCGCGATTGTTCTCAAATTTCGCTATCAGCCCAGGCTTGGACCCGAGCGAAATAACGTAATAAGTCCAGCAGCAATGGGCGCCGCCCGAATATGCTTCCAGAACCACATCGGGGATACCATCGCCGTTTACGTCGCTGCCTGCCACCTCAATCGAGAATCCCCAATCGTTTTCCGCGAATATCGTCTTCCTGTTGACGTCGAGCACGACCGCACGGCACTCCGGGTCATCGAGGTCAACTTTGTCACGATTCGGCGAAATTCGGATCTCGAATCCGCCCGTCAATTTTTTGCTGACGCGACCATGTCCATGCATGCACCCCTTCGCCGCCGCGGATGCAGGATTACCCCCGGCAATAGCCAATAACACCACAAGACTGACCCAAAAAACGCTGACTCTCATTTTCGCTCTGGCAACGCGCGATACCTCAGCAAGAAGTTTCGATCCTTGCCGTATTTCGGTTGGCCGTCGCCTCCCTGTTGAAGATAGAGATCCCGCTTTCGTTCGCCGTGGCTATAGCCGGAATATGCTTGCTGAGCGCGATCCTCTTCCGTGGCTCCAGCACCCTGCTCGAGATCCGCCAACTTGTACTGGCGCGCCAGAATCGCAACTCCTGCACGGGCATTTGCCTTCCAATCTGTCTTGACATCTTGCCCGACCTTGAAAGGACGATCGCTGGCATCCTTTACAGTTTCTCCGATCCAGGTTCTGTCATTGATCTGCATTAGCCCGTAATCGGTGCTGCCCGGATGCACAACCCTTCCCTTCTTGTCTCTTACGGCCGGATTGTGGTTCTCCAACTTCGGCCTCAAACTACTCTCGGCATCGGCGGCAGCATACACCAATTTCTCTGGCAAGTGATAATGCTTTGCTAACGCCTCTAGATAGTTAAGGACGTCCTCCCGCGTGGCGTTATTATCGGTAGCGTGTAAGCCGTGGCTCGGCGTGGCAGCCTGCGGGTGGGTTTTAGGGCGGGTCTGGCCATGGCCTTGCTCAAGGAGAAGATAGTCGGGATCCTCGGGAGCAGCACCGCTTCGCCTGCGGTATTCAAGAGTTTGCAGGCCGTCGCGCAAGAGACCTGCCAGAGAACGAGCAGAGTGCATCATAGGTGCCTTTCGGGGGACGCGAGATTCGATATGTCCAATCTCTTGCAGTAGGGCGTCCAGGCATCGTCGCGCAGCCAGCCGAGGCGGGCGATGCGTTTACCAAATTTTTTCGCGATGGGCGGCGGGAGCCACGCGTGGACGTCTTCGAGGCCGCGCTGCCAGGCATCGTGTTCGGCTGCGGCGTGGAGCGCGAGGAGCCATTGCCAACGCTCGCGCGGCGTTCCGGCGCGCGGATCGAGCAGCAGATAAGCTTCCGCGGTGAGGCGCAGAAGCGCCGCCCCTAGGATTTTGGTAGCGCCAGCTTCCGGCTGGCGATTTTCTTTCGGTTGCGCCGGCTCTGCGTCCGCAAGCACGATCTTGGTCAGGAAGAGCGGATTGCGGAGATCCGGTAGAGCGTAGTCAAAACCTTGCGCCGCATGGATGGCCTGTAGCGCGGCGAGATCGCTTTCCTGATACTCGCGGATGTGCATAAGCGCTAGACCTGGATGCCGGACGGATTTGGAGGTCGGGAGCTCTGCTCCCGCTTTTCTTCCTGGCGAAGCGTGCGGCACATCCAGGACTCGCTGCGGAAGAAAATCAAGGCGTTTGCAAGCATTCGCCGAGGCGGCAAGAAAAGCGGCGGCAAGCCGCCGCACTCCAAACACATGCCGTGCTCCCGCCGAGGCCGGGACTGGTTCCGCCCGGGCTCTACGACGAGGATGGCTTGGCGATCCGCGAGCCGGGGTTGATGCCGAAACCGTTTCCGCCGCGCAACAAGCCGCCGGGAAGGACGCCGCTTCCACTGGAAGGCAGCGGTGCCGGGCCGGTTGAGCCGCCGCCGATTACGGCAATGGGTGGAGCGCCGAAGGAAACCGGCGCGGACGGCAGCGAGCCGATGTACTGCGAATAGGCGCGCCAATAGAGTGTCTGATTGCCAAGCTGGACGTACATGTTCCTCGTCGCGCCCATGAAATAGACGCGCGGGGTGCCGAACGCGGGCGTCGTATCCGACTCAGCAAAATAAAATAGCCCGGGCCGTGCGTTGGACGGATCCTTGAGGGAGATATCGAACCAGCCGTTGGAGGCCTGCACGGCAATGGAGGCAATCGGCGAAGGCGCTGGCGCCGGAGTGCTCGGGTCCACGCCCGCGCGCTGGCTGGTGGCGTTTACAGACGAAACAATTTTCACCAGCGTTTCGTAGAGATACGGGTCGCGGTCCTTGAGAGGCGCGAGTTGGGCTACGGTCAGCATTTCGATTGCGGCCGAACAACGAGTGCGAGAGAATTCACGACTAAGAGGAAGCCCTGTCGCTATGAGCGCATTGATTCGCAGGCTAATTGTTTTGCTGGCGCTTTTCGCGTCTGCCGCTTGCAGCCTAAATTCTGGACCCCCTAAAACTCGCTTAAGAATCGAGAAAGCGAGTTTTAGGCCTGCTGGTTACGAAGTACACGTGGGCATTAAGAATGCGGGCGAGCAACCATTGATACTCCACCTTGCAAAACCTCAGGTTCCGCAACGTGTGGGTGTCCCACCCCAGAGCAGTCCCCGGGTACTCCAATCGCTTGATGTGCAGCAATTTGACGACAAACTTGGATGGCAATCTGTCGGTCCTTGCCGAGACGTTGTCGGCGAGGAAACCACCACGCTGAAGCCGGGCGAGGAACTATCGAACGTGGTGCCAATTGGGGATACGTCTCACGGCTGGAACAATGCAGTGTGCCCCCGCAAGATTGCTCACCTCGCCGGACAAATCCGCGCGATTTTGTATTTCGCCTATCAAAGCGAAGCGCAATTTCGTAGCCGCGACCGACGAGGTCGCGTAGACATTGTCTCCGAACCCATAGAGATTCCACCACTAACGCTGGCAAAATAATCGAGAATCACTCTTTCTGTGGCCCGGGATCGTCCGCTCGGCTTGAAAAGTAGATCGAACTAATTTAACCCGCGGACGGGGGCCCAGGGGTCGACGCGCAGGGACGGCGTGAATTTTTGGAGGCGAAACCACGCGCCGGGCTGATTCGTGCTGACTTGAAATGCAACGCGCTCGCCGAGGACGTTGATGGGCAGCTCGAGGTCTTTCAGCGAGGGCGAACTCAGCGGGAGCGGCTGCTGCGTTTGCGACGCGTTTGCGGAATCGGTGAAGCTTGTGAGCGACAAGTTCCCTGCCCCTTCGACGAACAACGTGAGATAGCTGAAGAGCTTTCTGTGCGCGCCGAGATTCAGCGATTGCTCGACGGCGCGTTCCGGAAAATAGTGCGTGGTGTAGTAACTGGGGATGGCGGTGCCGTCGTCGGAGAGTTGCGTGTCCTTCAATTGATAGACCTTCCCGGTGGCGCCCCCTCCGCCGACTCCGGGCGTTCCTCCGCCGAGCGCGACTGTGGCGGTGCCGTCGGTGCGCTCGATGAGCGCGCAAGCGTTCGCGGCGATGGTCCACGGGGACCACTTGCGGGTTTTGTCTGTAGCGGTTTTTCGGCCGGTGTAGGTGATATTGATCGGCGGGCGTGAGGCGATCATTTCGGCGTCATCCAGGTCGCGGTAGTCGAGCATCAGAATTTTGTTTGGTGTAGTCGCACTGCCAAGCGGCACGCCGACAAAGATCCGGCGTTCCTTGGTGTCCACGGTGACCCACAGGGTGTGGCCGTACTGCCAGTTGATCTGGTTCCAGGTGGGCTGGATTTCCTGAGAAATCTTGACCGGCTCGCCGCCGCTGAAAATGTAAAGGCCGGTGCGGTGCGCAATGACCACCCAATCTTCGCCGATGCCCACGCCGCGCACGGAAGGCGTACCGACTTTGCGCGAAACCTCGGCGATGGCCCAAAGCGATGGCTCGCTTGTGCCATCGTCCTGAGTGATGAAGAGCGAATGTTCTTTCACGAAGTAGAGCCGCTCGCGCAGCTTGAATGCCGCGCGTATCGCCTGGCCATTGTTTTCTGCCACGCTGAGCAAGCCATTGATGCCGTCGTAGCTTTCCGGATCCGCGACGCGGCTGGCGCGCACCAGCGAAGTATTCAACGGTTGCGCGGTCGGAAAGATCTCGATGCTGTCGATATAGAATTGGCCGTTCTGGTTCGGCGTGCCGTCGGCGTACACGCGCAGGAGCAGGTCGCTCGGAATCGTCGCGAGCGGCGCGGTCAATTGCGCCGTGTACTCGACGTAGGTCGTGGTGAGCTGCGCGGCGGTAAGCTGCAGGCCGGTAGTATTGATTCCGCCGCTGGTGCTGAATAGATGGATGTGCAGCGTGCCTTGCGAAAGCACGGCGTTTCTCGAGCAGCGGGCGCGCACGGCGTAGTCCTTGGTTGCCTGGATGAGCGGCGCGCCGAGCAAGTCGTTCACGGCGCCTTGCGTCATCAGGCCGCGTGTCGGCGTGGTGCCGTTGCCGACGATGGAATATCCCGCACCCCACACAACGAAATTCTGTTCGTCCGTGCCTCCGGGAGCGAATACGGAGTCCGGCGTCCAGCCCAGCGGATAGTGCGGCAGCGAAGGTCCGGTGAAGCCGCCGTCGAAGCCGAGGTTCAGCCAGTTGTTCATCTTGTTGCGCTCGCCCCACCAGAAGAGGCGTTGCGCGTAGTCGAGAACGCCGGCGCAATTGCCGAGCTCGATCAGTTTGAAGAGATTGTCGACGTTGGTGCCGGCGAGAAGAATGGCGTCGGAAAAATCCACGACGATGGACGTGGTCGTGTTGTCGCCGATGACCATGTTTCCGCTGAACAGCGTTGAGCCGCTGCCGGTGTAGAAAAAACTAGCTCCGCCGGCGCCGGTGAAGCACAGAATTCTGCCAACGACGTTCGATGGCCCCGTTGGAATGTTGGTGACTACGGCGCGCTTGCCGCCGCTGGCGGTCCAGCTTGTTGCCGGACCGGGCTTCGTGAGGTAGCCTTGCCGCGTCTTGAAAATCACGCAGACTTGATGCACGCCGGGCGAAACGCTTCCGGCCGCGGCGGCCGTGCCGCCGCCGGAAGCAGCGAGTCCGCCGGTTGCCGCCGTAAAGGTGAAATGCGTGGAATCGGGCACGGCAGTGATGGGAAATGTGCCGTTGTAACCGGTCACGCCGATGCCGGTGGTGGTCACAAGCTGCCCGGCGACAAATCCATGC
>Ga0209648_10004463_pt1 | contig 11885 bp, 15 predicted proteins | sample GraSoi2013_115cm_FD_185830 | JGI IMG/M metagenome (GOLD analysis project Ga0209648, IMG submission 185830) | Grasslands soil microbial communities from the Angelo Coastal Reserve, California, USA - Sample 9_17_2013_115cm (SPAdes) (version 2) | ecosystem: Environmental > Terrestrial > Soil >...
GGATGGTGGTGAGCACCAACAACGCAACGGCGGCCGATCCGGCAAGACCGTGAACAATCCCCACGGCCAAGGGCCGCAGGACTTGATAGAAACCAAGCCGGCCAAAGGTGCGATCCATCCAGGTCACGGGCGTCGCGTCCGCAGCATGGCCGTGCTTTTCGGGATTGTGGCCGTGCGGATGACTGTGAACGTAGTCTCCGTGCCCGTGGGGATGCGAGTGCTGCCCAGGCTGCAGAGGCGTGACCGTTTCTGTGATCCAGCGCATCATGCCGGACAGATTCAAAATTCCCAGAAGAATCAACATCAAGCCAACCGACAGCTCCATCGTGAGACCAATCCTCGGCGGAATCACCAGCCCGAATAGGATGATGGCCGAACCAACAACGAGAATGGTTAGGGTGTGCCCCACTCCCCAAAGCGCGCCAATCAAGGCCGCATGGCGGATGCTTCGCTGGCGGGTCACGATGGTGGTTACTGCGATGACGTGGTCCGCATCGGTGGCATGCCGCATGCCAAGAAAAAAACCAAGTGCGATGATGGAAAGGACAGTGATCATTTATATTTTAGACTGCGGCGGCAGCGCGCGGTTTGGTGAACCGGGGAGGACTCGAACCTCCAACCCGCTGATTAAGAGACCGTCCAAAGCCCATTAAGACTGAGTAAGATGCTCTACTATAGCGTTGATTTTCCGCGCAGATACTGGCGATTCTCACCTCTGCCACTTTGCTACCGTTTGCGATGGTTTCTGATTGAGGGTGGGCACAAAATTGGGCACAGCGTTTAGCGGGGGTTTGGACCTTAACTTTCCTTAACATCACAGAGAACTCCGAGGATTCGCGTTTCTCGCGCACAGGAGCGATTCTGGCGCACGATCTCTATGCGCTCTGTGTTGCGTTCTCAGGACGTTTTCTCCGCGCCGGCCACACGAGAAGCGTCCAGCCTAGCAGCCCAAGAAGAAATAGTAAGCTGCCTGCAACTGAAGAGAGCAAGTGAGAACGAAATGCGGCCCGAAAGGAAAATGTCGGCCTGGGCAAGAGAATCTTGGTTTGAAATTCGCGGATGATGTCCTGTTCCGACATATCCGCGGGAAACGCTCTCTGGACAGTGACCCATTCCCCATCGCGTTCCTCTGGAGTAAGGCGTTCCCATTTCTGCGCGATCTCGGGAATCTGTACGGTCCGCTGTCTTTGAACTAGCTTCGGCAGCGACTCCGCACGCTCGGCGAGCATTCGGTCGATATGCTGATTGCGCTCCTCAAATGGCATGTCGTGGGGAAACTTCAGTGTGCCAAGCGTCGGATGCTGAACTGTGTCAAGCCGAGTCGTGCCGTACCGCTCCCACGGCTTTTGCGCCTTTTGTCCCCTCATTCGAGTTTTCTCGGGGGGTTCGTTGTCCCAAACAATAGCTTTACCAACGGCCTCGCGGATGTCCAAAAGGGCTTGGTCGTACTCTGCGGCTTGGACGTAGTAAGATTCGCGCTCCTCGCGGACGGGCGCGATCGTCAAGTAGAGGCCAGCACAGCAGGCCGCCGAAGTGAGCATGAGTCCCAGCGTGCGCAGGCGAACACTCCCGAAGAACCACGTCGCGGCCAGTCCAAGTAAAACGATTCCCGCCGTCTGCTTTGCCCTCGCCTCAAGAAACAGGCTGAGTCCGGTGGCAACGAGGACGAGAAACAGCCCTGTTTTGTGCCTGCGATTCAGAGGGGGCAAAGTCAGCATGTGCGCGCCTTTGCTGCAATATATACCACGGTTGTTAGCCTTTCACCGCACAGACGCCCGCTTCCGCTGCCTCTTCGGGCGAGGTAAACACAAGCGGAAGCCACATCTCCGGCCGCGGCAGAGGTCCGTAAGCGCGAAAGATGGCGGCAATCGCTCCACGTCCGCTTCCGCGCAGATAGCCGCCTTCGCTGGAGTAGCGCAATTGAGCGCAAGAGCGGCACCGCCAACTGATACTCCTGACTCTGTTCGACCATCCCGAAACGCTGTCCCATTCCCGACCGTAGACGTGACGGCGGGGCTTCTCGCAGCATGGACAGAGCAGGAAGAGCGCCCGCCCGCCATTGCGGGGCAGCGTCCGCCACACGATGCGGAGAACCGCGGTGCTGTCATCGGTGCGCTTCAGCTCCACGCAATCAGTGCTTTCTCTCCCGCAGGCGACAAAGTGCGCCAGTCGCACAGCTTCCATGACCTTGCCGTCGTGCCTGTCATCCTTCCAGACCAACAGATACGGAATCCCGCGCGGATCGTTGAGATTGGCTCGCACAAGCCACGCGGGGATAACCGGCATGTTTTCGCAGTTGAGCCTTGCCCAGAAACCAATGAAGCGGCCGCGCCTTCCGCGCCCCTGTTTTCGAGTCGCAATCGCGTTCACGGCTGTACCTGTGTGTTCTGTTGGCATGTGGCGCGCTCGAACGAGTCAAGCCGACAAGTAATGTCATACGCCCACTGCTGCGCGTCAAAATGGGGAGGTTTATCAAACGTGGCTTCCACCAGATACTTGTACTTTTCGGCCGCTGAACCCTCTGGCGTTGGCGGGAAGCAGTGCGCTTCCATCCATTTCCCGTCCAGGGCTGAACACGTTCTTGCCTCTCCAATAGGCCACGGACGATCTGAAACGAGTGTGACTCGTAGGTGCGTAGAGCCAGACCTACATCCGCCCATCAGAATCAGAAGGCCGCAAAGAAATGCCAACACCCTTACCACGATACGCATACTTCCCATCATCATTCTTCCAAAACAGTTGTGTTGTCCACTGCTTCCCATGTTGCATGTTGCGCGTCTCAATACTTCTGCGCTTTCCCTGATTCCGATTCCATCCGCGCCCCTGTTTCGCTGCTCCACCGTCTAATCCCCGTCGCTGTTCTTTCCAGCGAAGTCCCACTCACGGGGCGCGTTCGCAAAGAAAGCGTCAAGGTCCGCACGCCTGAATCTCCACCGTCCGCCGATGATTCGCCCCTCGATCTCGCCGCGGTGCACGTATTCGCGCATCGTGCGCGTGCTGAGACGCATCACTTCCGCGGCTTCACGCAACGTGAGCAAGCGATCTCCAATCGCCGGCGCCGCGTCAGTCTTTGGTTTCTTGCGCCTCGTCATTGCGGTTTTCCTTTCGGCTCCCAGTGTTCGAGCAACTTCCGGTATTCCTCGCCGCACTTCGGCGGGTGAATCTTCCTGCCATCGTCTACCTCATAGCACCCGGAGCAGTGGGGCGAACCGCAGGCGGCCAGGCCGGTCCGCAAGGCTTCGAGGATCGCGGGCTTCGCCTCGCGGATGCGGGCCAGCAACGTATCGTCCAGGGCGCGCCTCGGCTTCAAACAAAGGGTATCTCCCTCGATGGCGACAATCACGCCGCGTCGCTGAAGTTCAGTCAGAATTTCAGCGGCTTGGCTCACAGCCGCACCTCGCCATTGTCCTCGAAGGCGTCAAAGGTGCTCACATCCGAATGCTGAGCATCTTTGGCAGTGCGAGTGCGGTTAAGGTTTGTGTTTTCAATGGGCTGCTCAAAGGTGCTCACGTGCGCATCTATAGGGTGAGCATCTTTGGAGTGAGCATCTTCGAGCCGCCACTCCCACTTCCCCTGATAACCGCTCTTACTTGCAACCACTGGCAGCGCTTCTTTTGCTCGCCGCACCGTCATCCACGATAGTCCGGCAGCTTTTGCTTCTCCCTGAATTTTCTTCACCGCAACAGGGCCATCCGTAAGAAGGTCTTTGAGCCATTCGTTTGCTTCGCGCCTCTCACTTTGGTCTTGCTGCATATCGACGTTTCCGAGCACATCATTCGCAGCCAAGGCAACCGCACCCGGCTCCCAGGCAATACGGGGCACGTTGTTTTGTGCCTCGATACGAAAAGCCAGTCCACCGGGGCTTGGGCTCAGGTTTTGCTTAACCTCAAGCAGTAGTCTGCGGTCCCCATCTTCCGGGTCGGATGCGAGTGCCCACACCGCGCGTGCGGCAGCCGCAAAAGCAATCGAAGAAATCGCGCGATATATCGCCGCTCCCGCGGATTTGCGCAGATGGGTGACGCAAAGCACTGCGACACCGAGCCGTCCAGCAAGCGCCACGAGGGGCACAAGTATGCCTCGCACCTCGGCGTTGGAGTGTGAATCCACGCCGCCCAGGTAAGCGCTGATCGGGTCAATCACGATGAGCCGCACGTCTGAGTATTCACGGAGCGCGCCTTCCAGTGCCGCGCAATCGGTTTCGAGATTGAATGGTTTCTCAGCCAGCGAGCCGTCTACGAGAGGCACGCGCACAGCCTCAAGAATGTGCACGCGAGAAACATCTGCCCCGGCTGCGTCCAGGCGCGGCCGGATTGTGTCCGCAGCATCATCTTCGGCGCTTAGGAAAATTACGCTTCCCGATTCGGACGCCGCGCCGTCAGGGAAAGATGTGCCGCGAGTCGCGCGCGAAGCAACGTCAGCCGTCAGAAGAGACTTCCCAAGGCCCGGATCACCGATGAGTAGGGTCAGTTTGCCGAGCGGGATGCGCCCCTGCCAGAGCCAACGGAGCGACTTAGGGGCAATATCACGAAAGCAGCGCAGCACAGCTCCAGCTTGCGGGTTAGGAGTTTCCGCCGTAGCTTTCCACTCTGACGTGTTGCGGATCTGCTCGATAAGCGCATCGCGCGTTCCACTCATCGCGGTCCATTCGGTTAAGTCCTTGGCGTGGGCAAATTCCAGCACCTTGATGGATTCCGTTTTCCCGGCGAGGGAAGCCGCAACTTGCCGCGCGTGCTTGCGCCCAGGTTCGTCCGCGTCCGCGATGATGGTGATTTGTTTCCCGCATAGATGTTCGGAGTATTCCTCGCGCCACTTCCCCGCGCCTCCCGCATTGCACGTCGCCACGACGCCCAGGGCGCGGGCCGTCTCGCAATCTTTTTCGCCTTCGCAGACCACCACAGACTTGGCCGTGAGCACTTCGGGAAGCCGGTAGAGAACGCGACGGGCACCGTTCAGATTCCAGTGCCAGCCGCCCTTGCCATCGGGCCGGCGCTGCTTAAAGTTCTTCGGCTCGTAGCGCACGACCTGAAAGAGCAGCTTGCCGTTTTCGTCCTGATAGTCGTACTCAGCCACGATTCGAGCCGCGGCTCCGTTATCGCCGAAAAGCTCGCTCAGTTCGATCCCCGCCTTCTCGCAGACGGCTTCCGTAGTGCACCCCGCGAAGCATTTCAAAAGGATTTTCCCCTTGCCCTCGTTGATTGATAGCGAGGGATTCGTGTCGGCGTGCGCTGGGCAGAGTGCCATCCAACCGTTCCCGTTGCGCCTCACGCCCGGCAGCCGGTCAAGAATGGCTTCGAGGTTCATCGCCGCTCTTCCCTTGCGGGGATCGTGTTACGTTCGATAAATTGCGCGATCGCGTCAGCGGGGATGCGCACCGCCCGGCCACAGTTCACACGTGGTAGTTTCCGCTTGGCGAGCCACGCACGGACCGTTGCGGGCTTGACCGCGAGCATTTCACTTGCTTCCAGGATGGAGAGCAATTTCGTCATGTGATTCACCCCTGGGAGGAATGGTGCGTTATCAAGCGCGAGAAAGTCAGTGGTGAATCGGTGGTGTTCCGGTGGTGTTCCAGTGGTGTTTTCGCGGACCGGTCGAACGGGGTACTACTCTTCCAGGTTGTTAGCGGTGATCGGCCTGTGCAGTTCTTTGGTGAAAGCCTGAGCGTATTCTTTCTGCGTGCTGGGGTTCGGTCTTGACTTTCCATGCACGTGAGTGAGGATCGCTTTCTTGTCTATGCCGGTCTTCTCGGCAAGCTTATCTAGACTCCAACCGCATTCCTTCCTAAGTTTGTCGATGTTCTGCCCGATACGCACTTTGGCGCCGTCCGCTGCGTTGGTGGACTTACCCTCCGCGGTGTCGGCGCTCGGCTTCGCAGACACCCCGGCGATTGCCTTTGCAAGCTCCCTGTACTCCTCGGAATTTCTCGTTTCTTGTGCTCGCAGGAACCTCTCCTCGTCATGGTCACTGTTGTAAACCAACAGAGAATGGAGCAAATCTTCCATCCCACCCTGCCACTCAGCCAGCACTGCCCCTGCTTTCATCTTTCCCGCCTTCACTGCCCCACAGAAAACAGGCGTCATCCTCGAAATGACGTACTTGCACAGTTCCAGTGTTTTGCTTTGGTCTGGAAACCTCTTGCAGGCTTCATCCAGAATCACTACGGTCTGAGGCCACAAATCACTTGGGAAGTAAATGGGAGGACTCGGCGGCCTGTGCGTGGCCTTCGCGGGTGCCTGGGAAACGAAGAGGCTCCCCGAAGTATTCACTGTCCTTACCGGCTCCGGGAGGCGAGGCTTTGGGGCTTTCTTGGCGGGCAATCCCTTGGGCAGGTGATCCGCGAGGCGGGCCAAACCTTTGCCCACGATATTGCCGCGCACCTCCCTGGCTTTGTCCAGCCGTGACAGCACCTCGCCTACGGTTTCAGACCATTGTCGGCCATCGTTAGGTAAACTGCGGCGTTCCACTCGACGCGCGATAATTCTGTCCAGGTCGGCAAGCCGTTCCTGCATTGCAAGAACGTGCCCCCGTTCCTCTGCCGAGGGATTAGCCTGAAGCCAAAGCACTGTATCTCTCTCAGCGTCTCCGATTAGGCCGGGGATGCCGCCCAGCTCGTCGAGGTGGCTCTGTGGAGCGCCCTGAACGCCTTGTGCCTGCTTGTACTCAAGCTCACGCGCCTCGATCTCGTAGCGTTTGTTCATCTCTGCCTTAAGTCTGTTCACCTTCATCGCCAAACCATCCCACGCGGCGTGTGGGTCTTGGTGGGTTCGCCCTGCAATGTTGTCAACGCACTCATTGATTACGCCCACGCGCGCCCCGATTGTCGTGATGGCCTTCGGCACTAGTGTTTTGCGCACAAACTCAGGAGTGATGGTCTCGCCTTGCGTTTGCCAGACCTCGCGGCAAATTCGATCAACAGTCTCTAGGAACTTACGCAACACAGCGAGTCGACCATCTACGATTCGGATCAAGACCGATCCGCCCAACTTGGCCGGTCCGCTCGCTCCCTGAAACGCGGCCTTGTCAGATGCCTCACATTCTATTTCCATCTGGCGAGCTGGCTCCGATATCTTGAGGGTGAATAGTTCCTCATCAAACTCTTGGCTGGCTCTGCTCATGCCACCTCCCGAAGTGGCTCCCGGCTTTGACGAGAAATGCGGCAGGTGGAGCGGGAAGCATCCACTCTTCGGCTCGCGAAAACCTAGCCGCATGAGGATTCTATCATTTCGGGCTTGACAAGTAAACCGAAACAGTTTAGGATAAAAGCATGAAGCGGACTGACCTGAAGAAGTTCACTAGCTGGCTTTGGAAGCGCAGTTACGCGGCGCGTCTCAACCGCCTCGGCATCGAGCGCATCCGCGAGATTGCGCGGGAGAACGGAAAAAAGGGCGGCAGGCCGCCAAAGAGGGGGAAACGATGAAACTAGGAATCCGGTCAATACTCTGGTTTTGTTGCATCGCTCTTTCTGCAATCGGCTGTGGCCACGCTCCAGACACAGAAACGAAGGTTCACTACCAAAGATTTGTTCTTGTCCAGGTGGAACAACCCGCCCAGGGATGTGGCGAATCAGGTGTCGTACCGTGTGCAACTGTCGTGTTGGCTCTTGACACAAAAACGGGGCAGGTATGCAGAGCGGCGGCTCTCCACGGCGAAAACTATCCTTTGTGTCTCCGCCTGTACGAGACCTACCCGGACAACAAAGCGGAAGTCGAGCCGCTCAAAGATCAAATCAAGTCAGACATGGCGAATGATTGGGACACTCGCCCAGCAGCGAACAAGGTTCCATCCTTCTCAGAATGGGAGAAAGCGCAAAGGCAAAAGCCGTCGGCGCAGAAAAAGGGAGACGAAAAGTGAGCCTTTACAAGCGCGGGGATGTGTGGTGGTACAAGTTCCGTTTTGCGGGACAGATGGTCCGCGAATCATCGAAGAGTGAGAGCAAAACGGTTGCGAAAGACGCGGAACGCGCCCGGCGCCGCGAGCTAGAGGAAAGCTGGAATCAGATCAAACGCCGCAAACTCCCTCCCCTGTTTTCCCTCGCGGCGGCAGATTGGCTCAAAACGCGCACGAGCATTGCTCCCTCGACGGAGCGCAGCTACAGGCTCGCCATTTCTCAGCTAACGAAGGACTTCGGAAAACAACTGCTCTGTGACCTCGCAGGGGAAGACCTCGCGGCCTACCAGACGCGGCGCAAGCGCGAGGGCGTGAGCAACCGCACCGTGAACCTGGAGCTAGGCGTGTTGCGGAGCATTCTCCGGCGCTATCGGATGTGGGAAGCAATCGCGGCAGATGTGGCCTTCCTCAAAGAGAGCGCGTCGCCGGGCCGGGCACTCACTCACGAAGAAGAAACTACCCTTCTCGATGTGGCCTCGAAGAGTCGCTGCCGTAGTCTCTACCCCGTCATCATGCTGGCGATCAATACCGGGATGCGTGCGAGTGAGATTCGCGGACTGACTTGGGCACAGGTGGATTTTCTCGCCAAGAGCCTCATGGTGGGCAAGTCCAAGACGGCGGCAGGTACCGGGCGCATCATCCCGCTAAATCCCCGCGCCGTGGCCGTCCTGACTCACTGGCGCGGCCTTTTCCCCGGAGCCGAGGCTAAGCACTATGTTTTTCCGCACGAGAAGTACGGACTAGCTGGGAACGACCGAAAGCAGTGCGCCTACGAAATTATCCCCACGGAACCGATGCACCGCTGGAAAGTCGCGTGGGAGACCGCACGCAAGGCAGCAAAGGTATCCTGCCGCTTCCACGATCTGCGCCACACGTTCATCTCGCGGCTGGCAGAGTCCCAGGCTTCGGATTCAACGGTAATGGCTCTCGCCGGGCACGTCTCCCGCGCCATGATGGAACGCTATTCACATATCCGCATGGAAGCGAAGCGCCGCGCCGTGGACGACCTCAGTGGCACCGATTTTGAGCCGGGTGTGGCACAAAATTGGGCACAGTTTTTCGTGAGCGGAAAGTCAGATGAAGCTAACCTGTTGAAAACAGATGGTGAACCGGGGAGGACTCGAACCTCCAACCCGCTGATTAAGAGTCAGCTGCTCTACCATTGAGCTACCGGTCCACTAGTTGATTTTAGAATTTTACACGGGAGCGCGAGTTTTGTCGAACAGCGGGAATCGCTCCGAAACCCTTTAAATCGCACTATTTTGCGCGCAGCGTGGCCGCAAGGCCGCGCGCAACTTCGCGTGCTCGATGCACATCTCCTGGTTCGAACGAGATGGCGGACACCCGCGGGTGCCCGCCGCCGCCAAATTTTTCCGCCAAGGAAGCCAGGTTTTGATGCGCGTTCGCCTGATTCCAGGGATTTGTGCCTAGCGAAACTTTTGCGCGCACGGCGGAGGCGCTCACGCTCACCGAATAAACACATTCCGGACATAGCAGATAGGGAATGAACTTGTTGTAGCCCTCGAGATCGAGGTCGCTGACGTCGAAGAAAATTACGCCGTCGCGCGCTTCAATGCGCTCGCGCAGAATTTCGATTGATTTGCGGTGCCGCGCGAGGAGCGGCCCGAGATGCTTGGCCACCAGCGGCAACTGTACCATTTCACTCAACGGGCGGTAGGCCAAGTCCGGAATGATTCGCGCCGGCAAGTCATTTTCCGGCGCCGCTTCGATCACCAGGGCGAGCTGCGTGGCCGGCTCCGCTAGTTCGACGGCGGACTGCGGAGTCGGATACTGCGCCCCGTCGATGATGTCGCCCCAATGAATCAAGTCCGCGAGCGGCACGGTGTCAAAGCCAAATTTTTCCTTCGCGATCGTGGCAATCAGCTTGGTGCAAGACTTGTAGTCCGGATCGTAAAACATGTGCGGGCCGGGATGCTTGCGGAATTGTTCGGCGTCGGCAGGAGTAAGAAATGCGCTCTGGTGATGGTCGAACCACCAGGTCACCTTCGGCGAATTGGAAAACTTGAAATCCACGATGACATTTTCATCGCCGTCGAACAAGCCCGCTTCCCAGGGCTGCGCGGCGCGGTGCGTCATCCCGGTAAAGCCAAATTCCGCGGCTTTGTCAAAGCGTTCGCGATAAAAGCGGTAAAAGAGAGCAGCGGAAACAGCGCCATCAAAGCAGCGATCGTGAAAGCAGAGCCGGACCTTGGTCATATGTGCGCGAGTGCGCTCCTCCGCCCCCATGTTGCTGGGAAGCCGGGGCGGCGAAGCCAATCAAGATGTACGCGAGTGACTGGATTGTCAAGAAGAAATGCTTGCGGCCATTTACCCGGGAATTTAAAGGCTTTCATCGCAATGGTTGGTGATTCGAACGATTCTATTCACTTCACTTGACTTCCGGCACAGATTAGCTTTACTAAATCTATTACCCCAGCACTCTAAATCGATTTGTGTGCTCAGGAGGCCACATGGCCGATGAAAAGAACTTCTTCGCGGGCCTTTTCGACTTCTCGTTCCAACATCAGCTCACTCGCCGCATCGTGAAGCTGTTGTATATTCTCGGCATCCTCTTCGGCGGAATCGCAGTTGTAGCTAAGGTCGTGCTCGGCTATCAACAATCTCCCGCGGACGGAATCATCAACTTGGTCGTGGGAATCGTGGCTCTCTTCGTTGGGATTCTCGTTACGCGAGTGCTGCTCGAGCTATCATTAGTCGTCCTGCGCATCGCGGAAAGCATCGAACGCGCCACGCATCCGCAAAACTAACGGCGTAACCACACTGAAGACATGCTGAGCGCCGATAGACTCGCTCAGATTCTGGCGACGCGCGCGCGCGTCCTTGTGCCTCCGGCCCGCAACGTGTACTTCCGCCCGAAATAGGGCGCCTGGGCCAGCACTTTCTGAAGCTCAAGATCATCGGCGTAACGCCGCTTCGGAATTCGCCGCGCCAGAATGCTGATTTCGAGCGGGTCGCGGCGGAAAGGGTAGGGCTCCAGAGTGGCGCCGTTGCTTTCCTCGGGCTGCAGATCCCAATCCACTTCGGCGCCTTTGTAGTCGGCAGGAACCGCGTCGATAGTGGCGGGTTCCATGGGTCCGAGACAAAAATAGAGTGAGAGGCGGTCCATAGCTTCGAGCCGCTGCGCGTTGGCTTGCAGCCATTTTTCGTCCGCAAAATCTTTTGTTGTGGGATCTCCGCGGATATCCACTTTGAGCCGCAATTGCTGCAGCCGCAGCCTTTGCAGGAAATCACTGACGAGGGGAGCTTCCTGGGCCTTCACGTACTTGGCCGAGAATCCCGGCATGGTGGCGCGAGTTTTATCGTAGAGGCCGGCGCAGTGCATGCTGACGAGAAGCCCAGCGTAGCGGTCCGCCTTCACAACGCGTTCAATCCCGCGCTGGTAGAGATCCATGTGCTCCGTAGTGGGCACAGACATGAAGGTGTACGGCAAGAATGTGACAGGGTCAATGCGCGGCTGAAGCTCCCACTCGCTCCAGCCATTGTCGTGCTCCGTGGCGGCGAGCTGGAACGAATCAAAAGGCTCGGGGCGAGTAAAGTTCTCACTGCCTGCTTCGCGCGCAAAATAGCCCGACAGAACCGCATGGTCCGTCTGGCGAATCAGGATCAGATGATCGCCGTGCTCTTGGATGATCATGGCGCTGCCCTCATTAGCAGCGTCGCCTGAAGCACGCCCCTCTTGGGTCGGGCGCCCCGGCCTGGCGGGAGACTGGCCAAGCAGTTCTATTCTCGATAACGGTATTATGCCCTTAACCTGGCCTCAAATCCAGCATCATCGCGGGCTTCCTCACGCGGAGGCGATGAAGCTAAAAGGGCGCCCAAAATCCCAGTGGAGCGGCCGTACCCAAGCTTGTACAATAGAGCCACCACTGCGGGAGTGGCGGAACTGGCAGACGCGCAAGACTTAGGATCTTGTGGCCGAAAGGCCGTGGGGGTTCAAATCCCTCCTTCCGCACCAAGCCTTTCCGATAAGGAAGGCTTGT
>Ga0209648_10004464_pt1 | contig 11885 bp, 10 predicted proteins | sample GraSoi2013_115cm_FD_185830 | JGI IMG/M metagenome (GOLD analysis project Ga0209648, IMG submission 185830) | Grasslands soil microbial communities from the Angelo Coastal Reserve, California, USA - Sample 9_17_2013_115cm (SPAdes) (version 2) | ecosystem: Environmental > Terrestrial > Soil >...
ACCAGCGCAACCACTCCGGTCTCGACCCAGCGCGAACCGGAACTGCCCGGGCAGACCGTCGTCGTGATCGGCGGCAGCGCAGGCATCGGGCTCGAGACAGCTCGACGCGCCCGGGCTGAGGGTGCCGATGTCATCCTCACCGGCCGCAATCCCGACCGGCTGAAGCAAGCGGCGGTGGAACTCGGCGCGCAACGTACCGCGGCCTTCGACGCCAACGACGCGGCTTCCCTGCAGAGGTTCTTCCAGGACCTGCCAACACCGATCGACCATGTGATGGTCACGGCCGGCGGCCCGCGCTACGGGCCCCTGCTCGAGATGGACGCAGCCGAGGTGCGCCAGGCGATCAGCGAGCACGTGGTGCAGGCCCTCGAGGTCGCGCGCAACGCCGCCGGCAAGATGAGGCCTGGGGGCACGCTGCTGTTCATGGGCGGCACCGGCGGCCGGCGGATCGGCCACGGCCTCGGGATCGCCTCCGCCGCCACCGCCGCGCTGCCTCCGTTCACGGCGGCCCTCGCGCTTGAGCTCGCGCCGGTTCGCGTCAACCTCATCGCCGCCGGCTTCGTGGACACCCCGTTGTCGGCATCGCTGCTCGGAGATCGACTCGAGGAGCGCCGCAACGAGCTCCGGGCGACGCTCCCGATCGGCCGCGTCGTCGGCCCGGCCGACGTCGCCGCGCTCGCCGTCCACATCATGACCAACACGGCGCTCACCGGCGCGACGTACGACATCGACGGTGGGCAGCAGTTCGTCTCCTCATGAACACACGACATGGAACGGAGGTCGAGATGGAGCTAGAGCGCCGAGGCCTGCCGTGCGGGGATATGCCGTCGCCTGCGCGTTCGGCGTGTATCTCGTTTAGTTGGCGGAAAACGACGGCCTGGGCACGGCTGGCCACGGGGTCATGCCGGTGCGGAGCTGCGCCATGAGACGTTGTCCATATCGTCGTGCTGGGCAGTCCGTCAGGCGCCGGCACGGGGCGAGCACCTTCGCGGCGGCGCCGGTGTGTGCCGCTACTGTCCGCCCAGTCCGAATGCCTGCCCCACCGCAGTGATTCCCGCGGTGTCGGCGAAGGCGAAGCTGAAGATCACTTCGTCAGCGCCGGCCTCGATGTGACCTGCGACCAGGTCGGGAATCTCGTGGGGCTGACCGACGGTGAATCCGGCGATCTCTTCGGCAGAGCCGGCCGCCGCCAGCATCTCGTGCACCTCGGCCGTGTTCTGGCTGGATGTGGTGAGGATCAGCGGAGTCATCCAGGTCACGCCGACCTCGGCTGGATCCCGGCCGACGTCGGCGCAGTGGCGATGGAGCACGCTGATCTTGCGGGCCAGCGTGCTGACGTCGCCGGTGACGTTGCACATGTCCGCGTAGCGGGCCACCAGCCGCAGCGTCCGCTTCTCGCCGCCGCCGCCGATCATGATCTTTGGCCCGCCTGGCTGCACGGGCCGGGGCAGGTTGCGGGCGTGATCGAGCCGGTAGTGGGTGCCGGTGAAGCTCACATCGTCGCCGGTGAACATGGCCCGGCAGACCTGAACCGCCTCCTCGAGCATGTCCAGGCGCACCCGGTCACCCGGATAGTCGATGCCGAGGGCCTGGTGCTCAACGTCGTACCAGGCGCCCCCGATGCCGAGGATGGCCCGGCCCCGCGAGATGACGTCCAGCGTCGTGACGATCTTGGCCAGGATGCCAGGATTGCGATAGGTCACACCGGTGACCAGCGTGCCAAGCTGCACCCGCCGGGTGCGGGCAGCCAGCGCCCCGAGCAGGGTATAGGCCTCCAGCATCGGCTGGTCCGGCCCGCCCAGCGGCGGCAGCTGGAAGAAGTGATCCATGACCCACACCGAGTCGAACCCGGCTTCCTCCGCCGTCGTAGCCAGGCCGGCAATATGCTCGAACAAGTCGGCCGGATCAAATCCGGAGAAGTTGGGCAGCTGTATACCGAATTTCGTCATAACGCCACAGTAGCGAGTCCCCAAGGACGGGCGGCGGCCCACGCACCCGGCGGCGCAATACGCCGGGATAGGCGAAGGAGCACCAGAACTACGGCGTCTCGCAGCCCACGATCAGCCGCGCTATCTCGGCAATCACCCCGCTGCTGGTACAAGCGCTTCTCGACTACGTCCCCACGGCCGATGAACTCGACGTCGGAACATGCTACATCGTGGACGGCACACTGCTCCCGTGCTGGTCGTGGAGGGCGCACCCGGAACTGTACTCCGGGAAGCGTAAGACGACCGGAATGAACGTACAGGTCGCCTGCACCATTACCGGATGCCTGGCATGGATCTCCGACCCGATCCCTGGAAGGCGCCATGATAACCATTGCCTTGGAGAATCCGGAGTGCTTCTCTCGGCCGGCCCCGCGCAACTGGCTCGGCGATAAAGGATACATCGGCAACAACATGCTCACGCCCTTCAGGAAGCCTGAAGGCAGCGAACTACTGGATTGGCAGAAGGAGTTCAATAAGCAGATCAATAAGATCCGTTACGTCATAGAGCAGGTCATTGCGAACTTCAAAACTTGGCGGATCATGCACACCGACTACCGCCGACCCCTAGCAACATTCCCCGAAACCATCTCAGCCGTAGTCGCCCTGCACTTCTACGCAACCGCCTGAATAACCCTCAAGGTATCTGGCTGGACAGGCTGGAACAGCGGTTGACTACCAAGGTTGACCACAGCCCGGTATTATTCGCTGCCGCCGATCAGCTTGTGCAGGCTGCTGAGCGCGTTGAACCTACGCAAGCGGATTATCGTCAGCCTTCGTCCTGTGGCCATACCAGGACACTGCGCCGCGCCGCCTCAAGGATCAGCTGCGCGTCAATGCCGACTCGCGTTTCGCCGGTCCCGAGCTGGCAAATGAATTCCAGCGGCCCGCTTGGCGGCAGCGGCCATGCCCACCACCGCGAGAGCAGATAGTGCGACGTGCCGCCGCCGCCGCGCGATCGCAGGATCGGCCCTGTTGGCTCGGCGTCGCCGTGTGGTCTGCCGCTGGTGACCATGCGGCCATCGGAGAGCTGCAAACTGATCTGGAACGACTGTCGTTCCGCGAGCATGCCCCTCGGCGCACCGGGCACCGGGTCTTGGTCGAAGCCAGGGGCATCTGGCCGGATGAGGCGGGTCACGAAGATCTCGAACCCGTTGCTGTAGGCCGACATGCCGGTGATCGCGATCGCGGTCTGCTCGGATCGGCCAAACTGCAGGGTGCCGATCGGCACGATGGCGGGAAATTCCGTCTCCGGCGGGTCCCATGGACGCGGCACCCGACGTTGTGGTGCCGACCGCGGGGGCGGTGACTTACGAAACAGGCCCATGGCACAAGCCTTGCCCCGGTGAATGATGGATGCAACTGAGCGGGCCACCAACCTGAGAGGTGAATCGCGATCTTGAAATGATCACGTGCCACCGACACCAAGGCGTCGCGGCGCTGACGGTCGGTTTCCAGCTGGCTGACCGTGATGTCCGCGGGGAGTTCTGACTGCATGCGGAGGCCAAGGTATGCGGCTGTCCAGGCCGCAGTACTGAAGGCCCTGACGGACTCGTCGACAGGCGTCCAGAGGCTGGCCGAGGCCCGGTCGCAGTCAGCCGTCCTGGTCACAAGCTTGTCGTGCTGGCATCTGCCGAGGAGTGGCAGCGGCTGGAGGAACTGGAGTCAGCCGAGGCGAGGGCGTGGTGGCGGCGTGACGCAGCCGAGCGTGCCGGCTCAGGTGAGGAGCCGGGGGAGGGGAGGCAGGCGCTGGCCTGATGAGGCCGAGTTCCGGCGCCGCTTCGCCTACCTGTTCCACGACGCCGGCGCCGCGTGACGGAGCGTGCCGGACGCTGGAATCTCGACGTCCGGCCTCGCGCTCAGCGTCAGCTCGCGCGGTTGCCTGAGAAGATCGCTACGGCGGCGGCCGAGTTCCTCACCGGCCCACTGCTGGAGAATCCCCACCGCGTCGGCCATCCGCTTCAAGATGAGTATGGCGGGCAGTATTCAGCCCGCCGCGGACCTGACTGGCGCGTTCGCTACGGATCCATAAGGACACCCGCACCGTCATCGTCCTGGATATCTCCGATCGCTCCGATACCTACGGCACGTAAGCCGGGGCAAATCCTTTTGGCCCTGTGCGCGGACCGGCTTACAGTGGAGCGATGAAGGTCAGCTTCACCTGCGCGGCCGCGCGAGCTATCTGCTCGCCGGTTGCCGCCGCCTGACCCAACGAAATTCCGTGCTGGCGACCGGGAACGGTTCGCTAGCGCCCTTGTGATCATGGCCGCGCCAGCGGTCCCTTTCCGGTGCCGGAAACCAGAAAGGGACCTATGCCATGAACGTGACAGAAACGACTCGGACCTTCCTCGAGTTCTTCGGTGACCGGGGCCATCAGGTGCTGCCGGGCAGCTCGCTGGTGCCACCGAGTGGTGACCCGGTGCTGTTCACCACGGCGGGAATGCATCCGCTGACCCCGTATCTCGAAGGCCGCCCCCACTCGCAGGGCAGGCGGCTGGTCGGCATGCAGCGCTGCCTGCGCACCACCGATCTGGACGAGGTCGGCGATGACCGCCATCTGACCGTGTTCCAGATGCTGGGCTCCTGGTCGCTGGGCGATTACGACGGGCCGCAAAGCTTGCGCTGGGGCTGGGAACTGCTCACTGATCGCTTGGGCATCAGCCGCGACCGGCTCCACGCCACAGTATTCGGCGGTGATGGGCAGGTGGGTCCCGACCTTCCGTCGCGGCAGACCTGGACCGAGCTCGGCGTCCCGGTCGAGCAGCTCGGGTCGGACAACTGGTGGTCCAACGGCCCGACCGGCCCGTGCGGCCCGGACTCCGAACTGTTCGCGTGGACCGGCGACGACCCGCCGCAGGGCACGCCGGGTACCGACGGGCGCTGGATGGAGCTGTGGAACCACGTGACGATGAGCTACCGGCGGCACGACGACGGCAGACTGGATCCGCTGCCGCAGCGCAGCGTGGACACCGGGATGGGCCTGGAGCGGCTGCTGATGGTCATGCAAGGCCAGCCCTCGGTGTACGGCTGTGACGTCTTCCAGCCCTGGACGACCGCGCTGACCGGCCTGTGGCAGCCCGACCAGCGGTCGCTGCGCCTGCTCACCGATCACCTGCGATCGAGCATCGTGATCATCGGCGACAGCGTCACCCCGTCCAATACCGGCCGGGGTTATGTGTTGCGGCGGCTGCTCCGGCGGGCGCTGACCGTGCTGTGGCGCCCCGACAGCACCAGGACGCTGGATGACCTGCCAACGTGGCTGGTCGAGCAGACCCTGACGCGGTTCGGTCGGCACGAGGAAGGCAGCCAGGTCCGCGAGGTGCTCCGCAGCGAGGAACGCCGGTTCGCCAGCCTGCTCACCCGCGGACCTGGGGTACTGGCTCAGCTCGGCCCGGGTCGGCCACTGACCGGGGCGGACCTGCGGTATCTGCACCAGACGCACGGCCTCCCGCCGGAACTGGTCACCGAGCTGCTGGATTAGCCGTACGCGGCGGCCGCATTCACGCGGCCATCGCGCAAAAGCAATGCTTACTGCGGCGTTATGACCGTGATATACGGTCTGCCGGGCACGCAAAGGACCATACGAGTCGAAAAGCGGCGAAGTCGCACGTCTGGTGGTCGATCAGCTCGTCGGCGCCCAGGCTGCGGACGAATTCGTGCTTGGCGGCACTCGCCGTGCCAACCACGTAGGCGCCGCGAGCCTTGGCGATCTGCACGGCCAGGTGGCCGACGCCGCCTCCCGCCCCGTGGATCAGCACCCGCTGCCCGGCCGCGAGCCGGGCGGTGTCGACCAGGCTCTGCCAGGCGGTGAGGCCCGCCAGCGGCAGCGCGGCGGCCTCGGCATGAGACAGGCCGGGCGGCTTGCGGGCGAGCTGGCGGGACGGCGCCGTCACGTATTCCGCGTAGGCGCTGGCCGCACGGGGGAAAAACGGCATTCCGTGTACCTCAGCAACCTCCAACACCTCGGGACCGCCGAAAGCCTGCTGAACAACGGCATGCATGCGATCGAGCATCGGGACTCCATGGTGAGGAACGCCACCGACGGCGGCTGCAGTCGTCGGGCCTGCCGCGACGAACAGTGCGTCGTCTTGTCACTATCCTGCGTCGCCAGGCTGCGACCGGGTATCCGCAGCACTACTGCACATTGCGGATGCCCGCCAGCGCCGCACACGCCCAGATCGCACAAGACTTACGGAAGGGTCTCGCTTCCGGTGTTTTGGTGCGCTGTGGTGGGTGTGTCGGCGCGGGCGATCACGTCGCGTAGCTGGTGGCGGCTGGCTACCCCGAGCTTGGGATAGGACCGGTACAGGTGCGAGCCGACCGTGCGCGGTGAAAGGAAGAGCCGGTCGCCGATCTCGCGGTCGGTCAGGCCGTCGCTGGCCAGCCGGACGATCTGGCGCTGCTGGGGAGTCAGCTCCCCTAGAGCATCGGATTCGCCGGGCGCGCTGGTAAGGGCCACCCCGCACGCTCGGAGCTCTGCCTGCGCCCGCTGCGCCCATGACCGGGCACCTAGCCGCTGGAAGGTGCCCAGGGCCTCGGTCAGCACGGGCTTGGCGTCGTTGATCCGGCGCCGCCGCCGCAGCCATTCGGCGTAGTCGAGGCGCAGCTGCGCCCGCTCGAAGGGCCACTGGTCCCCGGCGGGATCGGCGAGCGCCTTGCCGAAGTGGGCTTGGGCCCCGTCCTGGCCGGCGAGGATGCCGCGCGCGCGGGCGATGAGCTGCTCGAGCCGGGCAGAGGCCGTTCCGTCGAGGCGGCTGAGTGCGTGCTCGATGACGTCGCATCCTTCCATCCGCCGGTCGGCGCGGACCGCGGCGGCGGCGAGATCTGCCACCCCCAGGTACGAGGCGTAGTTATGCAGGGGCGTGCCGTCCTCGCTGAACAGTCCGAGGAGCTGGGTGAACGCCTGAAGGTAACTGCCGTCGGCGAGGGCGGCGACGCCGAGGGCACGCCGGGCGCGGGCGGCCACCAGCCCGCATTCGGCCGGATCGACGGTGGCGAGCGCCCGGTCGGCATGCCTGCGGGCCGCGCCGGAGTCGGCGCGCAGGGCCAGGACCGTGGCCGCGATCAGGTCAGCGGATGCGGCGACGAGTTCCATCTGGTTCGCTTCGGCCATGCTGGCGGCCTCGGCGGCAACGTCCAGAGCGTCGTCCCAGCGTCCGGTGTCGATGTATGCCCACCCGAGCGCGGTCAGGCTCCCGCCGCTGGTGCCCCGTACACCGGGAGCCCGGAGCCGCTGCATGGCATCCTGCAGCAAGGTGATCGCCAGGGCGGATTCGTCCAGGAGCCATGCGGCGGAACCGAGCCGCCACAGAGCGGGCTCTTCAATGGGCGAGCCGGCGATCTTGCGCAGGCACGGGAGGAGCTGGTTTCTGCTGCCGAACGGGTCGGCGCTGACGCGTATCCAGAGTCTGAGCACGTTGACATCAATGCCAGGGGCCCGGCCGCGAGTCGGTGGACCTTGGCGTTCCAGCAGGCCGAGGACGCGACTGACGGCCTGGCGGCTGGCGGGCGTTCCTGATTGGTAGGCGACAGTGGCCGCACTCCCGAGCGCGTCCCAGGCCAGGTCCGGAAGGTCACGCGAGGCCTCTTCGGCGACGGAGATGAGCGCTGACAGCGCGGCGGTGCGCCGGCCGGACCAGGCCAGCGCCCACCCGGCGTCGTGGCGGGCGGCCAGCCGCAGCTCGGGGTCTGTGGTGACCGCGAGGGCCCGGGTGGTGAGATCCTGGACCCAGTCGGCCTGGCCGGCGGGGACCGCGGCGGACGCGGCGGCGACCAGCCTGCGGGCCTGGTCTTCGGGGTCGGGGCTGAGTTCGGCCGCGCGTTCCATGGCCGCCGCGGCGGCGGCCGCCCCGCCGCGGCGCTGCGCCTGGGCCGCGGTGGCCTCCAGCAGCGCAGCCACCTGTTCGTCCGGGTGCAGGGCCGCGGCGGCCAGGTGCCAGGCCCGCCGGTCGGGCTGGCCGTGCAGGGCGCCGGCGAGCTGGCGGTGCGCCGCGGCCCGGCGGGCGAAGGGCGCGGAGTGGTAGATGGCGGAACGGACCAGGGGGTGGGAGAAGCGCAGCCCGGTCCGGTCTACCGTGACCAGGCCCAGCTGCTCGGCCGGGGCCAGGGCCCGCGCATCTGGCCCGGAAACAGCCGCGGCGGCGGCGCGCAGGTCCGGGCCGTCGGCCACCGCGGCCAGCAGCAGCGCGGCCCGGGCCGGCTCGGGCAGGCCGGCGAACCGGGCGGTGAGGACGGCGGTCAGCCGGTCCGTCAGGGGCAGCGGCTCGGCGGCCCACCGGCGGCCGGCCGCCGGGTCCTCGGCGATGACCGTGGCCAGCTCGATCAGCGCCATGGGATTCCCGGCGGCCTGGGCGAGCACCTGGGCGCGGGCCCGGCCGCGGGGCGGCCGCGGCTGTGCGTCGAGCAGCCGCCCGGCGTCTGCCGCGGAGAGCGGCTCCAGGTGCAGGTCGGGGAAGCCGCGGTCGAGGCCGGGGGGCGGGGCCTGCCCGCGGGCGCCGGCCAGCAGCACGACCGGTTCGGCGTCCAGGCGGCTGCCGGCGAAGGCCAGCGCGTCCAGCGAGCTGCGGTCCAGCCAGTGGGCGTCATCGGCGACCACCAGCACCGGGCCGCGCCCGGACAGATCCGAGAGCAGGGTCAGGACGGCGGCCCCGGTCAGCAGCGGGTCCGGGGCACCGGGGTCCGCCGACAGGCCCAGCGCCGCGGACAGGGCCCGGGCCTGCCGGGCGGGCAGCCCGGCGGCGGCGGACAGCACCGGCCGCAGCAGCTGGTGCAGCCCGGCGAACGCGAGCCGGGATTCCGATTCCCGGCCGGTGACCGTCAGCACCCGCAGGCCCGCGGCCCGGGCCCGCCCGGCGGCGTCCGCCAGCAGCACGGTCTTGCCCATCCCGGCCTCGCCGGTGACGACCAGGACCTGGCTGGCCTGCGGGGCCGGGTCCGCCAGCCCGCGCAGCCGGGCCAGCGCGGCGTCCCGGCCGATGATCGGTGCATATTGCCGTGCGGGGAGGTCACCGGGACCTGGCATGGCCTGTCCTTTCGGCCAGTGCGTGTCATCAACGCCGTCCCCAGGGCCAACAGCGGCCGCCGCCCGGGCATGCCCGCGGCCCGCAAAAGTGCACTCACCCGGCCGATACCCACCCCGGGCCGACCTGCAGCCTCCGGGGAGACCGGCCCGGGCGTCACCGCCGGCGAGCACCACGAGGCGCGGAGGATGTCGTGCTGGCGTTTGGTGAGCTCGGTGCGCTGGCGGAAGGTGCCGGCCGGGCCGGTGAAGGCGATGCGGGCCAGCAGGAGGGTGTTAGCGGCCGCGGTGTTTGCTCATGAGCCGGCGGCTGGTCTGCGACAACCTCTCCATGGACCAGACCCCCGCCATCCAGCAGTGGCTGGCCCGCCATCCCCGGTTCCGCCTGCACTTCACGCCGACCGGATCGTCCTGGATCAGCCAGGTCGTTCGGCTACCTGACCGCCCAGAGGATCCGCCGCGGCGTGCACAAAAGCGTGCAGGCCCTCGAAGCCGACATCCGCGCCTGGATCGAGAACTGGAACGCCAGCCCGCGGCCATTCGCCTGGACCAAGACCGCCGAAGAGATCCTGGACTCACTGCCAAATATATATTGCGAAGATTTCAGGCGCGGCACTAGTTAGATCCAAGATCGGCTGCAACGCGTTTACAACTGAACGGCCAACCCCGGTGCTACGGACCGCGCCGACATTGGAATCGTGAACAGCGAACCGGCCCCGGCAGCCAGAACAAGGTCGTCAGATGTCGAAGCGTGACGAGGCTGTCGTCGAAATCATCAAGAAGCTCACCGGACGAGCTGGCGTCCGCTGGTTCGCCACTTCTGTGGACCAGGCCCAGAGCATTCTGAAGGACCTCTACAGCGAGGCCTTCATGGCCGGTCGTCACAGCGAGCAGACGCACTAAGCGGGGCCCCGGCCCCGCCGAGGGAAGAGCCAATCAAGGAATGAGGAGATTCAGTTGACCATGCTCGAAACCGCGCAGAAGTCCGCGCCGATGGGCGTATCTAAGCCCGCGACGATTCCGGGGAGGGTTCTGGCCGCGTACATCGTGGGCACTGCGTCCCTGGTCTTCAGCGGCCTCGTGATCCTGCTCTGGGCAAAGGGCGTCCACCCGTCCTGGCCCCAGGCCTCACCGGTCGCATCAGCGATCCTGTACGCGCCAATCGCCGCCGTTGTCGGGCTCGGGCTCACGCTCGGATCGCTCCAGCCGTCCGCCAGTCGCCGCATCGTCCTGGGATCCCTGGTGGTCTCGCTCGCGGCCATCGGCCTGGCCGTGGGCGACTGGCTCTACTTCGCATCGACCATTCATCGCTGATCATGAAAACTGCTGAGCTTTGCCTCGTAGAAAAACGAGGCGAGATTCGTCGTGCGGGAATCTCCAAAAATGCTCATGCCAGACAGGGAACTTCGCGAGATGGGCCGTGATCTTGTGACGAGATCGCACCGAGCGGCGACATAGCCAAGAGACCAAAGACGCGCACCAAAATATCAGCGACCACGAAGGGGAGACCGGGCCGTTCGCCATTAGCGGAGACGCGCGCCAAGAAGTCAGCGATCTTGAAGGGAAAGAAACACGGACCAGGGTGCACATGCGGAGTACATCGTGCCCCTTCGCAGAAAAATGCGAACCAGGATGGACCTGCGGTAAAGCACCAGGTGCCAGCAGATCGCGGCACAAAATGTCAGCAGCTAAACGAGCATCAAATAGAAAGAAGGAGAAGTAATGCCATACGGAGGAAAGCTACCGATCACCGGGGTGACCGGGCTTGCCATCGGGGGCCTGGTCATCGGGCAGGGATACCTGCTGGCCGCCTGCGCTGTCCTGGTGGCAACCGGCGCGGTCCTGATCCGCAAGACCTGGCGCCGCAACAAGCTCGTGAACGAGCGATAGGAGAAGTCATGCTTGAGGCGAGAGTAGCGCGGAAAGCGACGGTGATCACTACAGCGCTGCTCATCGCCGCGCTGCTGTTCTGGGTCGTCCGGCACGTGGTGGGCCTCCTCGCGCAGACCGCGAAGGGCGAGGTATCCCACCTTCCCTACGTTTGGCTCTACGCGTTTGTGTTCCTCTTCGTGGAAATGCTGTTCTGCTTTACCGAACGAACGTGCACCACGACTCCGCGGCAGGACAAGCAGCTGGCAGCGGCTCGACTCGTCGTCAACGTGCCAGCTTTTAATGAGGACCCGGAGGCGCTCTGGCAGTGCCTGGAATCCATGCTGCGGCAAACTCGCCCCCCTGATTGCGTTTTCGTCGTGGACGACGGCTCCAAGGTGGATTACACCGATATCCGCGCCCGCTTCTTCGGGGCAGCCGAGGCAGCCGGGGTCGAGGCCCGCTGGGAGCGCCAGTCAAATGCAGGCAAGCGCCATGCCCAGGGCCGTACAATCGCCGCCACGCCGGATGCGGACTTCTACCTGACCGTCGACTCGGATGCCGTACTGGACCCGCACGCGATCGAGGAGGGCCTGAAGCCGTTCATCAACCCGAGAGTCCAGTCCGTAGCGGGCGTAGTGCTGGTCAGCAACCGCGTGAACCTGCTGACCAAGCTGACCAACATCTGGTTTACCGTCGGCCAGCTCGTAGACCGGTCGATGATGTCATCGGTCGGCGGAGTATTGGTGAATTCCGGCGCGCTGGCCTTCTACCGGGGCGACCTCCTCCGGGAGAACCTCGACGGTTACCTCAATGAGAAATTCTTCGGCCGCAGGATCGAGACCAGCGATGATTCGATGCTCACGATCTACGCTCTCCTGAAGGGCAAGGCTATCCAGCAGCCGACATCGTTCTCGTTCACGCTGATGCCGGAGCGATACTCACATCCCCGCCGCCAGTACCTGCGGTGGATGCGGGGCGCAACGATCCGCGCGTTCTGGCGGTTCCGCTAC
>Ga0209648_10004465_pt1 | contig 11885 bp, 8 predicted proteins | sample GraSoi2013_115cm_FD_185830 | JGI IMG/M metagenome (GOLD analysis project Ga0209648, IMG submission 185830) | Grasslands soil microbial communities from the Angelo Coastal Reserve, California, USA - Sample 9_17_2013_115cm (SPAdes) (version 2) | ecosystem: Environmental > Terrestrial > Soil >...
TCCTGAGCCCGGACGGTTGAAATCAGTTCGTAGCCATCCATACGCGGCATTTCTATGTCGAGCAGTACGACTGCCGGCGTCTGATGGGAGATCATTTCCAGAGCCTCTACGCCATCACGCGCCATCTGGACTTCCCAACCGCGTTGTTTGAGCATATTGCTGACGACACGACGAACGCTGGGACTATCATCTACCACAAGCACGTGCTTTCCGTACTCTGCCTGGGAGGAAGCTGACGTAACAGGTGGTTTTGAAGCTGCGGCCGGCTGTTGAACAGGCAATTGCAGAGCACCTGTCCTGGAGCTTGCTTGCAGCGGCGGAACGACCATACCGTCTCGATAGACGGGAGCAGAGGCAGAGGTTATCGCACTCCCAACCAGCTTCGAACGGGTGGCGAGTAGTTCGATTAGCTCAAGGATGAGGACGACGCGCCCATTGCCCATCACGGTTCCTCCAGCTATGCCGTGAACGTTACGTAAATGAGGCCCGAGGTTCTTCATCACGACATCCAACTTACCTTTGATATCATCAACGACCATGGCTACTTTGTAGCCGCCCGCATTCACCAGGATTAATGGCGCTTTATCGTCAATAGGATTTCCTGGCAACGACAGGAGTTGGGCAAGCGTATTCAATGGATAAAGATCGTTTTGCACCAGAACAGCTGGCTTGCCACCAAGTGTTGAGCGCTTGAAGTTATCCAGACGGCCAATGGATTCGACGAGCACGGTCGGAATGGCGAACTGCTGGCCGCCAGCCGTTACCATCATCGTGCTCTGGATAGCTAAACTGGTGGGGAACTTCATCGTAAATGCAGTGCCCTGACCTGGCATTGACTCAACGACAAGCGTTCCTCGCAGGCGTGAAACGCTATCGCGAACGACATCGAGGCCAACGCCACGACCACTCTCTTCGCTGAGTACTTCGGCGGTTGAGAAGCCTGGGCGGAAGATGAGTTCGATAATATCATGGTCATCGAGTATCTGATCTTCGCGAATGAGCCCACGAGAGATAGCGGCATTGCGTACACGCTCTGGATCGATACCGGCGCCATCGTCACGTACGGTAATGACAACCTGATTGCCCTCATAGGCGGCGGAGAGTTTAATCTGGCCAGCAGGTGGTTTGCCCTTCTGGATACGAACTTCCGGTGTTTCGATGGCGTGGTTCACAGCATTACGCATGAGGTGCAGCAATGGTCCGGAGATTTCTTCATTGACGGTGCGATCTACTTCTGTTGCTTCGCCCTCCAGAAGGAACTCGAACTCTTTACGTTGCTTGAGAGCAACGGCACGAGCAGCGCGGTAGAGACGCGGAGTCATGGTTGAGAGAGGAACCAGGCGCGCTTTCATCAAACGGTCCTGGAACGTGGTATTGAGACGGTTCTCACGGGCGAAGACACCTTCACAATCTCGTATGATTGCTTCCATCTCTGTACTGAGTGTTGCCATATCCGAGATGCCTTCGCTCAAGCCACGAGCGAGCAGGTGGAATTCGGTATAGCGGTCGAGTTCCAGTTCATCAAATTCCGCGAGATGTTCTGGTTCAGCGCGGTTTCTGTTACCATTTCTAGCGTTAGTGAGTTTGCTTTGCAAACCTTCACCTGGCATTACCTGCACAGAATGGCCACTGGGCAGTGTTGCAGCTTCAAATCTGCTTTCGAGCTTTTGCCCGACATCTCTGAGACGATTACTACTGACACCAACATCGGAGACAAGCTGTACGAGACGATTGACACGTTCTTCCAGAATACTGCGGTTCACCAGAAGTTCACCGAAGAGGTTGACGAGTTCATCGAGTTTCTGGAGCCGCACGCGCACACTGAGGTCACCACGAGCGGCTCGCTGGACATTTGTCTCCATGGATTGAGAGCCAGCGACGACGCCGGCAACGGTGGAACCGTCATCCAGGAGGCCTTCTTCGTTCATTTCATCGACATCAACGTCTTCCACGCCAGCATCTCTGATAGCACTCTGGCCGAGAAGCTCTGCATAACGAACGCGAAGCAATTGAACGCTGGCTTCTTCATCACGTGGATCGGTGCCCCTACCTGTAATGAGCAGATCAAGGGTCTCTGATGTATCCAGGATGAGACTGAGTACAGCAGATGAAATTGTGGTGGTGCCCTCCATGATGCTCTCGAGCAAGTCTTCGAAAATGTGGGAGAGGTCAGCGATAGCACGGAAGCCCATCATGCCGGCAGCGCCCTTGAGTGTATGGGTGGCACGGCGAATACCCTGAGTAATTTCACGATTTGTCGGAGACTTCTCGAGAGCGGCCACGTGCATAATGATTGCCTGCAGGTGCTCTTCGGCCTCTAAGCGGAAGATTTCTGACGCTTCTTCCCCAAAGTCCGCATTAAAAGCAGAAGCAGAAGTCAATGGCTTCTGAGCAGCAGGTTGAGGACGCGGCGGTACCGCTGGAGCAGCGGGTGCAGAAGCGGTTCGCGATGATACAGGTGGCACGGGAGCTGACATGACAGGCGGCGGTGTAAAGGCAGGCTGTTGTTTTTCAGGAGCGGACTGATGTGCATCAACAGTGGGCAGCCCTGTTGCCTGCCGTGCCTGATCAATAAAATTCGAAGTACGCGGCGCAGTCGGTACAGGAGGAACGAGCGTCTGTTGCATTGATGCATTCAGAATACCTCCGGCGCCTTCCGTTATCTGATCAAGGAAATCCTGGCGAACCTGGATCTCAATTTCACTGCGAAGCCTGTTCTCGAGTTCCTGGATGTTTTCGACATCATCTGTACCGGAGACACGCTCCTGCAATTGCCGCTTTGCCTCAAACTCCTGGCGAATTTCGTTGCGTAATTGCCGCTCCAGCTCTGAGCGGGCGGCAAGAGTCAGTGGGCGTATTTCGTATTCGCGGCGTACTTCTTCGCGTATTTTCGCCTCTTGTTCTCGTCGAAATTCCTCGCGAACAGCGGCCTCGATTTCGGTGCGCAGAGCTGCAAGGTCACCGCGTCGTTCAAAGGTTACACGTTCACGCATGGCCTCTGCTTCACGCGAGACGCGCATCTCCCATGGGGTCCACCCTTGATCGTGTGTGAAGATATGCGAAGAGCTTTCAGCTTGAAGCTGCTGAAAGGCATTGCCACAAGATTTAATGGAAGCAGAGAGTTGTTGCAGAACGGTGTGGATCTGCTCGTCTGTCATTTCGACACCGCTAGTTATCTCTGTGAGAAGCTCAAGTACCTTTTTCAGTTTAGTATTTGAGACCCACATGACAGAGAGGGGCAGATAACGCCGCACATGTTCGGGGCTATTGCGAAGATTAAGCCCCATTGCCTGTCCAGCCCAATCTTCCATACGATCGAGGGCATCCTTGGAGCCATCGAGAAAGCCCTTGAATTCCGCGCGCTGGGCTTCGATTATGGACATAGCCACGCGCAGTTGTTTGAGCATTTCTTTAAGAGAGGAAGCCTGTACTGCCAGGGAATGGGTCTCCTCGTGCATTTCGTTGAACTCTACCGGGAGAGCAAGATCAGCAGGCAGCGGCGCTGGTGCAGACTGAACGAGGGAAGGTTGTTTGGGATCGGTTACGCCCTCACTATCGAAAGCTGGAAGCGAAACGCTTTCATCATGAGGAGGCACTGCTGGTGACCCGGCAGGGCTGTTTTCGATGTTGTTTTGAGAGTAGGCTGGCCATGTCGCTGTGGTAGCGGCCAGTATTTCCAGGGCACTTGGGCTTGAAGGTTCGGGAACAAAGCTCGTTTCAGGTTGAGCAAGTTCCGCAACCTGTTCTGGCTCATGGACAAAATCAGGGGGTACGGGTTCAGCAGGAGCGGACTCTTCAGGCCATTCTACATCTTCATCGGCTGTTACAGGCGCCGTGCGGAAGGAAGCTAAAACCTCGTCAAGTGAAGGCATCGAAGAGACCGCTGGCGCGCTTTGTGTTGGCATGTCGACAGGGGATGGAATGGAGGCCGGCGGCAATGGAGCGCTATGCGTGTTACCATTGGCGACCGATGGCGCTGATGCTGAAGATTCTGTAAGAGCACGATAGCGGACATAATCAGCATCGTCTTCAGCCATGACTGCTTCTTCATCGATACCGGCGTGTATTCCTTGAAGGAGCTGATGCATTCTCCCGAGGGATCGTTGCAAGAGACCAATCGTAGGAGCATCAAGGGTAGATACCCCATCTAATACATCGCCGAGGATATCTTCCATACCGTGGGCAACATGGGCCAGGCCGGGAAAATCCATCATCGAAGCAGAACCACCAATAGTATGGGTACGGCGATAGGTTTCGTCGATAGCGTCCATGTAGCCAGGCATTGTGCCAGAGGGCGATTGTGCCAAACTTTCGAGGTTGGACTCTATTTCCGGCAAATAACTATTCACTTCTTCGATAAACGAATCGAGTATTGAAAGTTTATCAAATGTATCCGACATTTTGCGCGTACCCACTTTTTCTAGCTACACATTCCACTGTTTCTCATAACTGTCAATTATTCGGGAATGGAGCCTGATCCTGACCAAACTGCGATTGATTTTGATTCTGTTGAGCGCCTCTTTGCCAACGCTGACGAGAGGCTTGAAATTGTCCTTGCTGCTGGTTTTGCAGCGAGCCAGAATTTGGTTGTTGCGGATTGGCTCCCTGGTTTGAGGCAGGGGAGTTCTGTTGGCCCTGTAGCTGCTCAAATCCACTTACTTCGCCAAAGCCAGGTTGATTGTCGAAAGATTGTTGGCCACCGAAACCTGGCTGGTACTGGTTGCCGCCAAAGAACTGCTGGTCACCAAAGCTCTGCTGGTTATTAAACGAGGGCTGCTCGCTGAAACCCTGTTGACCAGAGAATGACTGACCACCAAACGGCTGTGAGTTACCGTATCCCTGCTGGCCACCAAAGGGCGGCTGACTAAAGCCGGGTTGACTAAAGCCGGGCTGACTAAAGCCGGGCTGGCTAGCAAAGGATTGCTGCCCGCCAAAGGTTGGCTGGCTACTAAACGACGGCTGGCCGAAATCTTGTTGATTATTATAGGAAAACTGTCCATTACGGCTGGAGAGTGCGACCAGCGAACCCGAGTTGCCAGGTTCTGGAAGTGGCGGGAAATTGCCAGCGAAATCCTGTGCCCAGTTGTTTTCGGAACCTGGGCCGAGGGCAGGTGGGAAGAATTGGTTACCATTCCCTCCTTGCAGCTCTGCCACAGATGTCATACCTGGGAACGAAGCCATCATCTCGTTGGCACGGTCGGGTAGGCGGAAGGTAGAGACCGAGGCACGTAGTTGCTCTGTAAGCTCAGCAAGATAGCTCACACTGGCGGCGGCTTCCTGGGTACCGATGTTGGTCTGGCGAGTGATGTCAGAGATCTGCCCCATGGCAACAGCAACAGCTTCAGAGACCGACGTTTGTTCATTCGCGGCGCGAGCTATGCTTTCGATCATTTGCGCCTGTCGTTCGACGGCGGTGTAGATCGAGTTAAGTGAACGGCCAGCTTCATCAGCGAGTTGCGAACCTTTCACGACCTCTTGCGTGCTATCTTCCATAGCGACAACGGCTTCATAGGTATCGCCCTGGATACTTTTGACGAGGGTATCGATACGCTTGGTAGACTCAGTCGAGCGTTCGGCGAGAAGGCGGATTTCGTCTGCGACGACTGCAAATCCTCGCCCGTGCTCACCGGCCATAGCTGACTGAATGGCGGCATTGAGAGCAAGTTCGTTTGATCGGCGATGTCTTCAATGATGCGAACAATTTCACCAATTTCATTGGAGCGCTCGCCGAGACGTTTGATTTTCTTCGAGGTTTCCTGGACGTTTTCACGAATGAGGACCATACCTTCAATCGTCTGACGAACGGAGCGTTGACCACTATTGGCGTTGCGCAGGGCTTCTTGAGCTGCTTCAGCACTGAGTTGCGCATTGCGAGCCACGTTTTGAATGAAGATAGCCAGGGCTTCGACGGCTTCGGTCGTTTGAGAAATCTGAGCCACCTGGGTTTCAGATGCCTGGGTGAGTTCATCGGAGCGATCAATGATGCGGCGAGTCGCGTTGGTGACCTGCACAGCTGTTGTTTGGACGCGTCCGACGACTTTAGCAAGCTCTTCGATCATATAGTTAAACGAGTCGGCCAAAACGCCGAGGGTGTCTGGCGTTACTTCGGCCTGGACGCGTAGGTCGCCATCACCGACGGCGCTAACTTCCTGGAGCAGTTTCTCGATCTGCGCTTGTAGAGCAGCAGCATCATTGCCATTGGAGCTAAATGAGACTCCACCTTGCAAGGCTCCTTGATTATCAAGAAGGGTATTCAGCGACATCGAGAGCATAGCGAACTCGTCGTCACCGTTGACCACAGGGCGAACGGTGCGATCTCCGCCCGCGAAATCACGGCAGACATCAACAAGTCCAAGTAATCGACTTTTGACTTCGCGCTGAACAAAGTAATTGATGGTCAGTACTCCGATGAGGGCCACGATTGCACAGGCAACAACAACCAGTACAAAAGTCGTGGAATCGCCGTTATTACCGCTACTCTGGATTCGTTGTGAGGCAAATACTCCCAGAAAAGCGATCATGATGACTGGAATGGCGGCAGAAAGAAATAGCCCTAGCTGCATCAGCCCATTGACAGTCATTGCGCCTCTATTGCGATCAGGATTCATCGCCAGGCCTCCTGTGTGTAAAAATACGTCTATAATTAACACATTCAAAAAAATTATTATGGTAGGGCTTCGTAACGCTGCATTTTATCTGAGAAAAGCAGGCGTGCGGCATTTATCAACACAATCACGCGTCTATCAATCAACGCGACCCCAGAAGCATAAGGAATAGCCCATTGTGGTATAGCAGCCTGGCGTACGCTTATGTCGGTAATAGCAGCAGGAGGAATGGGCATCATTTCACTGACACCGTCCACAACCAGGCAAATCACCATTTCATTGAACTGCACGGACAACAAACGAGTCCGTGGATTGTAGGGAAGCTGCTCCATATCCAGGAAACTGCGAAGATCCACCACCGAGGCGATCGAGCCGCGCAGATTGATCACACCTCTCACCCAGGGTGCGACATTGGGGACAGAGGTGACATCAACTAAGCGCTCTACGCCCTGAATATGTTCAGCTTTAAGGGCAAACTCTCGATCCAGCAATGAGAAGGCCAGGTATTGCTCACCGACAACCTCAGCTGATATTGCTCCCTGATCGGCGCTGGCAGGACGAGATTGTGAGATTTGAGCAAGTTGAGACTGCAATGCCTGCACGGAATTTGCGCGGGAGTTCCGCTGACTCTCGTGAAAGTCAGGGGAAAGACCACTCGATTGGGTTCCTAGCCGCTGGGAAGCCGACATAGTTTGTGGCATCAAAGTATCCCGTTGCCGTATTTTTTGATCATCGCTGGCCACAAAAAAAACTCCTTGGGCGACAACACGAGTCGCCGGGCATGTTCTCTAGAGGTGTAGTGAGGGTTCCCTAGTGTGGGTACCCGAGCTTCTTTACACCAGACTGCGCACACTTGCTACTAATTCATCAGTATTAAATGGCTTTGTCATATACAGATCTGCGCCCTGTCTTAACCCCCAGGATTTGTCGAGGGGAGTATTTTTACTTGTTAACAAAATAATCGGGATGTGTCTACTCGCTTCCGAGCTTTTGAGTTTACGACACAACTGAAAACCGTTTTGTTTCGGTAAGACGACATCCAGTACGATACATTGTGGATGTTCTTTAAACACTTTTTCGACAGCTTCGTCACCGTCAACAGCCGTAACCACTTCAAAGCCACTATTACGCAGTGGAGTAGCAATCATGGTCAACTCTGTCCAGCTATCATCTACAACGAGAATCTTCTGTCCAGGCATCATTATTATACCTTTCCGATATGCCAGTTACGCTAGTGAAATGGGAAATAAAGGCTATTCCACTAACGCACATTCACCTGTAGAACCTCCCACTACAGGAAATGTGGACAACGCTTAGCCACGGCGTCGAAGGCGAGTACGTATTCCTTCATGTTGCGGGGGCATACGTTCTTGCCAGTTCACAAGATGTTTTTTTACGGTGCGTACTAATTCTGCTGAGTCAAAAGGTTTGGTAAGATATTCTGTTGATCCAGCGAGCCGACCACGCATCTTGTCGAACAAACCATCCTTCCCACTGAGCATAATAATCGGTATTTGACGAAACTGCAAGTTTTTCCGTATTATCTGGCAAATATGGTACCCATCCATACGAGGAAGTTGTATATCGAGCAGAATCAGGGCGGGCATTTCGTCGGCAACTGAGGTGAGGGCGCTGAGACCGTCTCCAGCAGTAATCACTCTAATATGCTCCCGCTGCAGGGTCATCTGGACGATCTTACGCACAGTGGGACTATCGTCCACAACCAGTACTGTCGGTTCAGCCATTAGTTTAACCTCCTACGAGACTCAGGTGACCTGTAGGGGCCACCTTCATTATCAGGGACATGATTCCAATCTTGTATAATACCCATGGGGGCAGGTTGAGCGGCATCACGGCCGCGGGTCAGTTGCGCGCTGCGCTGCGCCCGATAGATCTGGTACTGATGAATTTCCTGGTCTATTTCGGTCAGGAAGGCCTTCCAGGCGAAATTGAGGTTGCGACCGGTATGTGAATTGCCCATCTCGTCACGTAATAACTCTGCGAAGACCATGCGTAAGAAGGCAGCCAGGCCGAGGACGGCTTCCCAATAAAACTCTTCTAATCGCTCTCCTTTAACCAATTTATCCAGGGTAAGGATACTGGTACAGTCAAGTCTCCCATTAGTAAATTCAATGGTTTCCAGGATGGGATATTGTTGCTGCGAGAGGAGTTGGAACTGGTTGGAGAAACGACGCTCTAGATAGCGTATCACATCTGGATAAGGTATCTGTCCTCGTCCGCGCAGGCTTTTCGCATACCTGCTATGATGGGCCAACAAACCGTTGATACAATCAGAGAGGATGGTGACGAGGCCGAGAAGATGCTGCTCTGGATTGGAGGACTGCTGCTTGCGTGTTAATATTGTCTGGCACTTGATAATGAGGTTTGAAAGGTCCTGTTGTACTTCGTTCTCCAGAGCGGTGTCAACGATTTCGATGAGGCGAAGCTCGAGAAGGCGGGTCATGATGCGCGCAACGCGGGCCTCGGGGGTCATTAAAACCAGCGCTATAGCCTGGAGTGGTATTTCACCATTTGAGAGGCAGAGCACTTCGATATACTCCTGGCCGAGCCCAAGGCTACGCACATCGTTATGGATTTCTGGCAGCCAGCGGGCGACGGCAGTGCGGGTCAAATGAGTCTCGCCCATCTCCTCCCATTCATCAGCCTGACGTAGGGCTTCCAGGAGCGTGGAGTCGATGTCGAGCGCTTGCATTCTGTTTTCCATGGGCACAAGCTGACGATGGAAGGCGAAACGACCATCGACCCAGCGCAAGGCATGACTGATTGATTGGGTAACAGCAAATTCTAAGCGGCGCTGCATTTCAGAGGGGCTCATCCAATTGCGTTCAACAAGCATGGCAAGGGCGACCTGTGTGTTGTCTCCTGCATACTCGCGCACCTTTTGTGCTCGTTGAGGGTCCAATTTATTGACGAGACAGAGCATGACGAGCAAATCCGGTTGAGGCACGCCTTCTTCGCGCAGCGCGACGATCTGGCCTTTACGAAGGCTGATAGAGAGTGTTTCAGGACCTGAATGGACGAAGAGTGTTCCCGTTTTCCCACTCAGGGCAAGCATTTTCAGGATAGATTGGAGACCTAATGTTTGTAAGTCTCCATCCATAATGCGGTCTTGCTGCTCCATAGTTCCTTCTATTCCTTTCCCGGTCAAGCGTGCGAGTCAAATACTCTACCACAAGCTACCACACGCAATGGTTTGTAACAGTTTTCCATTCTCTCCTGATTTGGACGAAAGAGAGAGGAATAAGTATCAGACCCTATTTAAACATACCTGCTCAATGGCAGCGAGTAGGTGATCGATGTTAAAGGGTTTATCAACGTACGCTACGTGGTTACCGCGCATGTATGGGCGGTTCCACGGCGCTTCAAATTGAGTTAACGCGCTCATGATGACAAAAGCAGGTATGGTATGTAACGAAGTGCTGTTCAGACAGCGAATGACCTGATAACCATCCATCCAGGGCATGATCAAATCTGCGACAATACAATGTGGTTTCCAATCGAGGCATTGTTCCAGCGCCTCTAATCCATCATGGGCAACGGCTACTTTATAGTTCGATTCAACGTTCAGGCACTGCTTTACGGCATTAGCAATTGCTACATCGTCATCTACGACCAGAATACGTATCTTTTCGCCTACAGATCGGGTCTCTTCTCCCTCAAGCAGGAGTTTTTGAAAAACGCGTAAATAGCGCTGCAGGCGGCCCATTTCGAAAGGTTTTTGCAGTAGCGCTACAGCGCCTATTTGCTCAAGTGTCGAACGGGAGACGGAACGGCTGCTCAGTGCGATTGTGAGGCGAACATGAGGCCAATGTTTGTCGTCCTTCTTTATGCCGTTCTCTGCCCATGGCATTGATGCGACAAGTACCTGTGAGTTGGCATTTTCTATGGGTGAAGCGCTATAAAGGGCTTCGTCCAGGTCAAACAATAAAACGTCGCCGTGGGCCTGGCTTTCTGATAATATGGAGGATGGAGTTACCACGATGACCTGGTGACCCCAGTTTTGTATGTTTGTTGTTAGAACATGTTCAAAGCTGTTTTGCTGATTTGTAATCAGCACTTGAAGTTTTGAACATCTTCGTTGAGCTTTCATACTGGCTTATCCTCTAGTGTGCCTCATGTATGCCTCATATGAGGCATTGTCTCTGCTCTTGCTGTTTCGCCGCCTGTGGCGGCGAAAGAAAAAGAGAAAAGCGGGCTGCTGATCTTTGCACTCCATGGCTTGAAAAAGTACACTAGTCTCCAGTGTACGCCATAGTGAATTAGATCGATATTAAGAAAAAGGAGAAAGTCATTAAAATTTTATTAAACATTTCGCGCTACTACGTTGCCGCGAAAGACGTAGCCGATGCCGGGTTCGGTGATGATATAGCGTGGATGAGATGGTTCTTTCTCCACTTTGAGCCGCAGCTGTCGCACATATACGCGCAGGTAGTCGGCTTCTTCGCCATATTCAGGACCCCACACTGCTCGTAATAAAGAGCGGTGTGTGAGCACCTTGCCAGCATAGAGCATTAATTGCCGCAACAATTCGAATTCGGTGGGGGTCAAACGGATGTTTCGATCGCCCGCGCGTACCTGTCGTTTGACCACGTTCATATATAAATAACCGTCTTCACTCTGTAAAATCTCGGGTTGTCCTGATGATTCTTTGCCATTTTCTGAAGAACTGGCGCGTCTTAAACAGGCACGTACGCGTGCCTGTAATTCGTCGTTGCTGAAAGGCTTGGTCAGGTAGTCATCGGCACCGAGGTCGAGCGCTTCGACTTTTTGCTTTTCCTCGGTAAGAGCGGAGAGCACGATGATCGGCGTCTTCATCGAGAGGCGAACTTGCCGGCAAACTTCGAGGCCATCTATCTTGCCAGGAAGGCAGAGGTCAAGCAAGATGAGATCAGGCTGATGCGCACGAACCATTTCCACGGCCTGTTCTCCGTCGTCGGCGACCAGAACGTCATAACCACTGGCAGACAGGTTCCGGCGTAAAATGCGTTGAATGGGTAACTCATCATCAACGACCAAAATACGTTTACCTTTGGCTTTCATAGTTGCTCCTCCGTCGCGGGTTCAACAAGGTGAACACCGACAGATGATGAATGGGAAGTAGGCGAGAGTGGCCCGGAAGTGTGAGTTGCTTCCAGGTTGCCCTCTACCTGATTCAACGAGGAGACGCTATTACTTTCTCCTGCAAGTGAAACCGGTTTACCATTGTATGAGTGAATAGGCAATGTGAAAAAGAAACATGAGCCGGCATTGCCAGGGGCA
>Ga0209648_10004466_pt1 | contig 11883 bp, 9 predicted proteins | sample GraSoi2013_115cm_FD_185830 | JGI IMG/M metagenome (GOLD analysis project Ga0209648, IMG submission 185830) | Grasslands soil microbial communities from the Angelo Coastal Reserve, California, USA - Sample 9_17_2013_115cm (SPAdes) (version 2) | ecosystem: Environmental > Terrestrial > Soil >...
ATGGATCGGGCGGCGCTGGTCCCTGATCTGCCAGATGGTGGTAGCGGCCACGGGCATTGGCCTGCCAGATCTCAACCAGCGCGTCGGGAACGGGCAGCCGATCGCCATCGAGGACGTGCCCTTCGATGCGCACCCGCTCGCCAACCGTCTCCGGCTGGATCAACACGTTGCGCACCGCATCCTCGCGCAGCAAGGTAGGTGCGAAGAATGGTCCGACCGTTTGCGAACTGGTCAGCAGGTGTGTGTTCATAACTTTCCCGCCCTCGACTCAAAAGGGGTAGCAGAGGGGCCGCACACCACGATGTCCCAGCGATAGCCCAGGGCCCACTCCGGCTCGGTGATGCCATGATCATAGGTGGCGATCAGCAGCTTTCGTGCTTGCGCCGTTGGTACGCCATTGAAGATGGGATCGAGGGCGTGCAGCGGGTCGTCGGGAAAGTACATTTGCGTCACCAAACGCGAGCGCATGGAAGATCCGAACAGCGAGAAATGGATATGGGCCGGTCGCCAGGCGTTGGGGTGATTGTGCCAGGGATAGGCTCCCGGGCGAATGGTCAGGAAGCGATAGACCCCCTCGTGATTGGTCACACAGCGACCCATGCCCAGGAAGTTGGGATCAAGCGGACCGGGCCACTGATCGCGTTTGTGCAGGTAGCGGCCAGCAGCGTTGGCCTGCCAGATCTCCAGCAGCGTGTTGGGTACCGGGGTTCCACGCTCGTCGAGCATACGGCCCGTCACAATGATGCGCTGCCCGATGGCCTCGCCGCCGGTGCCGGCATTGCGGGTGAGATCGGCATCCTCTGGGGTGAGGGCACTAATGGCGGGTCCAGGGTCTGTTAATTCTGAGAGGGTCAGCGGCATCTCGATGAGCGGGAGCCTCGGAGCCCGACGCCGCGTGGCTTGATAGGCCTCGTACAGGTAAGGTGGGAAGACCTCTCGATCCCCTCGCACGATGTCACCAATCGTGATCTGGTTCATACATCCTCCTGACTTTTCTGTCCTGCGCCTCCCTCTTTTGAGGCTCGGACGAACTGAGCGACGCTGTGTTTTGCTTGCTATTTCGCCCTCTCAAAGAGGGCAGGCTGCCTACCAATCGAAAGGCAACCCCACATAATTTTCGGCAAGGCTGGCAGCTGCGGCAGGCGAGCGGACCGTGTAGTCCAGCTGCGACCGCTGCATCCGCTGCCCAAAGGCGTCGTCATCCGGGAAGCGATGCAGCATCGAGGTCATCCACCAGGAAAAATGTTCCGCACGCCACACCCGGCGCAGACAGGTTTGCGTGTACACCTCCAACAGCTCAGTCTGCTGGTTGCTATAGAACAGCGCGAGGGCGCGTGCCAGGTGACGTACATCGGCGACGGCCAGATTGAGCCCTTTGGCTCCTGTCGGAGGCACAATGTGAGCGGCATCCCCTGCCAGAAACAGTCGACCGTACTGCATCGGTTCGATGACAAAGCTGCGCATCGCCAGGATGCTCTTCTGGATGATGGGCCCCACGCGCAACTGCCACTGGTCCGTCGTCGCTAAGCGAGCCTGCAGCTCTTCCACAATCAGCTCATCCGACCAGTTGGCAATCTCATCTTGCGGATCGCACTGGAGATACATGCGCTGCAGTTCCGGCGAGCGCGTGCTGACCAAGGCGAAGCCTCGTTCGGAATAGGCGTAAATCAATTCTTCGGCGGAAGGGGGAGCCTGCATCAGAATGCCCAGCCAGCCAAAGGGGTAGGTGCGGCTAAATACGGTTTGGCTAGCTTCCGGAATGGCCGAGCGGGACACGCCATGAAAGCCATCGCAGCCCGCGATGAAATCACACTGCAGCTCGACCTGCTGCTCCTCGTGGATAACGTGGACGGCTGGCTGGCTGGAAGCGACGTCAGCCAGCCGGACGTTGCTGACGTTGAAAAGGATCTGTCCCCCCTGCTCCAGGCGTGCGGCAATCAAATCCTTGAGGACTTCATGCTGCGGATAAATCATAATGCTCCGCCCGTTCGTCAGTTCGGTTAAGGGGATGCGATGCCCCTCGCCATCAAAGCGCAGTTCGATGCCGTGATGCACGGCCCCTTCGCGCTGCATGCGCTCCCCGAGCCCCATGTCCCTTAGCAGATCAACGGTGCCGTGCTCGAGCACGCCAGCGCGAATCGTCGCTTCGACCTCTGCTCTGCTGCGACTTTCGAGCACGACCGACTCAATGCCCTCTCCGGTCAGGAGGTGCGATAACAGTAACCCTGCTGGACCGGCCCCAATGATGCCAACATGTGAGCGCATCTTCATTCAGAATCTCCTCGCAGGTGGTTTCCAACGCTGCGCTGTGACGTAAGACGAATCTGATACATGGCTATTGCTCCTCCCCCACGTTGTTGCTATTGACCCACGCGCTTCAAGCGGGGGTATTGTGGTCTCCACATCGTTGCCGTGATCCGTCGCTCCAACTCGTCTTCTGACGTGGGCTCCGCGACACCTGTCTGCTGAGCCGCTTTGCCTACCGCCAGTGCCACGCGCCACGCCACCTCGCGCACGTCTTCAATCTGTGGATATAACGAGGCCTCGCGGTCCTGGCGTGCCGGGGAACAGTCGCTCAAGGCGCCTGCTGCCGCCAGAAACAGCTCGTCCTTGACGAAGCTGGCCTGCGAGGCAATGACGCCCAGACCTACGCCGGGGAAAACGAACATGTTGTTACACTGCCCGATGGGGATCGTTCGTCCGTTATACTTCACCGGTGAGAACGGACTGCCTGTGGCTACCAGAGCTCGTCCCTCTGTCCAGGCCATCAGGTCCTGCGGGTGCGCCTCGCTTTTGGAGGTGGGATTGGAGAGCGGAAAGATGATAGGTCTCTCCACATGTTGAGCCATGTCGCGCACGATGGCCTCGGTGAAGGCTCCTGGCTGTGCTGAGGTGCCAATGAGCATCGTAGGATGGACCTGGGCCACCACATCCTGCAGTGTGATCCGCCCAGGCTGGGTGAGCTGCCACTGCGCGAACCGCGCCTTTGGCTGAGCAAAGGGGCGCTTTTCCGCTTCCAGATCCGTCCGACCCGTCTGCACCAGTCCCTGACTGTCGAGCAGCCAGAAAGCTAATCGGGCTTGCTCAGGTGACGTGCCTTCGCTCACCATCACCTCCACCAGTTGCTCGGCAATGCCGATCGCTGAGGAGCCTGCCCCCAGTATGACAATCCGCTGTTGGCTCAGTGGTTCGCCCAGAACGTGCAGCGCACTCAGTACCCCTGCGACGGTCACCGCGCCTGTGCCTTGAATATCATCGTTGAAGGTGCAGAGCTGATCGCGGTAGTGGTCGAGCAGGCGACGGGCGTTGCCCTTGGAAAAATCTTCCCATTGCAGCAGCGCCCGCGGAAAGACGCGCCTGACCGCCTGGACGAAGGCCTCGATAAAGGCGTCGTAGTCCTGGCTACGGATGCGCCGTTGGTGCCAGCCCATATAGAGCGGATCGTGGAGCAGTTCCTGGTTATTGGTCCCGACGTCCAGCACAATCGGCAGCGTGGTGGCCGGATGAATGCCGGCACAGAGCGTATAGAGGGCGAGCTTGCCGATCGGGATCTCCATGCCGCCCGTGCCCAGGTCTCCCAGGCCCAGGATGCGCTCTCCGTCGGTGACGACGATCACCCGCACATCCGAGAGCGGCGCATTGCGCAGGATGGCTTCGATGCGGTCTCGGTAGAGATAGGACACGAAGAGACCACGCGGACGCCGGTAAATATGACTGTAGGACTGACAGGCCAACCCGACGGTGGGCGTATACACAATGGGTGTCATCTCCTTGATGTGTTCGGAGGCCAGGCGAAAAAAGAGGGCTTCGTTGCGATCGTGCAGGGAGGCGAGATAGATATAGCGTTCCAGATCGCTGTCCTTGCGCTGATAATTTTCGTAGGTGCGGGCCAACTGGTCTTCCATCTGGGCCACATACGCAGGTAAGAGGCCCAGCAAGTTGAACGCTTCCCGCTCCTCCTCCGAGAACGCACTCCCCTTGTTCAACAGCGGATTCTCAAGCAGCCTCTGCCCAGACAGGGTAGTCTCCACCACCACCTCCTCCTCGTTGGTTTGATACGCGTTCGTTATGTCTTGCATGATCCGTCTCCTCTCCTTCTTCTCGCAAGAGTCTCAGAACTTTGCAATCTCACTTTTCTCCTGATCCCTGGTCAGACAGTTAGCGGTCCAGCTCCAGGCCAGAATCGCCTATCACTTACTCGCCAGCAGGCGACGCGGGTGCCGTTCCTTCCGCCGGACCGACCCAGATGGTCTGGATGTTGACGAACTCGCGAATGCCGTACGACGACAATTCGCGCCCGTAGCCACTGCGCTTGACTCCACCGAACGGCAGGCGCGGATCACTGGCGGTCATCCCATTGATGAAGACGCCCCCCGTCTCGATGCGGCGTGCCAATTGCTTGCCCCGCTCGATATCGCTTGTCCAGAGGTTGCCACCCAGACCATAGATGGATGCATTGGCGATTGCGATGGCCTCCTCGGCATCACACACTCGCATGACCGCTGCAATCGGGCCGAACGTCTCCTCCTGGAACGCCACCATGGTGGGCTGCACGTTCACGAGCACGGTGGGCGCGTAGAAGTAGCCCCTGTCACCAAGGCTCTTGCCTCCCTGGAGGATGCGTGCGCCCTGCTGCACGGTCTCACGCACCTGCCGATCCAGGTCTTCGCGCAGGTCGCCGCGAGCCACGGGCCCAATCTGCGTCTCTCGTCGCGTCGGATCGCCCACCCGCAGGTGAGCGGTGGCCCGCGCAAAGCGCTGCTCGAACTCCTCGGCCACCTCCTCGACCACAATGAAGCGCTTGGCCGAGATGCAACTTTGCCCACAGTCCTGGAAGCGTGATCGCACGGCAAACTCCACGGCCCCATCCACATCAGCATCAGCCAGCACGATGAATGGGTCAGACCCCCCCAGTTCCAGAACGATCTTCTTGAGTGCTTCTCCGGCAGTCCTGGCCACAATACTGCCGACCGCTTCGCTACCAGTCAGTGTCACAGCGGCGATGCGCGGATCCTTGATGATGCCCTCAACTGCCGAGCTTGACACGACGAGCGTGCGGAAGGCCCCCTGCGGGAAGCCCGCTTCCCGGAATATCTCTTCAATGGCCAGGGCGCACTGTGACACGTTGCTCGCGTGCTTGAGGACAGCCGTGTTACCAGCCATGAGGGCGGGAATAGCGAAACGGAAGACTTGCCAATAGGGAAAGTTCCAGGGCATGATCGCCAGGACGGTACCGAGCGGCTCGAAGGCCACGAAGCTTTCGCTTGCATTGGTGGCCACCGGCTCATCGGCCAGGAAGCGTGCGGCGTGCTCCGCATAGAAGCCAGCGGTCCAGGCACACTTCTCGATCTCGGCCTCAGCCTCAACGATGGGCTTGCCCATCTCTGCCGTGGTCAGCCCTGCCAGGCGTTCCTGGTGCTGTCGTAGATAAGAGGCAGCGCGGCGCATCAGCGCCGCCCGCTCCTCGAAGCTCGTCCTGTTCCACTGCCTGAATGCCTGTTGTGCTTCTCTGAGCACTGCATCGATCTGTTCAGGGCTGAATGCTTCGAATTCGGCTAGCACCTCTTCGGTGGCTGGATTGATTGAACGGATAACCATATTTCTCCTCTTCAGGCAGATTCTTTCTCTTCGTTCGAGATGCGACTCTTACGTGGCTCCGGCTCCCAGCCGCGTGGCTCGGGCTGACCGATCCGGTTGCGCAGGACGCCAATGCCTTGTACTTCCAGTTCTATCACATCGCCGGGCTGGAACTTTTTGCCATGTTCGGCCCCGCTTCCCGTACCCACCGTGCCGGAGCCGAGCAGTTCGCCAGGCCAAATGGTCTCCCCTTTGGAGGCGTAGGCAATCAGTTCTTCGACCTTCCAGGTCATGGTGGCACTGGAGCCGCGAGACCACTCCTCGCCGTTGACGCGGGCCACCATATCAAGGTGGCTGATGTCCAATTCGTCGTACGTCGTAATCCAGGGTCCAATCGCGGTAGCAAAGTCTTTCCCTTTGGACGGGCCAAAACCACTACTCATCTCGGGGCCCTGAACATCACGGGCGCTGAAGTCATTGAGAATCGTGACTCCAAAGAGATGCGAGAGGGCTTCTTGCGGCCTCAGGTTGCGGCCACTTTTGCCGATCACAAAGCCGAGCTCCAGTTCATAGTCCATATAATCGGTGTAGTTGGGCCAGGGAACCTCTTGTTCGTGTCCGATGAGTGCCAACGGATTGATTTTGAAATACGGCGGCGTCTGGTAGAACTCCTTAAAGACAGGCTCCCCATGGCGTGCTGACATATTCTGCACATGCTGCTCGAAGGCGGTAAAATCGCGCAGCAGTGGTGGATCAAGTGCGGAAAGCCATTGCAGATCATCCAAAGATATCACAGCTTCCTCGGGAGCCGTCTCAATGGCTTGTCTTGCTGCTGCGAGAAACACCTCGCCCAGTGAAATGGCAGCAGCCATACTCGACGGGAAAAGTGCCGTTGCCAGGCGGCGGGCAGCCTCCTGTGTTGCCCCTTGCCGCTCAAGCCGGAGTCGCTCAGCAGTCGCGAGGTCGATCACCCGCTTCTGCTCCGGCTGAACGGCGACGAGCCTGGGGATGACCCCATCAGGGCTGGTACGTGCTATCCTGGCAAGTTTCATGATTTTCCTCCTGCTTGCTGCTACACAATATTCTCTACAGTATCCTCTTCTCGTTGGCTGGTAGATTGTTGGTTGGCAGGGCGCAGCTTGAGACTGATCTCAATCAACCGCTGGAAACCATTGATGAGCATGTTCCAGATTCCGCCCGGTGCAAGTCGAATAATGAGGATGAGCAGAACACCGGTGAGCAATGTGCTCCAACTCTGATATCCTTGCAACGCTTGCTGGAGCGTGAAGACCACCACCGCACCAATGAGCGGCCCGGTTGATGTGGCTATGCCTCCAATAACGGTCATAATGATCATCGTTACGACCCAGTTAAGACTAAAGGCAGAGTTTGGTTCGATGCTGAGATTGTTCAGGACGATCAGACCACCCGCCACTCCGACAAAGAAAGCGCTGATCGTAAAGGTGGTGAGCTTCACCGGCAAACTATATACGCCCAGTTCGGCGGCAGCCTCCTCATCATCACGAATGGCCATCAGCCGGAGTCCGAAAGGACTCCGTACGAGGAGCACAATGCAAACCATAGTAAGCACAAGTAGGGCAAGGGACAGATAATAGAGCGCCGTATAATCGAGCGCCGCCGTCGGAGGAAGACTCAGGCCGCTTGACGCCCCAGTATAGGACCAGTTGATCATCCAGGTGAGTGCGGCCACCGACAGACCAAGCGAGCCGATCGTGAAGTACACCTCGCGCAAGCGCATCAGCAGGAGCGCCGCTATTGCCGCCAGGCCGGACGCCACGCCGCCGCTCACGAGCAATGTCAGGTAGAGCGGCATGCCGGTATGCAAAAGCAGCACAGCGACGGTATAAGAGCCGGCACCAACGAAGAGAGAGTGCCCTAGGGAAAACTGGCCACCATAGCCTCCTAGCAGATTCCACGACTGCGCGAGTGTCATATAGTTGAACAACATAAATGCCAGCGTCAACTCAAAAACACTCAAGTAGGTCGGTCCCAGCAGCGCGAGAAGCAGCAAAAGAACCAGGGCTCCCCATTTTATCCAGCGACCAGAGCGCTTCAGAGCACGCATCATTTCAAACCAGGTGCGCTTTGCAGGCTGCTCCATACTTTCTGGGGGAATTGATTCTGGCTGGCGATCTGAAAGCGTCATTTAGCCACACTCACTTTCTTCCCAAAGAGTCCTTGGGGGCGTATGATCAGGATGAGCACCAGGAAAGCGAACACAATCAGATCGCGAAATTGCGCCCCAACGATGCTCGCGGTAACCTCTTCGATCACACCAATCAGGATACCTCCGAGAAGAGCTCCCCAAAGGGACCCCATCCCGCCAAGCACAATCACGACGAAACTGCGCAACAGCCACTCCGGGCCCGAAGTGGGACCAAAACCATACGACAGGCCGATGAGGGTTCCTCCGACTGCTGAAAGAACCGCGGCCACCCCAAAGATCACGCCGTAGACCAGCGGGACATCAATACCCACCGAGGCCGCCGCCGCAGGATCTTCCGCGGCGGCGCGCACAGCCTTGCCAAACCGCAGGCGCGTGAGTATCAAGTACATTCCGACGACCATGAGCACGGCCGCCACGAAAGCAATGACGTAGATCGTGCGCACCGTGTCACCAAAAATTGTGATGCCGGTGAGCGTATAAGGAGCATTGAGTGCCAGAGTGTTGTTTCCAAAGACAAGGGCAAAGGCGGTTTCAGCGATCAGCGCTAATCCAAAGGTTGCGACAAGGAGTGTTTCCTGTCCTCTTTTGATTAACGGGTTTAAAATGACCCTTTGCACTGCGTAACCTATGACAAACATGATTGGCACGACAATGATAAGAGACAACAAAGGGTCCAGATTTACATGCGTGGTCACGGTATAGGCCAGATACGCAGCTCCGATGAGAAACTCACCCTGTGCGAGATTCACCATCTTCATGACACCGAAGACCAGGGTCAGCCCCACGGCGATAGTGACATAGAGACCACCAAGGAAAAAGCCATCAATCAGGTGATAGAAGAACATACACGTAAGCCTCCATCAAATGTCATCTGTGCATGGTCTGAAAAAGATCGTATGGGCAGGTTCGTTCAGACCGGCGATCTTTTTCAGACCGTGCTCCTTATGCCAGTCCCTTATTGGGAGCTTCGAAAGTAACGCCGGAAACTTGCGGGTAAACCTGTACTGTCGTGTTATTCTGCCACTGCACCATAATGGCTGGAATGGAGTCAGCATGGTTCGTCCCAAATTTGATAGGACCTAACGTATAGGTTTTGTCGGTCTGTCCAATGGCCGTATTAAGTGGGTCGGGGCTGGTCGAGTTCGCCCGTACTATGGTATCCAGGAGCACCTGCGTTATAGAGTATCCCGCCACGAACCCTGACGTTTCGGCACTGGCTGTAAACCCAGCCTTGTGGGATTTTGCGACCAAATCGCTTGTTCCCGGGTATCCCGACGAGCGAGGCCAAAAGTTGGTGCAAATTGTGCCCTCAGCGACCGAACCCAGGCCCTGAGGCCATGTGCTCGTTGAGGCACCTTTCTCGCCCTCGGCAACGATGGGATTGTAGCTCAGGGACTTCATCTGTTTCCAGAGTGCAGTCGCGTCAGGTGGGATCATCTGCGAGATCAACACCTGCGCATTGGCTGCCTTTGCCGCAGCGATTTGACTGGAAAAATTCGTCGTGCCGACCGGAAACACAGCGTGATAGACGATTGTGTAGCCATATTGCGGGGCCTTTTGCAGCCACAACTTGCCCATTGTGATGCCGTCTTGCTCGGTATCGGTAAAGAGTGCGACCCGCTTATTCGTGGTCGTGAGATTCGCAGTCTGGAAGACCAGGTTGGTCTGCTGGTTTTCGTCAAAAAAGACATCCCACGAGTAGTGCCATCCTGACGGACGCCCAGCCAACCAGGCCTCAACAGGGGTTGCCGTTGCGATCAAGGGACGCTTCAGCCGCTCGGCGACATTCGAGACAGCGATCGTCAGCGGAGGGGTGAACGGGCCGAGCAAGGCAACAGCATTATCCTGGAGATAGAGTGTGGTAGCCTGGCTGCTGGCTGTGTTCGGGTCTGAGGTGTTATCCAGGATGACAAGGTTGATTTTCGCCTTTGTCCCATTGACCTCAATCCCGCCCGCGGCGTTGACGTCATCGACAGCAGCTTGATAGGCCGCTTTTAAGATGGGTCCAACAGCAGACAACGGCCCTGTCAAAGGCAGCGTGGCACCAATGACAACCGGCTGGTTGCTCGCTGCCCCACCGCCAGCAGCGCCACACGCCGCAATGCTCAGCGCCAGGAAAGTGGAAAAAAGCATAGACCATGCTACCTTGTTGATTGAACGCATTTGGATCTCCTCCTTCTAGGATACTGGTGGCGAAATCGTAGACCCACCCGTTTAAGCTCACTTCTTGACGAGTCGAACGAACGCAGCTTGCCGTGTTTGAGCACGTCGTTGCTTGGTGAGCCAGGCATACATCCGGCAGAGATTGAGCGCGGTGGCCGTGAAGACCTGCTGCAGATGGACTTTGGCCTGTCCGCGGTAGCGTGCGTGCCGTAATCCGCAAGCGCGAATACCTTGTGAAAGCGTCCCCTCAATCCCGGCACGTACCGCATATGTGGTTTTGAAGGCCTCGGTGGCTTGCCGTTGGCGTGCGGCTTGCAAGGCTTGATACTGAGGCTCGGGACGCACCGTAAGCACGCGGCGCGGCGCGGCCGACTGGCTGTGGGTACACTGTGCTCGGCTTGGGCAGGGCCGACAGTCCTGCATCGCGAATGTGATTTTGATGACCGCCTGCCCCCGCCGGTCCTGGGCAGGCGTCCAACTGCGACTGGTGTGTCCCGCCGGACAGATGGCGCACTCGTGCTGCCAATCCACGACAAACTGGTCGGCGGCAAACCCGGTCGCTTCCCGCGCCTGCCAGTGATAATCTTCGCGCGTGGGCCCAAAGAGCTCTATCTGATAGTCCTGCTGACTGGTGACGAGTTCTGCTGCATCCACATAGCCCGTGTCCACAATATGCACGCCTGGCAGCAGATCACGCGCTGCGAGCGCTTCATGGATGAGCGGAACCGTCGCATCATCGGCCAGAGGCGCACGTGTGGTTTCGACATGGCTAATCAAGTGCGGACTGTCGTCATCACAGGTCTCGGTGAGATGCACTTTGTAGCCTACCCAACTCGTCGTGCGCTTTTGCGCGTAGTGCGCTTCTGGATCGTACGGGGAATCAATGCATTGCCCGGCTGCGGGCACATTGGAGGCATCACGCCAGCGCAGTTCTCCCTCCTCCCAGTAAAAATTCTGTATCCACACCCGCTGCAGTGTTTGCACGGCAGGAATCTCGCCCAGCCAGACAGGGGCCTCTGGAGCACCGATGGCGTTGAGCAAGCTTACCCCATCCTTCCCGATCACGATGGCGTAGTCCTCGCGCGCTTGCTTGCCTGCTGGCAGGCGGTAGTCTTCGACGCGGTGCTCGTAGCGGTCCACCCAGTCCGCCTGTATCTGCCCCGTGAGCCACTCTGGGGCGGCCACTGCCAGGCTATTCAAGGCCGCCCGAAAGGTTTCTCCAACTCCCTCGATGCGATTGAGCGTGCGAATCTTGGCCAGCACATGGGTGGAGTCACTGCGTTGGCGCCCCCGCGCTTTCAGATAGCCCTCCTCCCGCAACCGCGTGAGCAGCAGGTCAAAGACGAGCAGGTCGTGCTTCCCGCTGAGCAGGCGTTGCCGAAACTCGACCAGCACGGTGTGATCAAAGCCGGGGTCGCTGAGCTCCAAGCCTAACAGATATTTCCAATCCAGCCGTCCACGGACCGCATTGGCCGCTTGCCGATCAGATAAGCCCTCGAGAAATTGCATCACACACACCAGTGCCAGCCGCCAGGGACTCTCAGCGGGTTGACCGCGCTGCGGAAACAGGTCGGCAAACTGTTCATCCTCATAGATCGTCCCGAGCGTATCGCGCAACTGTATGTAGATATTGCCTTTGGGATAGGCGGCACGCGCAATACGCGCGGTTTCTTCGGGGACAGGGCCAATCGCTTGCGGCTTTAATGACATCGCTTCCTCCTTCTTCTTGCTTCCGCAGAACGCTTCCAGGCCTTCTGGCTTGCCCTATTTTAGCAACATTCTCGCCGGTTGTACATTTCACCCGCGCTTTCTTGAATTCGCCACCAGTATCTTATAGCGAGTGAGGATTTTAGCCGTTCGGATTATATCATCTTGTATCACAGGGGGGCAATCAAGTAGGACTTGTGGGTATGCGTTCAGAAGACCTACCTGATACATGAATTCTCTATTGTCTG
>Ga0209648_10004468_pt1 | contig 11877 bp, 10 predicted proteins | sample GraSoi2013_115cm_FD_185830 | JGI IMG/M metagenome (GOLD analysis project Ga0209648, IMG submission 185830) | Grasslands soil microbial communities from the Angelo Coastal Reserve, California, USA - Sample 9_17_2013_115cm (SPAdes) (version 2) | ecosystem: Environmental > Terrestrial > Soil >...
AGCCTGCCAAGGCCGCCCCGGTTCTCATCGATTGCGCTGGATCGCTATCTTATCAATATTGGTCCCGTTGTCGTTCGTGCTCCTTCAATGCGGACGGGCGCCGAGCCCCGGCACGCTTGCAGCCAATGCGCAGGCGGGAGCCGGAGACTCTTTCGACGATCGCTTCCCGACGCCGCTGTTCAGGGATCGCTTCCCGAGCGCAAATGAGAGTTTTGTGCAGCGGCAAGCGCCTGATTCGTCCCGCAAACGGACGGCGCAGGCAGAGCCCGCCCCATACCGCGTTGCCTCGTTAGCACCGACGGTTCCGTACCAGCGTCCGGCCAGAGAAGATCAAACCGCGCTGATCGGCTTGAAATCCTCGGCGTTTCCTTATCTCGGCAACAATCCACGCACGGACGAGCCGTTCCTGAACGTCTCCAAGGGTGACCGGCGGGGCCATCGCAGCTACGGCGGCCGGGTTTACTGGCAGGACGAGACCTATAACGACAACCGCGTCCTGATGCACGTCCCCGATCATTTCGATGTCCGCAAACCGGGCGTCATCGTCGTGTTCTTCCACGGCAACGGAGCGACACTGGAGCGCGACGTGCGCGACCGGCAACTCGTGCCGCAACAGATTTCCGATTCCGGCGTCAATGCCGTGCTGCTGGCGCCGCAACTCGCGGTCGATGCCGCCGATTCCAGCGCCGGCAAGTTCTGGCAGCCCGGCGGGCTCAAGCGCTTCGTGGCGGAGTCAACCGATCACCTCGCCCGTCTCTACGGCGACCCCGGCGCGGCCAAGGCTTTCGCGAACATGCCGGTCGTGATCGTCGGCTACAGCGGCGGCTTCTTGCCGGCGGCCTGGAGCCTGGACGTCGGCGGCCTTGGCAATCGCGTACGCGGCGTGTTCCTGCTCGACGCCGTCTATGGCGAGCTGGACAAGTTCGCCTCCTGGATCGAGAGCAACCGATCCGGCTTTTTCGTCAGCGCTTATACGCACTACACCAAGCGGCACGATCGTGAATTGATGGAAATGCTGAAAGACAAAGGCATTGCAATCTCAGAGGATATGGACGGGCCGTTGCGGCCCGGCAGCGCCGTATTCGTCGAGACCCCTGAAGGCGTAACGCATCGCGATTACGTTACGCATGCCTGGACCGAAAACCCGGTCAAGGAGGTGCTCGTCAAGATGGCGGCAACGCCTGCACTAACGAGAATGGCGGCAAGCGCCTCCTCGCCCGCAAACCGATAATCGGGAACACGCCATAGCTCGGGAAAAACCGAGCGGCTACGAACTACTGCGGGAGCTTGGGTATTTTCTCCGCGAACCCGTTAAAGCATGTCAGCCGCTCGTCTTCTTCCTTGATGAACCGGCAATCATTGACGGCTTTCGCCGCGGGCGCCTTGGCTTTTGGCTGCGGCGGGAAGACGGCGTCGTAGCAACTCAACCGCTCTTTCGTTGCGTCGTCAATTTCAAGACAAGCCTGCAACTTCGCGGCAGTCGATGGGGGTTTCGGTTTCGCTTCTGATTTCGATTTCGATTTCGATTTCGCAGCCTCGCCGCTCGGCTTCACCTGCACCAGCGGCTTTCCTCCGACCGTCGGCGGGCTGGTTTGAGCCATTGCCGCGGCTGAATACAGCAGCAAGACGACCGCAAAGATTGTTCTCATGTCACCCCTCCAGATTCCCACAAGCTAAAGAAAAGCACGCGGCGAAAATCTTGTCGACGGGTTCGAGCGGATAAGACGTCTCGGTTATGTTGACAAGCCCACAGTAGGCCGAGGCCCGGTCAGGGTCACCACGACAAGCGCCAGCGCGATGAAGGCCACCGAGACGTACCCCGCGCCATGGAGCAGGTCGCGCGCGAAGAGCACCCCGCCGGCCGCAGAGCCGATCGCCTGGCCGATATAGAGCGCGGAAGTGTTCAGCGACACCGACGCGGTGCCGAGCGCCGGGGCGGCACCAACCAGCCTTACCTGTTGCATGGAATTGGTCGAGGCAAAGCCAAGCCCCCAGACCGCAACCGCGGCCGCCATCAGCGCGAAGTTGCCGGCGCCAAGCGCCCAGATACTGGCCCCGGCCAGCAGCACGGCCATGAACAATAACGAGGTCCGGTAGCTGCCCCAGCTATCGACCAGGCGGGTCGCGATCACGTTGCCCAGAAATCCAAACACGCCATAGGTCGCAAACACCAGGCCGACCGCATCCGGGCTCGCCTGGGTCAGCCGCATCAGCAACGGGCCCAGATAGGTGATAACGGCGAACTGCCCCGAAACCTGCAAGGTCGTGATCAATAGCAAGAGAACGATCAGCCGGTTTCGCGCCAGATCGGCCCATGTCTTGAGGTCCACAGGTGCGCCGATCAATCCGCCGGGCAGACGCCAGGCCAGAAGCAGGCAACTGAAGCAGGCGGCAACGCCGATGCAGCCGTAGGTCGCGCGCCAGCCGTAGCGGCTGGCAATGAACGTCACCAGCGGCAGCCCGATCGCCACGGCGAGCGACCATCCGAGAAAGATGTAGGCGATGGTGCCGCCACGTTTCTCCAGGGGCACAATGAGCGCGGCGGTCCCTGCGGCCTGCGGCGTATAGAGCGCGGCGACCGCCAGCATGAGCAAGCGGATGACGAGCAGGGTCGCATAGTCAGGCGCGAACGCCGACGCGGCGTTGGCGAGCGCGAGCACTGCGAGCGTCGTGCTGAGCAGCGCGTGGCGTTCGATCCGGCTGGTCAGCCATGCCGCGAGCGGCGAGCCGATGCACAGCACGATCGCGCCGAAAGTGATCAGCAGGCCGGCGTCGCTGATGCTGACTTTCAGTCCTCCCGACAGTTCGCTCAACATGCCCGCCGGCGCCAGAATGGAAGCGCCGGTAATGAAATTTCCGAGCATCAAGGCGGTGGCAGCGAAGCGGCGTTCGACATGGTTGTCGTCAGGCGGATTTTTCATGCAAATGCATGTAGATCATCTCCGCGCGAAAGGAAAGCGCGAAACCGGACTATCTCGCAGCCCCGTCCCGCGGCTGCGTCGCACCGCCTGATTTCTTGAGGGTGCCGATTGCACCGCCCGAATCCCCTGCTATACCGCTGTTTCCCGCTTACCTGCGCTCGTTCGCAGGAGTGAGCCACAGGAGAGATCTATGCCCGACAAGCACGAATCCGCCTCTGGATTCCTGTACAGCATCACCAACCTGAAACCGGCGGAGCCCACGCAAAAAATCGCCGTCACCTTCCCCGACGGCGCGACGCGCGAATTCCCCAAAAGCATCACTGGCCTGGAGATCGCAAAAGGCATCTCGCCGTCACTGGCCAAGCGGCCATGGCGCTCGAGGGGGAACTCGCCGATCTCGCCGACCATATAGAGCGTGACGTCAAAATCGAATTCATCGCCCGCGACGACCCGCGCGCGCTGGAATTGATCCGGCACGACGCCGCGCATGTTCTGGCGGAAGCGGTGCAGTCGCTGTGGCCGGGCACCCAGGTGACAATCGGCCCGGTGATCGAAAACGGCTTCTATTACGATTTCTTCCGCAACGAGCCGTTCACGCCGGAAGATTTTGCGGCGATCGAAAAGAGGATGCGTGAGATCATCGCGCGCGACAAACCCTTCACCAAGGAAATCTGGAGCCGCGAACAGGCCAAGCAGGTATTTGCGGACAACGGCGAGATGTTCAAGGTCGAACTGGTCGACGCGATCCCATCCGACCAGACCATCAAGGTCTACAAACAGGGCGACTGGTTCGATCTGTGCCGCGGACCGCACATGACGTCCACCGGCAAGATCGGCAATGCGTTCAAGCTGATGAAGGTCGCGGGCGCTTATTGGCGCGGCGACAGCAACAATCCGATGCTGACGCGGATCTACGGCACGGCATTTGCGAAGCAGGAAGACCTCGACGCTTACCTGAAGCAGATCGAGGAGGCCGAGAAGCGCGATCACCGCAAGCTGGGGCGCGAACTAGACTTGTTCCACTTCCAGGAAGAGGGCCCCGGCGTGGTGTTCTGGCACCCGAAGGGCTGGACCGTCTTTCAGGAACTGATCGCCTATATGCGCCGGCGCCTGGCGGGCGATTACAGCGAAGTCAACGCGCCGCAGATTCTCGACAAGGCGCTGTGGGAGACCTCCGGCCATTGGGACTGGTACCGCGAAAACATGTTTGCGGCCCAATCCGCCGGCGACGAGGCCGAAGACAAGCGCTGGTTCGTGCTGAAGCCGATGAACTGTCCCGGCCACGTGCAAATCTTCAAGCATGGCCTGAAGAGCTACCGCGACCTGCCGTTGCGACTGGCCGAATTCGGCGTGGTGCATCGCTACGAGCCGTCGGGCGCGATGCATGGCTTGATGCGGGTGCGCGGTTTCACCCAGGACGACGCCCATGTGTTCTGCACGGAAGCCCAGCTCGCCGACGAGTGCCTGAAGATCAACGATCTCATTCTGTCGACCTATGCGGATTTCGGTTTCGAGGGCGATCTCACGGTAAAGCTCTCGACCCGGCCGGACAAGCGCGTCGGCACCGACGAGATGTGGGATCATGCCGAGCGCGTGATGGCGACGGTGCTTTCCGAAATCGAGGCGCAAGGCCATAACCACCGCATCAAGACCGCGATCAATCCCGGCGAAGGCGCGTTCTACCGACCGAAGTTCGAATACGTGCTGCGCGACGCCATCGGCCGCGACTGGCAATGCGGCACCACCCAGGTCGACTTCAACCTGCCGGAAAGATTCGGCGCGTTCTACATCGACGCCGACGGCTCGAAGAAAGTACCGGTGATGGTGCACCGCGCAATCTGCGGTTCGATGGAGCGCTTTATCGGCATCCTGATCGAACACTATGCGGGCAACTTCCCGCTTTGGCTCGCGCCGATCCAGGCCGTCGTCACAACCATCACCTCGGAAGGCGACCAATACGCGGAAGTTGTCGCGGCCGCGGCGCGGCGCGCCGGCTTGCGCGTCGAACTCGACCTGCGCAACGAGAAGATCAACTACAAGGTCCGCGAACATTCGCTGGCGAAAATCCCGGCGCTTCTGGTTGTCGGCAAGAAGGAAGCCGAAACCCATTCGGTGTCGGTCCGGCGCCTCGGCAGCGACGGACAAAAGGTGATGCCGACAGATGAAGCGCTGGCCGCGCTGGTTGATGAAGCGACTCCACCGGATGTGAAACGGGCGCGCGCGGCGGCTTGAATCTCTCTGCGTCATGGCCGGGCTTGATCCGGCCATCCACGCCTTTCTTGCCGCGACGTCGTGAAGACGCGGATGGATACCCGGCACCCGTCTACGCCGAGGCTTCGACGGGCTTTTGCGGTGCTAGGCCGCCCTAGCTTTAGCGATGGCGGCAACGCCGGGCATGACGATGAATTTCAACCTCCACAATCAATCTAAATTCACTTCGAACCATCTCGTTAGCTGCCTGTCTCCATGATAGATATTTCCCATGAAAGAATCTGTAGTGCCCGACGCCATCGAACTCTTGAAAATTCGCCGCTCGGTAAAGCCGCGGGAGATGAGCGAGCCGGGTCCCTCGACTGCCGAGCTGGAAACCATTTTGACCATCGGCGCGCGGGTGCCCGATCACGGCAAGCTGACACCCTGGCGCTTCATTGTGTTCGAAGGCGACGCCCGCGTCCGCGCCGGCGAGGTCATCGCAAAGGTGTTCGCGCGAAAAAATCCGCAGGCCGCGGCAGCCGACATCGATGTCGAGAAACACCGGCTGACCGACGCCCCGCTGGTGATTGGCATCGTCAGCTTTACAAAACCTCACCCCAAGGTGCCGCCGTGGGAGCAGGAATTATCCGCAGGCGCCAGCGCAATGAATATGGTCACCGCGGCGACCGCGCTCGGCTACGGCGCGTGCTGGCTGACCGGCTGGTTCGCATTCGATCGCGACGTCCTCGATGGGCTGGGATTGAAGGCGGACGAAAAGCTCGCCGGATTTATTCACATCGGCACGAAAACCAAGCCCAATGAAGATCGCCCGCGCCCGGCGCTATCCGATATCGTGACGCGCTTTTAGGGCATGTCAGGCGTGCGCGGAACCGCCGTCCGCAGCGCTAATCTCGTCAGCAATCCTGACTTGTTGACAGCATTGAATTTGAAGTCGCTCATTTGGAAAATTGCTCATTCAATAAAGGAGGCTCAAATGCTGTTGCGAGCAATTTCGTTGACTCTGCTTTTGACCAGTTCCAGTGCCCTTGCGGAAGACATGAAGGCGCCCCTGAACGCGAAGGATCTGAAATGGGGCCCTGCCCCCAACGTCTTCCCGAAGGGCGCGCAAATGGCAATCGTTTCCGGCGATCCGTTCAAAGATGGGCCTTATGTAGTGAGGCTCAAGGCTCCCAAGGGCTACAGAGTTCCTGCCCATAACCACCCAACGACTGAGAACCTCACGGTCCTGGCCGGCAATTTTCACATCGGAATGGGTGACAAGTTCGACGAAAAGAAGGGAATGGAGCTGACCACAGGCGCTTATGCCGAAGCACCTGCAAAGATGAATCACTACGCCTGGGCAACGAGCAACACTGTCGTCCAGATTCATGGACAAGGGCCGTTCGCAATCACCTATGTCAATCCGGCGGACGATCCGAGCAAGAAGTAGAAGCAAGGAGCTTGCGGCGGCTTGATTGCGCCGATCCCATGGATCAGGCCGTAGTCGGATGCGGGCAATTGAGTCGAGCGCTAGCGCGCGACGACCTCGACTTCGCCATCGACGCCGTTGACGACGTTGAAGGGCCGCTCGTACACCTTGCCCTCGTTCTTGGCGATGGCGCGATATTCGCCTTCGGACAGCACCACGCGGGGAAATGCGCCGATCGATTCCTTGATGACGTCGCCGCCCGGCGTAATCACCGACCACGCGGTGTTCGCCAATGCTTCGCCGCCCTTGTCGCTGACCAGCTTCAGCGTGATCACCGCGGCGCGATGGGTGATGATCACGTCGGTCAGCTTGCCGGCCTGCACGCGGATATCCGAACGCACCACCGAATTGGCGTCGCCGTAGTTGGAAATGATATAATAGGTGCCCTCCGGCAGCAGCACGACGTCGCTGGCGGCGACGTTCGGCACCAGCGCGGCGCGCTCGCCGACCTCAAACTGGCTGCCCTTGTAGATCGCGAACGAAATCTGGTTTTGCGGGATCTTGCTGGCGCCGACGCGGCCTTCGATGCGCAGGCCTCCGGCCGGGAGCAGGAAGGATTGGCGGTCGGTCTCGGATTTCAACGTCACCGCGCGCACCGCGCTGACCAGTCCAAGGGCAACATGGACGACGTAGCCCCCCGGGGGCAGCACGATGTTGGGCGTCGCGCCGCGCTCCTCGCGGATCAATTTGAACGTGCCGGTCTCGTCCGGCCGGTCCGAAAACACCCGCCACACCAGTCCGCTGGTGATGACCGGGAGATCCTTGCCGTAACGTGCCGTAAGCGACAGCACGGCCTGGCCGGGCGTCGATGCGGCCGGCGGCGCGACGACGGGCGGCACGGCGGCGGCGGAAGGTTGCGTCAATGGCGGGGGCAGGCTGGGAATCGAAGCCGGACCGGAGGGCGGGGCCAGGCTGATCGCACTGCCGGGGTCCGGAACCGAGGCCGGAGGCACCGGCGGCGGACGATCGGTAAACATTTGGGCCGAAACGGAGGTTGAAATCGCGAAAACAAGTATTGCCGCGAGCACAACCGCCAGCGGCAGGCGCTCGCTCCGCCCGGATCGATCGATGCCGTTGCCCCCGAAAGTCATGACGCCTGCTTTTCACTCAAAACGCGGCAAATTCAAGCCTCCGGCCCCTGCAAGGTGGCGGCCGGCGGAACCGGCACGAAGCCCGAATGTTACTCCCGAAGTCGCGGTCCAGTCACAATCCCCGATTAGCCCCATCCCTACCGCGGCATAAACCATGCTTGTGGTACATTCTGGCGGGGCCAAGCGGTAGCGCATAGTCTTGCGCTATCAGGAGATATCAGGTGCTGGATAGTTTGATCGGACGCGGCCAAAACGGCTCAAACGGCCGCGATAAGGTGGGGCTCGGCAGCATCAGGCGGCCGGTGATTGGGCTGGCGCTGGGCGGCGGCGCCGCGCGCGGCCTTGCCCATATCGGCATCATCCGGACGCTGGTTGCCCATGGAATCGTCCCCAATGTCGTGGTCGGTACCTCGATCGGGGCCGTGGTTGGCGGCGCCTACGCCGCGGGGCATCTCGATACGCTCGAAGAATGGGCGCGCCGATTGCAGCCGCGAAATATTCTGGGCTATCTCGATATCCGTCTCAACGGCTCAGGCCTGATTGGCGGCGACAAGCTTGCCGCGCAACTGGAGGCCGCCATCGGCCCGACCCTGATCGAGGACCTGCCAATGAAGTTTGCCACCGTGGCCACCGAGGTCCGCACCGGCCACGAGATCTGGCTAACCCATGGCCGCATGGTCGACGCGATGCGCGCCTCCTATGCGCTCCCCGGCATATTTTCGCCGGTGCTGGTAGGCGACCGCTGGCTGGTCGACGGCGCGCTAGTCAATCCGGTGCCGGTATCGGCGGCGCGTGCGTTCGGCGCGGAAATCGTCATCGCCGCCAATCTCTCCAGCGACATTTTTGCGCACAGCACGACGATCTATTCGCACGGTCCGGCGGCCGAGGTAACGGTGGCGGCCGCGCCGGAGACGACGATCGAGCCGGCCGCGCCGAAACGCGGCTTCGGCAGGTTGTTCTCCGCCGAGCGCACCATGAAGCGCGAGTTCTTCGGTAGCGCCGGACGGCCGGGCATCTCCTCGGTCATGGTCGATGCCTTCAACATCATGCAGGACCGCATCACCCGTGCCCGCCTCGCCGGCGATCCGCCCGATTTGCTGATCTCGCCCCGCGTCGGTGAAATCGGCTGGTTCGATTTCCACCGCGCCGACGACCTGATCGCGCATGGCACACGCGCCGCCGAACGCGCCATCGACTCCATCCAGGAAGCGATCCACATTCTTGCGCCGGCCCCAAGCGGGCCGACCGCGGCAATCGAGAAGATGCCCTGATCTGTTTCGGCCTTGAGATCAGGCGGTCTTGATATACTCGCGCAGGGCTTCCTGTTCGGCCTCGTATTCCCTGACCCGCCATTTGACGATGTCGCCGATCGATATCAGGCCGACAACCCGGCCGTCCTCGACCACCGGCAGATGCCTGAATTTGCCCGAGGTCATCATTTCCATGATCGCGGCGACGGTATCGGCTTGCTTGCAGCTGACGACCTTGCGCGTCATCACCACGCTGACCGGCTCGTCGAGCACCGCTGCACCGCGTTCGCCGAGCACGCGCACGATGTCACGTTCCGAAAGGATGCCTTCGATACGGTCCTGGCTGATCACCAGCACGGCGCCGATCTTCCGCTCCGCGAGAGTCTTGATCGCGGCCGAAAGCTTGGCGTCTGGTTCGACGCTCTCGATCTGATGGCCCTTGGTATCGAGGATTGCACGTACCGTCATTGTCGTCCTCCCTGAGCCGATCGCGCCTTCATTGAGCCCGATCTTTATTCCCTTTGAGCCTTCAATCAACAGGTCTGCGCCGGTTTCATTGCAGGCAGCACTTGCAAGCGCTGACATCAAGCAGGTTCACGGGCTTATGTCTCGCCTCGTAAGGTCGCTGATCTTGGATGAAATCGCGTTGGCTCGCAAGCGGTGATCACCCGCTATTCGATATGTCGCGGGATGACGCATCCGCAGCATTCGTTGCGGCGCGCGGGACCGGATCGAACAGCGAAAACAACACTAGGCCCGCGAGAAATCCGCCGATATGCGCCTGCCAGGCGACGCTGGCGCCGTCGGCGCCGATCGCGATCGATCCGAGGCCGAAAATGATGTTGACGCCGAACCAGACCGCGAGAAACCCCAGCACGCGCGGGTTGCGCAACGCGCGCGTCAGCGACAGCGCCGGCACGCGCGCCGCGGCGTCCGCATCGCCACGGCTGAACGAAAGGAAGCTGCCCTGCACGAAGGCAAACCGGATCGCGGCCGCCATCGTGCCCGACACCGACGCCGAGGCGCCGATCATCGGCGCCACTGCGTGCTCATGGGTGATGAGATGCGCCAGCGCGCCGGCGGCGGCGGTCACCGCCATGAATACGAAGAACCTGGTCGCGCCAAACCGGCGCGCCAGCGCGCTGCCGAACGGCAACAGCCACAACACGTTGAAACCGATATGGCTGAGATTGGCGTGCAGCAGCGAATAGGTCACAAAGGTCCAGACCTTGGCGCCGGCTCCGCCGGGAAAATTGATCGCCAGCAGCGTTGAATCGTAGCGCTTTGGAATGAATCCGAACGCGTCAACGGTCCAGTTTTCCAGTTCCGGCGGCAGCAGCACGCGAAGATGGATGACCGCAAGCAGCAGAACGTAGACGGTCAGCGCCCGGGGCAGCGTCAGGATCGGTTCGCGCGGGGCGTCCTGCCGGGTGTCCGGAGGCAATTCTGGCGGGGATTCCAAGGGCTCAAGACCTAAAGGAGCGGCTCACGCGCGCGATTGCGCCCCAATAGGCGGCTTAGCCGTGCGGCGCAAGCACGGCGTCGTCGCGGGCAACGAAATTTGACGCTGGGCTGCGCACCAGCGCGTCCCGGTGCAACGCCCTGACCGGCTGCACCTGTGAATGCCGAACATTGATTCCAACGGGGTCAAAAGCCCGTGAACGGGAATCTTGAGCGCATGAAAATTGATGGCCGACAAAAAGCGCCGGACTGAACAAATGATATGGGAGGTCTTAACTGCTCTCGTAGCGCCCAGTACGGGACGATGCGCAAAGCGTTCGGCCCGGCGTGAGGGTTGCGCCGTCACGACTCTGGAAATGACGGCGCGTGAATTACCAGCCCGGGTTCCCCCGGCGTAGCAAATCGAAAGCTGCCACCTGCCATGACGACAAATCCAGCGATCGTGCGAATTGTCGATTTCTGCGCCCGTTATCGGTGGATGATTGTCATTGCCGGCGCGCTGCTGATGCTGGGAGCGGCCGCCTTCGATGCCACCCGATTCTCGATCGATGCGGATATCGAAGGGTTGATTTCCGAGGATTTGCCATGGCATCAGCGCGAATTGCAGTTGCTCCACGCATTTCCGCAGAAAGGCATTCTGGTTGTCGTGAAGGCACCGACGGCCGAAAACGCCGAACAGGCAACTAACGCGCTGGCGCAGACGCTCTCAAAAAACCATGACTTGTTTCCCGCGGTGGAGCAACTGGACAGCGGGGATTTTTTCGAACGCAATGGATTGTTGTATCAAGCTCCGGACGATGTCAGAAAAAGCGCCGAAGGACTGGCGAGAGCCCAGCCCTTCATCGCAGCGCTCGCCGGCGATCCCAGTGTTCGGGGCGTAATGACCGCGCTTTCGTCTGCGGTCCAGGGCGTGCGGGCAGGTCAGATCAAGCTGGAGCAGCTGGCATGGCCTCTGTCCCTGACAGATCAAACACTCGGTGACGTTTTATCCGGCAAGCCGGCCAAATTTTCCTGGCAGGAGCTGTTGCAAGGCAAGCCGCTGCCCGCCAATCAGCTGCGGCACTTCATCGGAGTTCAACCCACGCTTGATTTTGCCGCGCTTCAGCCCGGACAAAAGGCGGAACAAGGCATTCGGCGGACGGCCGCCGATCTGGACCTGCAAAACAAGTTCGGCGCGAAGGTCGGGCTGACCGGTCAGGTGCCGATGCAGGACGACCAATTTTCGGTCATCAGATACAGCGCGGTGCGCGACACGTTGACGGCGACACTCGGCGTCCTGATCATTCTCTGGATGGCGCTGCGATCCTGGAAAATCATCGCCGCGGTGTTCTTTAGCCTGACGGTTGGCCTTGCGGTGACGGTCGCTATCGGCATCATCATGGTCGGCGCTTTCAATCTGATCTCGATCGCCTTCTTCGTGCTGTTTGTAGGCCTGGGATTGGACTTCGGCATTCAATTCAGCGTGCGCTATC
>Ga0209648_10004469_pt1 | contig 11877 bp, 13 predicted proteins | sample GraSoi2013_115cm_FD_185830 | JGI IMG/M metagenome (GOLD analysis project Ga0209648, IMG submission 185830) | Grasslands soil microbial communities from the Angelo Coastal Reserve, California, USA - Sample 9_17_2013_115cm (SPAdes) (version 2) | ecosystem: Environmental > Terrestrial > Soil >...
TTGCGTGGACGGTGATTCCGGTACTTATCGTCGTGGTCCTGTTCCTCGCCTCGGCCCGAGTAATCGCCAGCATTCAAAACGCGGCCCAACCGAGCAACGCCATTGAAGTCACTGTCATCGGCCACCAGTTCTGGTGGGAATATCGATACCCATCGCTCGGTGTGGTGACGGCGAATGAATTGCACATTCCCGTAAGCGACCCGGCACATCCAACACCGACATATCTCACGCTGCTGTCCGCGGACACCGATCACAGCTTTTGGGTGCCGCGCCTGGCCGGGAAAACGGACCTGATACCCAACCACCCCAATAGTATGTGGATGGACCCTCATGAAACGGGGCTGTTCCTGGGGCAGTGCGCTCAATACTGCGGAACGCAGCACGCCATGATGCTCCTGCGCGTCTACGTACAAACGCGCGATGAATTCGATCGCTGGATTCATCAACAAAGACAACGGGCGCAGGTCACTGACACGGTTTCCGAAGGGCAGAAGATCTTCCAGCGCACGGCATGCATCACTTGCCACGCGGTGGGGGGCACGGTGGCCAATGGGCGCTTCGGCCCAGACCTGACCCACCTGATGAGCCGCGACACAATTGCTTCCGGAGCGGCACCGAACACACCTGCAAATCTGCGCCACTGGATTCAAGATCCCGATGCCATCAAACCGGGATCCAAAATGCCGGCTATGGGATTGAGCGATCCGGAACTGAACTCCGTGACCGCGTACCTGGAGACTCTTCGCTGATGTCCATCGAATCAGTTGCAGGGCCGATCCCCCACACCGCCATGCTGCCGCCTCTTGTAGAACAGCTTCATTCCTGGGTGATAACCGTTGATCACAAACGTCTCGGGATCTTGTACATCCTTTACGCGTTGGTGTTCTTACTGGTCGGGGGCCTTGAAGCGACCATCATGCGGATCCAATTAATCCGTCCGCACAACGATTTCGTGTCGCCTCAGGTGTTCAACCGAATGTTCACAATGCATGGGACAACTATGATTTTCTTCGTGGTCATGCCGGTCATGTTTGGATTTGCGAATTACCTGATTCCCCTGATGATTGGCGCGAGAGATATGGCATTTCCGCGCCTCAATGCCTTCAGCTTTTGGATGACCGCTTTTGGCGGGCTGCTCCTCTATTTCAGTTTTGTCGGCGGTGACGGACTTTATGGAGCCGGCAGCGCTCCGGATGTTGGATGGTTCGCCTACGCTCCACTGACCTCGAAGACGTTCTCACAGGGACACAGTACTGACTTCTGGACCTTGTCACTGCTGATTTCCGGCTTCGGCAGCGTCGGAACTGCCATCAACATCATTGCCACCATCCTTTGCTCCCGTTGCAACGGAATGACCCTCAGTAAAATGCCGCTACTGGCCTGGCTCAATCTGACGATGGGCGGCCTGGTGATTCTCGCGGTCAGTCCGCTCACGGCTGCCCAGTTGATGTTGCTGATCGATCGCTACCTGGGTGGTCACTTCTTCGATACGCAGGCTGGAGGATCGGCAGTACTGTGGATGCACTTCTTCTGGGTCTTCGGTCACCCGGAAGTTTATGTGCTCGTCATTCCGGCCTTTGCGTTCGCTTCGGAAATCATTCCCGTGTTCTCCCGCAAAGCGATCTTTGGCTACCCGGTCATGGTGGCGGCGACCATTTGCATCGGATTTATCGGTATGAGCGTATGGGCTCACCACATGTTCACGGTCGGGATGAGTTCCAACGCCAATACTTTCTTTGTGCTGTCGACGATGGCCATAGCCGTTCCCACCGGGATCAAGATCTTCAACTGGCTGGCGACCATGTGGGGCGGGCAGATTCACTTTGAGACTCCGATGCTGTTTTGCATCGCATTTCTGTTTCAGTTTCTGATCGCTGGTTTGACTGGGATCATGCAGGCTGCCGCGCCATTCGACTGGCAGTTAACAGCGTCGTACTTTGTGGTCGCGCACTTTCACTATGTGATCGTGGGGGGCATTCTCTTCACGCTCTTCGGAGCCTTTTACTACTGGTTCCCGAAGATGTCCGGAAGAATGTATAACGAGGCGTTAGGCAGATTGCATTTCTGGCTTTTCATTATCGGATTCCATCTGACCTTCGATTTCATGCACATTCCCGGCGTTCTCGGCATGCCTCGCCGGATTTACACGTACGAGCCGGGCCGTGGGTGGGACATCTGGAATCTCATCGTCACCATAGGGGTTTTCTTTCAAGCGGCAGGGGTCCTGATTTTCATTGGCAATTTGGTTTGGTCATACTTCCGGGGCAAGCTTGCCGGGAGCGATCCCTGGGATGGATGGACTCTCGAATGGTCCACTACCTCGCCGCCCCCAACATATAACTTCAGAGCCATTCCGGCGGTCAAGAGCCGCCGCCCGCTGTGGGACCTGAAGCATCCGGAAGATCCCGACTGGCACTACGAGTAAGGGAGAGTTCTTATGAGCGCACCGTCCGCAGTCATGGCCCAGAGCGATATCCGATGGAATCTCCCTGCCCGCGGGCCCGTGGGCATGTACTGCCTGATTGCCGCTGAGGTCGCGATTTTCACGATCTTTGTCGTCGCCTACATCTTCTATATTGGAAAAAGCCTTGCTGGGCCCCAGCCCCACGACGTGCTCCATCCCCCGATTTTCCTGACAAGCTGCCTGCTCTCGAGCAGTCTGACGATTCATATTGCCGTAAGGTTTCTGAGGGGCGGGACGATGATGTCCTTCGCCCTGTGGTGGGTTCTGACGATGGTGCTGGGAGCGGTCTTCCTCGCGGGCACGATTCGCGAGTGGCGTCATCTGATCTATGAGGATGGTTTGACCATCCAGACCAACCTTTTCGGAACCACTTATTACTCCCTCGTCGGCCTCCATGCGTTTCACGTGATAGTCGGCCTGCTTGCGCTTGGGACGGTACTGGCTTTCACCCTGCGGGGAGAAGTGAGAAAAGAGCACGCCGAACGCGCCGATGTTTTGTCGATGTATTGGCACTTCGTGGACGTGGTGTGGGTGGTGGTCTTTCTTGTCGTATACGTGATCGGGCGCTAGAGAGAGGAAGAGCATGGCTGCCGAAGTTGTGGATCAGACCCGCGAAAACGTGCCGGACACGATCGAGATGCCGGCGCCAACGGTCTGGCCAATTGCGCTGGCGTTTGGAATCACGCTGCTGTTTGCGGGACTGGTCACGAGCGCATCCGTTAGCGTGCTCGGAGCGATCGCGGCCGTGGTCGCCGCTGTTGGATGGTTTCGCGACGTTTTCCCGCACGAGGCCCACGAAGTGGTGGCGGTTGTCGCGGAAGTGCCGGATGTAATCACAACGAGACGCGAGGTGCTTCGGATTGCCATCGGGCACGAATTACGGCGGGCGTTCCTGCCACTCGAGATCTATCCAGTTTCGGCGGGAGTCAACGGCGGTCTGGCTGGAAGCGTGGTGATGGCCGTCGTGGCGATGTTCTACGGTCTCCTGAGCCAGAAGAGCATTTGGTATCCGGTCAATCTGTTGGCCGCTGGCTTTCTCCCGGCTTCGATGGCAGAAAACGCGGCTACGCTGGCCGCCTTCAATCTACGCATTCTTCTAATCGCAATACTGATTCACCTGATTACATCATTGCTTGTCGGGTTGCTCTACGGCGCAATGCTGCCTATGCTTCCACGGCGTCCGATTCTGCTGGGCGGATTGATCGCGCCGCTGCTTTGGACCGGGTTGATTCACAGCATTCTCGGAATCGTCGACCCGGTGCTCAACCAGCGTATCGACTGGACCTGGTTTGTTGCGTCACAGGTGGCCTTTGGGATCGTCGCCGGAATCGTTGTCTCACGGCAGGAACGTATAAGCACGTGGCAGCGTCTTCCGCTCGCCTTCCGCTCGGGCATCGAGGCATCCGGAATGAGAGACGAAACTGGCGGAGAGGGCGAAGCGCGATGAACTGGCCCGCCTTTCTTATCGCGGCATTGGTGGCAGTTACCACCGCTTGTGGCCCTCGCAATCCCGTGGATGAACGGGTGATCCCGCCGAGTAGGATTGTGAACTTCAGTCTCCTCTACGCAAGAAACTGTTCCGGATGCCATGGCCCTGATGGAAAAGGGGGAGCCGCAATCGGAATTGGTGATCCGATTTATCTCGCCATTGCCGATGACGTCACGATCCGTCGCGTAACCTCCGATGGAGTTGCAGGAACCTCCATGCCGGCGTTTGCGCAACGCTCAGGAGGTATGTTGACTGACGACCAAATCGATGTCATCACCCACGGAATTCGAACCCGCTGGGCGAAGCCCGATGTCCTGCGCGGCGTTGCACTCCCACCCTATTCAGTTCCAGGTTTGGGCGATCCGAGGCATGGGGCAATCGTATATGACACTCATTGCTCGGCGTGTCACGGGGCAGCTGGCCTTGGAGGCAAGCGGGCCAGTTCCATCGTGGATGGTTCCTATCTGGCGATCGTGAGCGACCAGAACCTGCGCACAACGGTTATCGTTGGCAGGCCCGAACTTGCCGCTCCCGATTGGCGCGGCAACGTAGCGGGCAGGCCGATGTCGCCCGAGGACATTTCCGACGTGGTGGCCTGGCTTGCCGCGCAGCGGCCCCAATTCCCGGGCCAGCCCTATTCAAGCGTGCGATTGCGAGGAGGAATTCGATGACTGCGCCGGATCGACTTTCGAGACGTGGGATGTTCATGAAGCTCAGCCTGCTTTTGAACGGGGCCGTCGGCGTCGTCCTGGCCGTGCCGATCATCCGCTATCTTCTTTCTCCCGTGATTCGCGAACGGGCTCCGGGGTACGAATCTTGGCTCTCGCTTGGCGACCTCGGACAATTTCCGGAGGGCCAGACACGCATCGCGACCTATCGAAGCCCCGCCGCAAATCCATCGGACGGCGAAACCGCGAATATTCCCTGCTGGGTGCGTCGCGTGGGCGGCGCGAAGTTCCAGGTTTTTGCGATCAATTGCGCGCATCTTGGCTGCCCGGTTCGTTGGTTCCCGCAGTCGGGTCTATTCATGTGCCCGTGCCATGGAGGCGCCTACTATTCAGACGGTTCGCGAGCTTCGGGACCGCCGGAGCGAGGCTTGTTTGAATATCGTTACAAGGTAGAGCACGGGAATCTGCTGATTCACGCTGGCGAGATGCCTACCACCGGCGCCCCGGTCGCGCGCCTTACGAAGATTGTGCCTCTTACAAACATCACTATCGGCAAACCACCATGCGCCTGATCAAGAGTGTGGGCGCCTGGTTCGACGAGCGGCTTCAACTTGCCGCCCCCGTCCGCGAGATCATGGAGCATCGAGTCCCTCGGCAGACCGCGAGTTGGGCGTACGTTTTTGGCAGCGCTGCGCTCACGGTGTTCGCTCTCCAGATTATTACCGGCATTCTTCTCGCCCTCCTCTATGTTCCATCCGCCGGAGAAGCATGGAATAGTCTGCAGATCCTCAATCACCAGGTCGCACTCGGGTGGTTCATTCGAGCGTTGCACGGCTGGGGCTCGAATTTCATGGTCGCGATCGTCCTGATTCACATGCTGCAGGTGTTCCTCTTCGGAGCATACAAATTTCCTCGAGAACTAACCTGGATTGTGGGTATTCTTCTGCTTCTCCTGACTCTCGGGATGGCTTTTACAGGCCAGGTGCTTCGATTCGATCAGGACGCATATTGGGGACTCGGTATCGGCGCATCTATTTCAAGCCGCATACCCGTTCTGGGGCCGTGGATCGTAAACCTCTTGTTAGGAGGACCGATCATTGCGGGGCCCACGCTCTCGCGGTTCTTCGCATTGCATGTTTTCGTGATCCCGGGTTCCCTGATTGCGTTTGTTGGTCTCCACGTGCTGCTGGTCCTCAAGCTTGGAATCAACGAATGGCCGATGCCGGGCCGCATCGTTCGCCGCGCAACGTATGTGAAGGAATATCACGAACTGACTCAAAAAGACGGCGTTCCGTTTGTGCCGGGAGCGATTGTGAAGGATATGTTTTTCTCTGGTTTTATCCTCCTCGCGCTTGCCGCCTGCGCGGTGTATTTCGGCCCATTCGGGCCGAGTGGCCAGCCCGATCCCACCATCATCCAGACAGTGCCGCGACCGGATTACTTTTTTTTGTGGCTCTATGCTGTGCTGTCCTTGCTTCCGCCATCGATGGAAACTCCGGCATTGTTGATTGGCCCTGTGATCGCGCTGGGCGTGCTTTTGGCGCTTCCGTTTTTCTCCGGGGAAGGCGAGAAAAGCTGGAAGCGGCGGCCGATAGCTGTTCTTACGATCCTGTTGGTGGCGGTCGCACTCGGCACTTTTACACAACTGGCTGGTAGAGCGCCGTGGAGTCCAGTGATGGACGCGTGGAGCGGCGAACCGATCCCCGCAATATACCTGAAAGGGCGTACGGCACTGGAGCGGCAAGGCGCGCTCGTGTTTCAAGCCAAGCAGTGCCATAATTGCCACGCTCTGGGTGGCGCGGGAGGAGAGCGGGGGCCGGAACTGGACCGGGTCGCTGTCGTATTAACGCAGGACCAACTGATCCGCCAGGTAATCCAGGGTGGTGGCAATATGCCGGCCTATGGAAAGAATCTGAGTCCGGCTGAGACGACTGCACTAGTCGCGTTTCTCGAGACGCTGCACCCGCCCGGACTGGCGCCAGCTCGGGACTCTTCTCTCGGCGTTGAGTCCGGGGTGCGCCCGTAGGACAACCATGTCATCTGCAATTAATGACGGTCCGTCGTTGCTCGTCACGCTGGCTCTTATCGTTGTGGAGTATGTCTACGTGCGGGGATGGTATCGGCTTCGGAGTGGGCTCCCAGATCTGCTCTCCACCTGGCGGGCTGCAGCTTTCGCTATTGGCTTGTTTTCGCTGTGGGCCGCCGTCGGATCTCCCCTTGCCGCCATGGATCATCACCTGCTCACAGCCCATATGGCGCAGCATCTTCTTTTGATGACGGTAAGCGCCCCGCTGATTTTGCTTGGAACCCCTGTGATTGTCCTGCTTAATGGTCTGCCGAAACGCTTCGCCGACAGCATTCTGGGACCGTTGTTGCAGTGTTCACCAGTACGCGAGTCTGGACGCGCACTCACTCACCCGGTACTTTGCTGGCTCGTCGGGGCCGCTGCCGTGATCGGATGGCACATCCCCGTTGTGTTCGAACTGGGGATGCGGTCGGGTCTGTGGCACGAGGTCGAACATGGATGCTTTCTCGCCGCCGGCGTCCTATTCTGGTGGCCCGTCGTCCAGCCCTGGCCGAGCCTCGCGAGGTTGCCCCAGTCATGCGTGCCCTTGTATCTTTTCCTTGCCACCTTACCGTGCGACGTGCTCTCGGCAGTTCTCGTATTTTGCGGCCGGGTTGTCTACCCGCACTATGCGTCTGCACATCGGCTCTTCAATATCTCACCTCTCCGCGACCAGGAGTGTGCGGGCGCGTTGATGTGGGTTTGGGTAACGTTTGTCTACCTGGTCCCGTCAGCCGTAGTGACAGTCCGGGTGCTCTCGCCACAGCAGCGGGCTATGAAAGTTGAGGTCGTCTGATTATGGCGTCGGATACGAGGATTGCTGCGTTCGAAACGCCTGGAGTGGTTCGGGAGCGTCTTGCAGTGCACTCAAGTCTAGCGGACTATTGGTCACTGACGAAACCGGACATTAATGTCCTGATTGCAATCGCAACCTTCGCTGGGTTCTACCTGGGTTCTGCAAGTCGGCCTCAAAACTTTCCATTCGTGCTGTTGATCCACACTCTGCTGGGCACGCTGCTGGTTGCTGGCGGCGCTGGTACACTAAACCAATATGTTGAGCGCCGGTACGACGCGCGGATGCGGCGGACGCGAAGACGGCCACTGGCGGCCGGCAGGCTGGAACCTTTCTCCGCTCTTTGTTTTGGGGCTCTCCTATCTTTCGCAGGCAGCATCTACCTGGCGATCGCTGTTAATACACTGGCGAGCCTGCTCGCGGTAATCACGTTGGCCAGCTACCTGAGCTTGTACACTCCTCTCAAACGAAAAACACCTCTGTGTACGGTGGTCGGTGCCCTTCCCGGTGCCATGCCTCCACTCATAGGGTATGCTGCCGCAACGGAGAAGTTGAGCGTCGATGCCTGGATTCTATACGCCATCCTTTTCCTTTGGCAGTTTCCCCACTTCATGGCAATTGCCTGGATGTATCGCGAGGACTACTTGAGGGCTGGATACGTCGTTCTACCCTGCGGACCGCAATCCGGACGCTATATGTCCTGGCAGACCCTGGCTCCATCGCTTGTTCTTATTCCAGTCAGCATGAGTCCAATATTCATCCACGGCTTTGGCCGCGGCTATTCAGTCGCAGCAAGCGCTCTCAGTTCAGCATTGTGTTTCTATAGTGCGCGTTTAGCTCTTCAGAAGTCCAACGGGGCCGCTCGCCGATTGCTGATGGCTTCAATCGTTTATTTGCCGCTGCTATTTTTCTTAGTGATACTGGGCCGGTTCCAGTATAGGTGAATAAGGAAGACCGGTGCCTAGAGCGGCCAAGCCGATGTCTGCTTAGTAGTCATAGACCAAACGAGCCATGTCGGCCATATCGCCGGTTGCGCTGAATGAAAATTGGCGGTCGCGCCTCTTGGCGGGGAATACGCGGTTGATCGAAAGACAGAGATTCCGAGCCTTTTACTGGGGAGGGCGAGAAATCCCCAACTTCTGCATCTTGTAGGCCAGGGACGTCCTCTTGAGGCCCAGGCGAGCTGCCGCGCCACGAGCACCTCCGACAACCCAATTGCTCTCGCGAAGCGCTCGCAGAATCTGCTCTCGCTCGGCTTGCTCCAGCACACTTCCCCCGCTAGATGCACTGAAGACGGAGTCGTTAAGAATTTCAGCCAAGGGCACTCGCAGCGATAGACCGGTGGATAGCAAGGCGGCCTGCTCCATAAGGTTCTGCAATTCCCGGATATTACCTGGCCAGCTGTAGCGGGAGAGCGCATCAATCGTTTCGTTGGGAACGGGGTGGAACAGGCGAAGAAGATATTGCGCACCAACTCAGACTCGCTGATCGACATCGCACTCGATTGCGGATTTTCCAGCCATGCGCACTTTTCCAACACCTTTCGTCAGATCGTCGGAGTAACGCCCAGCGAATATCGCGGCGCAGTCATAGTCCCAATATGCAAAAAGGGTTCCTTTTCGCAAGCAACTCCTTTGGGCGTTCACTATTCTCTGAGTGAGGGCTGTACCAATGTCCAAGTAGCAAACACGAGAAGAGTGGTCCCCATGAACCCGTGGTCGACAGTTGGCGCGGTGACAACTGGTCCCATAAGCGCCAGGCGAACATTCCGTACACTTATGAACAGATCGCGACGCGTCACAACAGTACGCATTGGCTGCATACCGCAGTGCCATGGAGACTTAGGAGCAAGTCGCAAACGCGACCAAAGCGGTGTCTCCGCTGGGGCGAACCTGCATGCCGGAAGACATCGGGTTTATGGCTGCCTCATCCGACGAAGCCCGATGGCTCACCGGAGAGATCATCTTCGGCAGCGGCGGTCTTCGTTAACATGAACGAAGTCGCAGAGGTCTCCCTCTCGCGAGGACGAAAGCGGACTGAGAATGAGACATCCAAGAATTTGTAGATCAGGGTCATGCGCAGCCTTCCTTCTCTAGCCGGTAAAGTCGCAGTCGTAACCGGAGCCAGTCGAGGCATCGGCAAGGGCATCGCCACACTGCTCGGAGAGTGGGGCGCAACCGTTTATGTAAGCGGGCGAACGACGGATGCCGCGCCCAACGCCACCTTCGGAACGATCAATGAAGTCGCGGACGCCATCACGGCGGCGGGTGGTGTGGGCATTGCCGTTCGATGCAATCACGCGGATGACGGACAGATCAAGGGTCTGTTCGAGCGAGTGAACACCGAGCAGGGTCATCTCGATATCCTGGTCAACAATGCAACAACAATCGGGGCTGATCCTCTTGCCCCGCCACCGTTCTGGAACAAGAGCATCGCGATTGCCGACCAGTTTACCGTTGGCTTGCGATCGGCTTTTGTGGCGAGCTATTACGCCGCACCTCTCCTGATCGCGGCGGATAAGGCACTTGTGGTGAATATTTCCTACTATGGAGCCGTCTCCTACCATCTTGATCCGGCCTACGGCGCTGTTAAGGCTGGGCTCGACAAGCTAACGTTCGACATGGCGCAGGATTTCAGGCCTTACGGGGTTGCGGTTGTTTCGATCTGGCCGGGTCCGACAGCGACGGAGAGAGCCATGTTCTTAGTCTCAAAGATCCCCGGTGGTGACAAGATCATAGAAAACTCCGAGACACCGAAATTTTCCGGGCTCGCGATTGCTTCGCTCTATGCAGATCCCAAATTGATGTCGAAGTCGGGAAACGTCGTCATCGCAGCTGAAGCAGCTTTAGAGTATGGGTTTACGGATTTCAACGGGAAGCAGCCGCCGAGCCTTCGGGAACAAAAGGGCTCTCCGCGCCCATTCTTCAAAAAAGGACTGAGTACGTCTTCATCCATGTGAAGTCGTTTTCTGAACACGCAGCCGGCGAAAGTCGTGCAAGGTTTCGTGGCCTCGTGAAGCCGTTCTCGAACGGTTGGCAATCCACCACGGCGGCAGCAGCGGCCTTTATGTGCTTCGTGCGCAACATCATCCGGCTTTCCCCTTCCGAGGCTTTAAGGATAAGGATAGGAGGGCTATTTGCGCACCGCCCTACACAGACGCATTGGACGAAGCACAAGCGTTGCCTTGACCGCGGGCGCCCGCGGACCCACCAGGGCCGGTCCCTGCCGCGTGGTGGGCAGCCCAGCATCAGTGATGAGATTCGGAGCCTCATCCAGCGCAGCGGCGCTCTCGACTGACGGAGTAGCTGTCCGCGACGGAATCGATATATGTTGTACATGTCCGGCACACACTGATTTCTTGGTAGGAGGTGGGCAATGCCAGAAAGCGCGATACCCGCACATATCACGAGCCTAATCCGTCATTTTGAGGATCTTCGGGACGGTACCCACGGCGGCTCCGCAAGTCGAAAGGACAAGGAAGCCCATTTCGAGAAGGCCGTGCAGCTGCTGGCTCCCATCGCTCGCCAGGTTCTCACCGAAATGAACACGAGCTTACTGCTCGACACCGGGCAGCTCACCGAGACGGGACTACGACGCACAAAGGATGGAGGACTGAATGCATCCTGGACTCTTAGCTGGCCCGAACAGCGGGCAGCCGGGGTCCAGCCAGTCGTGCTCAAAGCCTATTTCGGAGGCGGCCTCCACCACCCTCACCTTCGAGGGACGACAGTTCACGACTGGCCGCTGAACGTGTTCAGCGACGAGGATGCCGCGGCCCAGCTATTCATACTCCGGGCCATCGCGTCAAGCGATCTGCACAATTTGGTCTACCTCTCGGACTATCGGATCGTCCCTGCGGTGACAGCAAATCCCGCCACCCTGCTCGACTATGGAGCCATAGCAACGTAACAAGTCGTATGAAGAACTAGGCAATCCTCGAGGCATGCGCCTAGAGTCGCGCACCTCGGTTACATTGGAAGGCGGCGTCGGTTCAGTCGAGGATCGTGATTTCGGCAATGAGCAGGCCACAAAAAGGGATCGAAGGCTGGGGCCGCGATCTCGCGGATATGGAGATCGTGCTGAGTGGACAGAATCGACGGGGTGACGGCTCGAACCTTCGAAAGATAGGCGATGTTTTTGTTTTCAGTAACATAAATGCATGGCGTCGATTCGGGCCTCGAAGAATCGTTGGCGCGCGGAGGAGGGGATTTGCCGGAGCTCCCAAAGTAGATCGAAAAAATTTATTTCACTCCACACACGAAAACGACCTCTTCCACCGTCATGTTTTATCTAGCCATGCTCAACTTGGGCGAATCGGCGGATCACGCGCTTCCCGAGAGGGTGCTCGCACTGGCTGCGGATGGGACTTCAGGCTCGATGACGCTGAGTGAAAGAGTG
>Ga0209648_10004470_pt1 | contig 11876 bp, 14 predicted proteins | sample GraSoi2013_115cm_FD_185830 | JGI IMG/M metagenome (GOLD analysis project Ga0209648, IMG submission 185830) | Grasslands soil microbial communities from the Angelo Coastal Reserve, California, USA - Sample 9_17_2013_115cm (SPAdes) (version 2) | ecosystem: Environmental > Terrestrial > Soil >...
CAGCCCATAGTCCAGGACTTCTATCTCCCCCTTCACACCGGAATTGTGAACCAGAATGTCGTCGGGACGGACGCGAATGACACTAGCAACGGCCAATGGTTACCCGCTGCGTCGCTCGTTCTTGACGGCAAGAGTCCCTCGATAATATCGTTCATGGGCCTTTCAGTATCGGGCTTTAAGCCCACAGAGGTGATATTCTCGGCTAGCGGAACGTACTCTTTCGGGGTCGAAGTGACATTTTATGGCCCGGCGACGATCAATCTCGACCACTTACAGCTGCAACTCTTCGGAACCGCCTTTGGAATACTTGGAACTGACTATGCGGGCGCCGATGTCTATACACAGGTCGTGTATGGTGCCAGAATCTCTCTGCTAGTCGGTCTCTTGTCGGCCGGCATCGGAATTAGCCTTGGACTAGTGATTGGTCTGCTCGCAGGCTTCCTAGGCAGGTTCGTTGATGAGGTGCTGATGAGATTTACTGATATGATGCTAGTTATTCCTACCCTGCCTCTCCTGATAGTGTTGGTCGCGGTCCTCGGGCCAAACATCTGGAACCTTATCATCATTATTGGATTCCTTGGCTGGATGGGTTTCGCGAGAATAGTGCGCTCTCAGGTTCTCACCATTAGAGAGAGACCCTTCGTGGAGGCATCTAGAGCCTCCGGAGCAGGAACGGGGAGGATTATTACCAAACACATATTCCCTAACCTGGTTTCCTTAACCTATGTCAACCTGGCCCTTACGGTCCCGGGCGCTATTCTCACCGAGTCGGCGCTCGCTTTTCTAGGACTATCGGATCCTTCTGTCACATCGTGGGGTCACATGTTCCAGAATCTCCAAGTAAGCAAAGACCTAGTAAGATTTCCCCCTGTGTGGTGGTGGGTGCTCCCTCCAGGGATTTCTATAGCACTGGTATCCCTGTCCTTCATATTAATCGGGTATGCGCTGGACGAAATTTTCAATCCGAGGCTAAGAAGACGCCGGTAGGATCAGAGTAGTCTCTCTCCGAGCGCGCTGCCGGCAATTGTGCCGATAAAGTCCACGAATAGTGGGAATGGAAAGAGAGCGTTGAAAGTAAAACTGACTGCTGGCTCTTGCAAAGCCCCGGAGGGCTGGACTATTCCTAAGAAATCCGGCAACGCCAAGACGACGAAAGTAATCAGAGTGGTCAGTCCGTATGCGAAGAAGACAGACACCACTGATTGTCCAAAATCAGAGATCAGCATTGCGGCAAGGAGACAGATTCCGAAACTGCCGAGATAGAACACCCAGACCCACAGCGAACTTGCGCCATAAGATTCCGGTAAGAGCTCTGACGCATTCGGCAGGAGTAGTCCCTGAAAAATAATGCCTAGGGTTAGTGATGCAAGCGAAGTTGCCCAGCCGAGTACCACAAGTAGAGGTTTGAACCTGTGAAGGATAGATATGTTCGTCATTCTATTTTACCTCTAGAGGCGTGGCTGGTAAGACCAGAATGAGATGGGATCGAAATATGGTAGTGGCAACCTCGTTCATTCTCCTTAGTGTGGGGTCTGCAGCGTTCCTTTCAGAGTCAACCCTGAACTATCTTAACTATTACCCGGCGCTTGGAAAGATTCAGTATCAAGTCGACGGTGTTTCCGTTGTGCAAGGGTCAAACCAATCAAGGATTGATTCGCACGTGATAGTCGCGAATCCCACAGATTATCGGGGATTTCGACTCGGATATGTTGTAGTAGTCATGTTCTTCAAAGTGAGGGACAGTAACGTTACCCTGTTTGGGGGAGGTGCCCCTCCTCGGCAAGAGGAGCTATTGGGAGGGCAGTTGGGGGCTCATTCCATGGTCTCTAGTGACGTCATCTTTGAGTTGAACCCTCAGGATGCAACCTCCTTCGCCTCATTCATTAAATCCTATGATGGGCGGGTGATCGCTAGTGTGACGCTGACGGTTGAGGTGATTACCTTTCTAGTTACGGTTTACGGGCGCGAATCATATACTGTCACCCGAGACCTTCCCTTGTCGCCGAGCTAGCGGGCTCTGCCCCAAAGCTTAATTTTACCGGTCCGGATTTTCCTTGTGGATTATCTCTATTGCCATTGCTAGAAGTTCAGGGTCTGACGACTCACTATCGCATCCTGCGAGGGTGGGTAAGAGCGGTCGAGAACGTTAGTTTCAGTGTGGAGCAGGGAGAAGCGCTCGGGATTGCTGGAGAGTCTGGTTCCGGTAAGAGCACGATAGCTCTTTCCCTGCTTAGAATTCTGCCTCAAGGCGGTTATATCCGAAAGGGAAAGATCATGTTTCAGGGACGGGACCTCGTTTCGCTTCCTGACCGCGAGATGAGAAAGATCCGATGGAAGGGAATCTCCATCGTATTCCAGGGAGCCATGAACGCGATGAATCCAGTCTACAAGGTGGGCGATCAAATCGCGGAAGCCATAAAGCTCCATGAGCAAGGTGTCACCGACTCCGACGTAAAGGAAAGAGTCGCAAAGCTTCTGGAGACAGTCGGAATCGAGCCTTCCAGAGCCGCAAATTATCCCCATGAATTCAGCGGCGGGATGAGGCAGCGAGCGCTAATCGCGATGGCCTTGGCCGCGAATCCGATCATGCTAATAGGTGATGAACCTGGGACAGCCCTAGATGTGATTGTCCAGGCTCAGACTCTGAGACTTCTAAGAGACCTCAAGGATAGGCTTGGGCTTGCGATGATTCTCATTAGCCACGATCTCTCAATCATAGCAGAGACGTGTGAGAAAGTCGCAATAATGTACGCAGGAAAGATTGTCGAGTACGGAGACGCGGTCTCCATCTTCAAGAACCCGCTTCACCCATACACACAAGGACTCATCAAGGCATTCCCGAGTATCAAAGGAGAGAAGGTCCGGTTGAGCTCGATCCCCGGACAACCGCCCGACCTTCTAAACCCTCCCCCGGCGTGTAGGTTTAACCCTCGCTGTCCATACGTGATGGACATCTGTAAGCGCGAGGAGCCTTTGCTTCATGAGCAGGACAAGGGTCATCTTGTGGCATGTCACCTTTACTAGGAAGACCAGCTATGCAATCCTCTTCTCATACACCCCCGATGGGTTCAGAGAATGAAGGTGGCCCTGTAGAGCAATCCGTCGCGGGGAAACCAAAGAAACGCAAATCGAGGAAGACGGACCTGCACTATGTCCGGTTCAAGACGGAAGATGGCGCTGTAGTCCCTGGTCTAGTCCATTCAAAACAGGTCCTTCCAGATGGGAGGTTCAAGGACTGGGAATTCAACAGATGCTACCTGATACGGGACATCGGAAAAATAGGAAGGCTAATGGCCATCAGGGAAGTTGAAAGAGACGAGGAAAGTCTTCTCAAAGACTTGCAAGAGTTTCGGCAGCTAGAAGCGGTTGATGACGATCCGAGGATCCCACCTGCGCCTGTGCTCTCTGTCGAGAATCTGAGAAAATGGTATCCGCTCAAGCGAGGATTCTTTGAAACAGTATTCTCAAAGGATGAGATGAACGTCAAGGCGGTTGATGATGTTAGCTTCTCCCTGTCAAGGGGGGAGATTTTTGCTCTTGCCGGAGAGAGTGGAAGTGGAAAGACAACTCTCGGGAAAGTTCTGCTCAGACTGGTCGCGCCGTCAGGAGGGCGCATATTCTTCTTGGGTCAGGATATCACGAAGCTTGTTGACAAGGAGATGAAGCCTCTTCGTCGTGAGATGCAAATTGTTTTCCAGGATCCGTTTGAGTCACTCGACCCGCGGATGATAATCAAGGAAATTGTCGCAGAGCCCCTACGCGTGCAGGGTAGTCGAGATATTGATGAGAATGGCAAGGTAAAGATTAGGAAGATGGGAGAGCGGGAAGTCGAAGAACGTGTCAAGAAGATGCTGAGCGAGGTTGAGCTGGTTCCACCGGAGGAATTCCTATACCGATTTCCTCACGAGATGAGCGGGGGTCAAAGGCAGAGGGTCGCTGTTGCCCGCGCTTTCGTGCTGAACCCTAGCTTTGTAGTGGCTGATGAGCCCGTTTCGATGCTCGATGTTTCAATCAGGGCGGAGATAGTCAATCTTATGGTCGACCTCGTCAGGAAATCCCAGGCCTCAATAATCTTCATTTCTCACGATCTCGCTCTGGGCAAACACATTGCAGACCGGATAGCCGTCCTATACCTAGGAAAGATGATGGAACTTGCATCAGCTGAGAATCTGGTCGATCAACCCTTGCATCCTTACACTCAAGCGCTAATCTCCGCGGTGCCGGTTCCTGATCCCGAGTCAAAGCGGACGAAGGATGTGATAAGCGGTGAGATTCCCAGTCCCGTGGACCCTCCTTCAGGGTGCAGATTCCATACAAGGTGCCCTTACGCCCATGAGAGATGCGTAAACGAAGAGCCTCCTTTGGTTGAAGTAGAGAAAAGCCACTACGTAGCCTGCCATCTCTATTCATGAATCGTGGTAGTCTCAGGACGTTAGGATTTCTGATCCGGGTTCGTGTTCCAGCATGGAAATTTTAGTGTGCTGGTTCCTACCGCTTTTTCTTTCTGGCTCGTAGAACGCTCGTAAGTCTTCGGTCCAACACTAGTCCAACAACCAGAGCGAGTAATGATACTGCTGCTATGGCTGGCATAGCGATTTCGACTTGGGTGGGAAGGTCGAAGGCGATTGTGCTGCCATCAGCCCAAGCGTTTGCGGGAACTGAGACGCTGAATGCGGGATTGTAGAGTGCAGTGTATACTCTGAGTAATGGCCCTTCGGGGGATCGTGTCCCATAGGTTAGGTTGTATCGTGGGGCCGGGGGGTCGAGGGACCAGGTCGTGGATTGTTTGATGACATCTTCGCTCTTGGTCCATGTTGAGACGGGCTGGACCCAGGTGAGGTCAAGTAGCCAGAAGGTGGTAGTAGTCTGAGCGGGGATTGTCGACGAAAGAGTCTGATGACCGTCAATATAGTAAATGGTTGTTTTTGGATCCTGAGCGTTTAGTGGTGCGAGGAGATACGCGGAGCCGACTGCGTTAAGTTCTTGGTTTGAAACCATCAGTGATTGAGATACGTCCATCGCGATAAAGCCGATGTTTGCCCTTACGCTGCTTCCCAAGTTCGTGCTTGCACCCTTCACTGTGATAGAGTAGTTTTCCTCCAAGAGCCACACTCCCGATGAGTTAGTCGTCTTCGTTCGGAGTTCTAGGCTCGCGATGTCTGCACTCGGGACTATTTTGTGAAAAGCATTGGCGATTGGCAAGAGAATGGTTGATGAGTTCGTCGTTGTCAAGTAGATGTTGATCGAGGGAAGACTAGTGAGATTCTCTTGTAGAACAAGGTTCATGTTAATCGTGACAGACGATTGGGCAACTGCAATTTCGACAGGTCGTGCCCTGGATGACTGGATAAGAGAGCTGGGAAAAATGGCTAGGAGAATCAGCACGACCATGATCCAGCGCAGAGTCATGTCCAGCGAGCGTCCGTGAATCAATTGGAGAACGTCTCTATAAGAATGACCTTCCTAACCAGGCACTCACTCGAATTACAGGTCGGCTTCTCAGTCCGTTCGCTTAGAATTCAGGCAAAATATTTTCAGGGGTTCTGGACCTCTCGCACATGTTATTTGGTGCGGGGGGTGGGATTCGAACCCACGAAGGCCTTCGCCACAGGGTCCTAAGCCCACGGCAGGCAATACGGTCACGCCTTCTGCCCATTAGACCTGGCTCTGGTACCCCCGCGCCGCAGATCCAGCGACAAGGGCGGAACCGGGGGCGAATAAAAACTACTTCAAGACACGACTCCATCCTATCCGGATCATAGATTAAGCGGGCAACCTCTCGCTTCCCGCTCCCAAAAAGCCCAGACAAAATCTATAGAGTCAGCTCTGATCTTGATTCCGGGAAGGCGGGCAAAAAAAAATCGCCCAGGACACGCCCGAATCGCAGATCTGAATCAAGCGGTTCTGTAACCACGGTTCTTCCACGCTTCACCCTACAGGTAAGAGTCCCGTTTCGAGGATCATGACTCAAGCCTATTCTGCGTTCAAAATGAGAATCCTCGCCGAGAAACGTTTCAGCTAGCAAGACCCCCCAGGGAAAAAAGGGGCCGACAATATTCTTCTCGCGACACGAGACCGGTTTAAGCCGAGGGCCGACAGAAACATTGCCCGGAATCTTCGGAAGACCCGACTTTTGACAGTGTGACCCTATTGTCGTTCCCAGCAGAGTGGTTTTGAGCTCTCCCAGAGATACTCGAAATAGCTCTTTCCAAACTTTACAAGACCGAGATGATCGGAAGAAATAGCCAGCGTCAATCCTTTCTGAGGATCCTCGCCCAGAAGTATTATGATCTGGTTATCATCCGAGATAATTCCTCCGCCGAACATTTGCTCTCTAGTCCGGACCTGAGCGAGACCCTTCAACTTCCGCAGAGTATCTCGACTCGTCGTCTGCGGGACCATCACGGAGACATTGACTCCGTTCCCCTTCATCAAAGCTAGAGCCGGTAGCGCCATGGAGACGATCGGGTCTGGAACCACTGGCATAGCCACGAAAAGCTCTCTCCTAGTTCGTCCAAGGGTCTCCCTTATCTTGTCCAGGATATTGTTCTGGCCTCTAACTATCCAGATGTCCGGTTTCTCTCGAACTCCCTTCTTCTCGTAGAGCGGTTGAAGTTCCTCCATCGCGTCCGATTGGCTCGACTTCAGAGTAGTCTCTTGCCGAGACCTGGACGACTCGAGAGCGGTCGAAGGAGCCTTGGGATAGTACTTGCTGGGCCTACCCTGCTCAGTCTCAACCCATCCCTTCCGCTCAAGATTTCCCAGAATCTCGTAGATCTTCGAATAGGGAATAGCAGCGGCCTTGCTAAGTTCGCTAGCCGTTTGGGTGCCTGACTCGACGAGTGAAACGTACACCTTTGCCTCATAATCCGTCAGACCAAACTCTCTCAACGCCCTTCGCGTTTTCTCACTGACAGACATCGACTCTCTAACCCGAACTCAGACGAAGCGACCCGATAAAATTGTGCCCCGTCGACTGTGCAAATTCCTCGTCGAGGAGCGTTCGTAGCTTAGCGAAAGAGAGTGTAAATAGCGTCCTGTGCTTCTAGACCGTAGACTCTCCCGGATAATGAAAGGAATTTGATCGACCGGACCTCTGTTGTCAATAGTCTCCGAGGAGTCCTTGACCCGGAAATCGGCATAAGCATCGTCGATCTCAAGATGGTCCGAGACATATCCATAGAAGGGAGCCATGTCAAAGTTACCATAGCACTAACCGTTGCTCACTGTCCTCTCGCAAAAACCCTCCAAACAGACGTCGAGAAAGCCCTGAAGAAATCGGACGAGATCAAAACCGTCACTGTAGAAACAACGGCAATGTCCAAGACAGAGCTGAACGAGCTCAGAACGAGCCTCCAAGACAGAACAACTCGGCCCCAACCCGATCAATCGAACACTCGGTCCCGGCGCGGGCATCAATCGGCTCGGAAAACGTGAACTGCGAAACATCATCGCCGTCGCATCAGGCAAGGGCGGAGTCGGGAAATCCTTCGTCACAAGCATGCTCGCCGTCCAGCTCCGAAGGCTCGGATACGAAGTAGGAATCCTAGACGCCGACCTGACAGGGCCAAGCATCGCAAAAGTCTTCGGACTGAAAGATCGGCCCTCCAAGAGTCCCACTGGTCGCATAACTCCCGTGCCCACCAAGACCGGAATCAAAGTGATGTCGATCAACTTGGTCCTCGATGATCCTGAGATGCCTGTCATATGGAGAGGCCCAATCGTGAACAGCGTCATTCGCCAGCTCTACTGGGACGTAGACTGGGGATCCCTGCATTACCTACTAGTAGATCTTCCTCCAGGGACGAGCGACGCCCCGTTAACAGTACTACAGTCCTTGCCACTGGACGGAGTGATCGTCGTATCTTCTCCCCAAGAGCTAGCCTCCCTAATCGTCACCAAAGCAGTCAACATGGCAAAGAAGATGAACGCTGAACTGTTGGGTCTGGTGGAGAACATGAGCTACCTAACCTGTCCCCATTGCACCGAGACCATCAACGTCTTTGGAGAACCGCAGGGAGAGAAACTAGCTAAGCAGCTCGGCATACCCTTCCTAGGGTCGGTGCCAGTGGACCCGATAATCGCTCAATTGTCAGACCATGGCCGTATTGAAGACTACTCGACCCCAGTCTTCCAGATGGTCGCTGACGAGCTCCGAGCCAGAACCTCTCAGCAAGTGCAGCAGCTCACGCAGGGACTCCCCATCGCATGGTCTATTCAACCCTCGGAGAACTGACTTGAACTTTCATCCGAGCGTATTAATAGCCGGAGACTCATATTATAGGGAGTCGAGCGGGGCAAGCTTACCCTGCACATGATAGACTCGTGAAAACCATGGCCAAAAAGAAAACGCGCAGTATGAAGACGAGATCTAAGAAGGTCTCGAAGAAGATTATCAAGCCGGCCAATGCACGGAACCAAAAGTCACAGGCAAAACCCCTTCCAAATCCTGCTGACAAAGGCCCGTCAGCTCCGAGCATATCATTGTCGGCCGGACTCTCGCCATCTCAAACGACGGACGATTCCCGGGTTTTCACGATAGAGATAGATTCGATTCGTGCTGAGACCACGATCGGGGATTTGATAGTCGCTTTTCCGAGGACAAGAGACGTTCTAATGAAGCATGGACTAAGGTTTGACGTAGAGGAAGCCGGCTATCTCTACATGACCCTCAACGTATTTTCAGCGATTCACGGTCTCGCTCTGACAGGCTTCCTCCAAGAGCTAGATGTTGCATCGAAGGAAATGCCCCTTCCACCTCTCGCTGCACCCGTGCGTCAGATCGCCTCCCCTCCGACAACTTGACAACAGGATTTCGCTAGGTCCCTCGTGCGCTCTCTCTAAAGCAAGAGAGAAATGCTTGCAACTTCTTGCGTCAATGAATGGAAGCCCGAGCAAGAATCCTGATTACAGGTCTGGTCCAAGGCGTCTTCTTCAGAAGAGAGATGACCGATCTTGCTAGAAGACTTGGAATCTCGGGATGGGTGAGAAATCTCCCGAACGGTAATGTGGAGGCCCTCGCTGAAGGAGAGAAAGGACGATTGGACGAACTCATTCGATTCTGCCATGCTGGTCCTCCAGGCGCAGTAGTTAGAAAAGTGGATGTCGAATGGTCAGATTATCTGGAAGAGTTTCGAGGGTTCAGAATTACGAAATGAAGGGAAGCTGACAACCTGAGACCCTATCCACCCCGAAGAAATTCGCCACTTGTACTAGGCTTACCAAAAGGTAAAAGAAACCGGGTTCGAGGTCTTCGGCCGCTCCGGTGGTGTAGCCCGGTTTAGCATAGCGGCCTTTGCCCCAGAGCATCATGGGGCGGCGAGTCGAACACTAGATCGGGGAGGCTTACTGGAAGAAAAGCCCCAGAGCCGTTGATCGCGGGTTCAAACGCGGCTGCAAGCCGCTGGAACTCCCGCCCGGAGCACCATCACTCCGATGCTTGCCTAGAAGATGTGATCGCCAGCCGGCAACGGTCTGATGTTACGACTAGATCTGCTTACATGCTTTCGTAGAATTTTCGGGCCAAGTTCACCGCGTCCTGGGATCGGCTTGCGATAGTCTTGTATTCTGGTCGACGGTCTCCGGCAATTGAAGAAGCTTTCTCGAAAAACTTTCTCACGCCATCTTGGTCCCCTCGGTAGAGCGCGATCCCACCTGCAATCCTGTACCAGACCTCCGCCCGAGTCCGGTTTCCTGCCGAGTCAAAGGTGGTCGCCTGGCTCACCGCGTCCTCCAAAGAGGTGATGATTTTCTTGGGGTCAAGGAACAGAAGTCTAGAGAGGGATCGATACATCTCATCGTCTCCCGCCGTAATTTCCTGTAGCTTGCTGAGAACTATCGGCTCCTGATTTTCTGCCGGGTTTTCCGCAGGAGAGGGCTGGTTCTTCTTTTTGCCAAACAGACTGAGCATCAGTTGATCACTCTCTTCCCTTTCTGAGGGTCAGCATCGGGTCTAGCCCATTTAAGAGTTCATTCCCGAATGTTGATATTGGCGAGCAACTGCCCCTCAGTCCGATCAAGTAAAGATGAGTGTTGAAGACAAGCTAGTAAGACGACGCGAGCTAAAGGAGAAGTCTCGAAAGAGAAAGCGAGGACCCTACCGAAAGGCTTCGAGCGGAAGGATCGTCAAATACTAGCTATCTTTAATGTTGGCTAAGACGTTCTGAAAATCCATTCTTAACCGGAAATCGAGACTGTGACTGCAGCGAATCGCGGGCATCCACCAGCGCGATTTCTCGCCTGTTCTTGGGACCCTAGGAATAATTAACTGAAAAAAATTCTTCAGGAAAGCACAGGAATACGACGGTACTTGCCGATACTGCCCGGTTCAATGCTCACGAGTTCGGAACAACTATGGTTCCCGAAGCATATTGTGCAGTGTTCCACATCCCATGTCGGGTCCACCTTTCGGCAAGTCTCGCACATCAAGCCGAGTGCTCGAATATCGGTGCAAGCCTGACATAGCTTCTGTGAAACTGCAAGTGGGTTAGGGTTCTTGGAAAGCATTGATGCAATGTCTTTACTCATGGCTCTAACTTCAGGGGCCGATCCGAGCTCGACTGCCTCTCCACGGACCTGATGCTGATATTTGCTAACAGCCGCCTGGGTTACTCCCAGTTTTGTTGCGACCTGTTCCTGCTTCAGTCCGTACTCTCGTATGAGCTCCCGAGCCACAAGTGCACGGAGGGCTGGGATAACAGACTTCGAAGCCACTTCGCAGGGAATTATCAAACAGAAACGGTAAGTGAAAAGGACGAGTAGTCTATTTAAACATGACCTACGTCATACTCCACCCGTGTGGGCCTCATCACTTCAAGGTAAAGGGCCGAATGGTCAATCGGCGTGTTCTGGATCCGAGGGGTCTGATGCCGGTCCTGACGAAACGAATGCATAAATGAAATCATGACCATTTCGGTGAGGGAGAACAAGATGGTTACGGTAGATGAAGTCACGAAGGAGCTCGAGAAAGTGGTGGATCCCGAGATCGGTCTTCCGATAACAGAGATGCATCTAGTCGACGAGATCGACATCAAAGAAGACGGAGTATTATTCATCAGGTATCATCTCACGGCTCCATTCTGTCCGCCGATTTTCGCGGAGGATATCGGCATGAACATTCGCCAACTTACCTCGAAACTTGATGGAGTAAAGAAGGTAACTGTAATTCTTCATGGCCATGCCTTGGCGAACGAGATCAATCAAAGAGTTAATCCCGACTACACCCCTCCTCCACCATCGCCCTAACAATCCGACCGCTATTTTCTCGGTGGATCTAAGTGGTTACTGTCGGACTTTGTTCTGAGGTCGGACATTGTGGACAATTCGGTCCGTCGTTTTGTAGTCGAAAGGAAGGAGATTCTAGTAGGAAAGCTCGCGGGAAAGTATTATTCTCTATAGACGAGAGATGCACCCACCGCGGCGGCCCCCTGTCGGAAGGGTCTCTTGAGGGTGGAGTCATCACATGCCCTTGGCATTATGGACAATTTGATCTCGCAACAGGCGAAGTCAAGGGTCCTCCGCCAGTGGAACCGCTGAAGAGCTACGAGCTTCGAGTCGAGGGAGCGGATATTTTCATTTCAATAGTATAGTCGATTCTACCGTACCACTTCGTACAAGAAGCCCCCGAGTAGCCCTCCGAAGATTGGCCCTACGATGTATATCCACAATGTGGCAAAGGGTGTCAAGCTGAACGCTGCAGAGGCAAGGGTGGGACCCCATGTTCTTGCAGGATTCAGAGACGCTCCAGATATGGGCCCGAACATCCAGATCGACGCCGCTAAGACCAGTCCTATAGCGACGCCTGCCCATGACTGATCAGCCTTCTTGTCGGTGGCGCCGAATATCGTGAATACTAGAATGGCAGTTGCAACAACCTC
>Ga0209648_10004471_pt1 | contig 11876 bp, 11 predicted proteins | sample GraSoi2013_115cm_FD_185830 | JGI IMG/M metagenome (GOLD analysis project Ga0209648, IMG submission 185830) | Grasslands soil microbial communities from the Angelo Coastal Reserve, California, USA - Sample 9_17_2013_115cm (SPAdes) (version 2) | ecosystem: Environmental > Terrestrial > Soil >...
TGCCGACGCCCGTCCTCGCCTAGACTAGCCCTGGTCCGGCTGGTCGAGCGTGCGGTTGATGCGCTTGTGCAATGCCTTGACCTCGCGGCGCATCACCTTGGCGCGGTCTTGCAGCCGCCGGCGCGCGCGGCGGAAGGCGTCGGCAACGGCGAATTGGGGATCGGCGAAGCGCTCATCGAGACTTGGCGTGCGATCGATATCGACTGTTGTGCCACCGGGCATTTTGATGTGGACAGTAACCTCATAGAGACCGCTGCTGCGATGATTGCCGTCCGGTATCTTGAAGACGATGTGGCAGGCCGTCATGCGGCCGAAGAATTGCTCCAGGTGTTCGACTTGCTCCTCGATCAGTTGCCGGATGGCGCCACTGGAAGGAGTGTTCTGAAACGTGATCCTGAGCGGCGTATGCATGCGGTCCCTCCTTCGTTCCGGCCATTGATTCAAGAACGCGAGGCGCTGGACCAAGTTCCAGACGTCAGGGCGCTTTCGCCGGCAGGCCTTGGTCCGCAAGATAGGCTTCGAGCGTAGCACTCCAGAGCAGCGGCGCCGAGACGCAGTCCGACGAAAAGAAGAGCGGGCCTAGTCGCCCGCGGCGGCGAGCGTCGGACTGGCGGGTTCGGCCGGCCGGCCGCTTTGCGGGACCACGCGATGGGCCACCATGCGGTGATGCAAGGTGCGGATCGTGTCGCTTCCCCGGGTCAGGCATAGCCATGGAAAGAGAGCGTGCACGAAACAGGCGAGCGCGCCAACCAGCATGCGGCCGCCAAAGCCCAAGGCCATGCCCAGGTGCTGGAAGTAGGTCTCGTTGACCGAGGCGGGATGATCGGTGAAGCGGCGAAACATCTGATGATTCTACCGGTCCGGTCGGGAAACGGCTTGCTACCTTTGCGCCCGATAGCGCAAGCTTGAGAAATCCATTCCAAGGAAGCGCCTATGGCCGCGAAAATGTCGCTCGATTCCTTCGACAAGAAGATTCTGGATTGCCTGCAGGACGATGCCGGCATGGCCCTGGCCGAGATCGCCCGCCGGGTCGGGCTGTCGACCACGCCGTGCTGGCGGCGCATCAACCGCCTGCAGGAGGCCGGCATCATCCGCGCCCGCGTGGCGCTCCTCGAACGCAAGGCGGTGAATGCCGGCGTCACCGTGTTCGTGGCCGTCCGCACCGCCCAGCACAATGCCCAGTGGCTCGGCCGCTTCGCCAAGGCGGTGGCCTCGTTCCCCGAGGTGATGGACTGCTACCGCATGAGCGGCGAGATCGACTACCTGATCCGCCTGGCGCTGCCCGACATCGAGGCCTACGACGCCTTCTACAAGCGGCTGATCTCCAAGGTCGAGCTGTCCGACGTCACCTCGATGTTCGCCATGGAGGAGATCAAGTCCACCACGCGGCTCCCGCTCAGCTACCTCCCCTAGCCTCGGGCGACGGCCGCCTTTAGGATTGCCGCCATCCAAATTTGCAAGACCGCAGGGAAACGATGACCACGGGCAACAACCGCAAGAAGGTATTGATCGTCGGGCGCATGCCGCAGGCCGGCATCGATGCGCTGAAGAAGCGCGACGACGTCGACTACGAGATCCTGACCGACGATTCCGCAGCCTCGCTGCATCCCAAGCTCAAGGACGCCAACGCGGTGACCCTGGGCGGCACCGCCTTCCGCCAGGCCGAGCTCGACGCCGCGCCCGGCATGATGGTGGTGGCGCGTCTCGGCGTCGGCTTCGATGCCGTCGAGATCCCGGCGCTCAACAAGCGCAAGATCCCGCTGATGACCACGGGCATCGCCAACTCGGTATCGGTGGCCGAGCACGCCATGTACATGCTGCTCGCCTCGGCGCGGCTCACCCGCAAGCACGACCGCTTCGTCCGCGAGGGCACCTGGGGCCAGCGCCTCAGCGACCTGCCGGCCGATCTCGCCGGCAAGTCGATCCTGGTGGTCGGCATGGGACGCATCGGCTCACGCACGGTGAAGCGCTGCGCAGCCTTCGAGATGGACGTCTACGTCCTCGATCCCAACATCTCCGGGGCCGACATCAAGAAAGCCGGCGCCGCCAAGGTGACCGACCTCAAGGCGATCCTGCCCAAGGTCGACTTCGTGTCGGTGCATTGCCCGAAGGCGCCCGAGACGGTGAACATGTTCAATGCCGAGACCCTGGCGCTGATGAAGCCCGATGCCTTCCTGGTGAACACCGCGCGCGGCGGCATCATCAACGAGGAGGCGCTCTACAAGGCGCTGAGCACCGGCAAGCTGCGCGGGGCGGGCCTCGACGTGCTCGACAAGGAGCCGCCGGATGCCACCAACCAGCTGTTCGGCCTGGAGAACGTGATCCTGAGCCCGCACATGGCCGGCGTCACCAAGGAGGCGAGCGATCGCATGGCGACCACCGCCATCGAGAACATTTTAAGCGTGTTCGACGGCCATCCCATCGCCGCCCACGTCGTGAACAAGGAAGTCTTGTCGTAGCGCACTGCTGTCATCCCGAGCGCAGCGAGGGACCTTTCCCGTTGCCGTAGAGGTCCCTCGCTGCGCTCGGGATGACAAACACGGTCAGCCCGGCGCCAGATCCTCGATCTCGTCGTCGGTCGGAAACCGGCCGGTCTTGCTGCGGGTGTATTTGAGCGCGCCGTCGACGGTGACGTCGAACTGGCCGGATTTGCCGGGGCGCAGCTCGATGTCGGCTGGGCCCCGCTTCTGGAGGTGATCCCTCACACGGAGGGCCTGCGGCTTATAACCTCAAGCGCCGCAATATTCGATCAGGACTTTCATGCACCAGAGGTGGGGGCTTAAGCTCCGGCCAACAAGGGGGATTTTTCGATGAAGTACGGACCGCTCGGCCGCTCGGGCCTGATCGTGAGCAGGATTTGCCTCGGCGGCAATTCGTGGGGCGCCAAGGGCCGCCGCGGCTGGGGCAAGTTCGACGAGGCCGAGGCACCGGCCTATTTCAAGCGCGCGCTCGATGTCGGCATCACCTTCTTCGACACCGCCGACAACTACAATTTCGGCCGCTCCGAGGAGATCATGGGCGCCACGCTCATGAAGATGGTCAAGCGCGAGGAGATCGTGCTGTCGACCAAGGTCGGCATCCGCCAGAGCCCGGTCGCCAACGACGTCGGCACCGGCCGCAAGCATCTGATGGCCGCGATCGACCAGCAGCTCAGGCGCCTGCAGACCGATTACATCGACGTCTACCAGGTCCACCGGCTCGATCCGCATACGCCGATGGAAGAGACCATGTACTCGCTCGACCAGCTCGTGCGCTCGGGCAAGGTGCGCTACATCGGCGGCTCGACCATGCCGGCCTACAAGTTCGCCCAGATGGTGATGATCGCCGACTGGAAGGGCTACGCGCGGCCGATCGCCATGCAGAACCTCTACAACCTGATCACGCGCGAGGAAGAACGCGAGATGAACCGGCTCTGCCACGAGCAGGGCGTCGGCCTCATTCCCTATTCGCCGCTGGCGCGCGGCTTCCTTGCCGCCAACCGCAGCAAGGAAGGCGGCGGCGCCACCGAGCGCGCCAAGAACGACGCTCAGGTTCAGGCCGGCACCTATCGCGACTGTGATTGGGAGATCGCCGAGCGGCTGAAGAAGGTCGCCGCCGGGAAGAATGCGTCGCCCGCCCAGACCGCGCTCGCCTGGCTGCTCAGCAAGCCCTACATGGGCTCGCCCATCATCGGCGCCACCAGCCTCGACCAGCTCACGTCGGCTGCCCAGGCGACGGAGTTCGCGATCACGCCGGACGAGGCGAAGATGCTCGAGGAGCCCTATCAGTTCCGCGTTTCGCCGATGAACTGACGCTACTTGAGCGAGTTCTGTTTCGACAGAATCACCTCACCCTGAGGAGCGCACGAAGTGCGCGTCTCGAAGGGTGGGCAACGAGAAGGTCGGTGGCCCACCTCAGCGCGGAGATTACTCCGCGCGACGAGACGCATCGCGGAGCCTGCGCCGAGCGAAGTCGAGGGGCGATGCTCCTCAGGGTGAGGTGGTGTGGTTTCACCTTTTTCGAAATCTGCGCTACTCCGCCGCCTCGACGCGGTGGGCGAGCGGCGCGACGCGGGCGGCGCAGTACTTGAACTCCGGGATCTTGCCGAACGGGTCGAGCATCGGATTGGTGAGGGCGTTAGCCGGGCTTTCGTTGAAGCAGAACGGCATGAACACCATGCCGTCGGCGACCTCGCGGTCGGCGCGCAGGATCGCCTCGATGATGCCGCGCCTTGTCTCGACCGTGATCATGTCACCGATCGAGAGCCCACGGCGTTCGATCTCGTAGGGGTTCATGGCGGCGATGCCCTGCGGCTCGATCGCGTCGAGCACGCCGGCGCGCCTCGTCATGGCGCCGGTATGCCAGTGTTCGAGCATGCGGCCGGTCGTCAGCACCAGCGGGTATTCCTCGTCGGGCACCTCGTCGGGTGGCAGCAGGTCGGCCGGCACGATGCGGCCGCGCCCGTCGTCGGTCGGGAAGCCCGACGTGAACACGATCTCGTTGCCCGGCACGTCAGGGCCGTCGGCCGGATAGATGACCGAGTCCTCGCGCGCGATGCGATCCCAGGAAATGTGCTGCAGCGAGGGCATGACCCGGGCCATCTCGGTATAGACCTCCGAGATGTGGCCGTAATTCCAGTCGAGGCCGAGGCGCTGGGCGAGGTCGACGATCAATTCCCAGTCCTGCCGCGCATCGCCGGGCATATCGAGCGCCGGCCGGCCGATCTGCACCTGGCGGTTGGTGTTGGTGTAGGTGCCGAGCTTCTCGGCATGGGCCGATGCCGGCAGCACGACATCGGCGTGCCAGGCCGTCTCGGTCAGGAAGATGTCCTGCACCACGAGATGCTCGAGCATGGCGAGGGCGGCACGCGCGTGGCTCTGGTCGGGATCCGACATCGCCGGATTCTCGCCCATGATGTACATGATGCCGCCGGCATGGATGTCGTCGATGATCTCGACCACGGTCAGGCCGCGCTTGGGATCGAGAGTCTGGCCCCAGAAGTTCTCGTACTGGCCGCGGATGTCGACGTTCTCCACCGACTTGTAGTCGGGGTAGTACATCGGGATCAGGCCGACGTCGGACGCGCCCTGCACGTTGTTCTGGCCGCGCAACGGATGGAGCCCCGTGCCCGGCCGTCCGACATGGCCGGTGATCAGCGAAAGCGCGATCAGGCAGCGTGAATTGTCGGTGCCGTGGGTGTGCTGGGAGATCCCCATGCCCCAGAAGATGATCGAGCTCTCGGCCTTGGCGTAGGTGCGCGCGACGTCGCGCAGGGTCGCGGCGTCGATGCCGACGACCTCGGCCATGGCCTCGGGCGAGAAATCCTTGACCTTGGCTTTTAGCGCCTCGAAGCCCGAGACGTTGGCCTGGATATACTGCTCGTCGTAGAGCTTCTCGTCGATGATCGTGTGCAGGAACGCGTTCAGCAGGGCGACGTCGCTGCCCGCCCGGAAGCGCAGCGAATGGGTGGCGTGGCGCATCAGGTCCTGGCCGCGCGGGTCGATGACGATGAGCTTGGCGCCGCGCTTGGCGGCCTGCTTGAAGAAGGTCGCGGCGACGGGATGGTTGGTCGTCGGACGGGCGCCGATGACCATGATGCACTCGGCTTTCAGGGCATCGTTAAACGGCGCCGACACCGCGCCCGAGCCGACACCCTCCATCAGGGCGGCGACCGAGGAGGCATGGCAAAGCCGGGTGCAATGGTCGACATTGTTGGTGCCGAAGCCTTGGCGCACCAGCTTCTGGAACAGGTAGGCCTCCTCGTTGGAGCCCTTGGCCGAGCCGAAGCCGGCCAGCGCGCGCCCGCCATGTTGCTGCAGGATCTTTTTCAGGCCCTCGGCGGCGCGCGCCAGCGCCTCTTCCCAGGTGGCTTCGCGGAAGACGGTCATCGGATCTGTGCCGCGCAGGTCGGCGTCGGCCGACTTCGGCGCATCGTCGCGCCGGATCAGGGGCTTGGTCAGCCGCTCGGGCGACATCGCATAGTCGAAGCCGAAGCGCCCCTTGACGCACAGCCGGTTTTCGTTGGCAAAGCCGTTGCGCCCGTCGATCTGGACGATCCGGTTGTCCTTGACGGCGACGCGCGTCTGGCAGCCGACGCCGCAATAGGGACAGAGCGAATCGACGACCTTGTCGAAGTCGCCGACCGCGCGGGTCTTGCCCGCCTTGTCCATCAGGGTCTTCTCGAACAGCGCGCCGGTCGGGCAGGCTTGTACGCACTCGCCGCAGGTCACGCAGGTCGACAGGCCCATCGGGTCGTGCATGTCGAAGACCGGGATCGTATGGCCGCCGCGATCGGCCATGCCGATGACGTCGTTGACCTGCACCTCGCGGCAGGCGCGCACGCAGGCGCCGCAGGCGATGCAGGCGTCGAGATTGACGGCGATGGCGGGATTGGTGATGTCGAATTCGGCGACCTCGTGGTCGTCGAACTTGCTGGCGTAGCGCCCGCTGCCGGCAATGCCCATCGACGACGCCCATTGCCAGAAATTCGACTGGTTGTCGGGTCCGGCATCGGCCGACCGCATGTTGCTGGCTAAAAGCTCGAATACCATCTCGCGCGACTTCTTAGCGCGCTCCGTATCGGTCTTGACCACCATGCCCGCCGCCGGCTTGCGGATGCAGGAGGCGGCCAACACGCGCTCGCTGTCGATCTCGACCATGCAGGAACGACAGTTGCCGTCGGGACGGTAGCCGGGCAGATCGACGTGGCAGAGATGGGGTATGCGCGTGCCTTCGCGCTTGGCCACTTCCCAGATCGTCTCGCCCTGGTCGGCGGCGACCGTCTTGCCGTCGAGCGTGAATTCGATCTTGTCCGTCATCTCAGATGTCCTCGCGGAAATGCACCAGCAGGTGATTGACCGGATTGGGCGCAGCCTGCCCGAGGCCGCAAATCGAAGAATCGCGCATGACCGTTTCCAGATCGCGCAGGGCAGGCTCGTCCAGAACGCCTTCCCGCTGCAACAGCGACACCATCTTGCCTGTTCCCTCGCGGCACGGCGTGCATTGGCCGCAGCTTTCGTGGCTGAAGAACTTCAGCAGGTTGATCGTCGCCGCCTTGGCGCTGTCCTGGTCCGAGAATATCACCACCGCATGTGACCCGACGAAGGCACCCTGCTTGGCAAGCTCGCCGCCGAAATCCAGGGGAACGTCGCCCATCGACGCCGGCAGGATACCGCCGGAGGCGCCGCCTGGCAAAAACGCCTTGAATTCATGGCCTTCCGCCATGCCGCCGCAATGCTGCTCGATCAGCTCGCGGGCCGTGACGCCGGCCGGCGCCAGCTTGACGCCGGGATCCTTCACCCGGCCGGAGACCGACCACGAGCGCACGCCGGGATGGCCGGGCTTGCCGAGAGCGGCAAACCAGGCCGCGCCCTTCTCGACGATGTCGCGCACCCACCACAACGTCTCGACATTGTGATTGAGCGTCGGGCGGCCGAACAGGCCGACCTCGGCGATATAAGGCGGGCGGTGGCGTGGCATGCCGCGCTTGCCTTCGATGCTTTCCAGCATCGCGCTTTCCTCGCCGCAGATGTAGGCGCCGGCGCCCCGGCGCAGCTCGATGAAACCCGGCGCTGTGATGCCGGCGGCCTCGAGGGCGGCGATCTCGCTGCGCAAGATCGCGAGCACCGCGGGATATTCGTCGCGCATGTAGAAATAGATCCGCTCGGCCTCGACGGCATGGGCCGCGATCAGCGCTCCTTCGAAGGTGCGGTGCGGATCGCGCTCGAGATAGACGCGGTCCTTGAAGGTGCCGGGCTCGCCTTCGTCGCCATTGATCGACATCAGGCGCGGGCCGGGATAGGTGCGGACGATCTCCCATTTCTTGCCGGCCGGAAAGCCTGCGCCGCCCAGTCCGCGCAGCCCGGCATCCTGCAGCGTGGAGATGAGCGCTTCGGCAGCGATCGCGCCGTCGCGCACCTTGCGCAGGAGCTGGTATCCGCCCGCCGCGCGATAGGCTTCGAGCGCGGTGTAGGGCGGCACCACGACCTTGGTGTCGCCGGCGCGCCCCATCGCCAGCAGGCCGTCGCTTGTGGCGTTATCGACTTCGCGGTCGCCGATCCGGGCGGCCGGCGCGCCGGCGCAGCGGCCGATGCAGGGCGCGCGCATGACGCGGATGGCGGCAGGATCGACGCTGCCGGCAAGCTCGGCCAAAAGCTTCTCCGCGCCGGCGAGCATACAGCTGATCGAATCGCACACCCTGATCGTGAGCGGCGCCGGGGCGGGCTCGCCTTCCTTGACCACGTCGAAATAGTCGTAGAAGGAGGCGACCTCGTAGACCTCCGCCTGCGCCAGCCGCATCTCCTCGGCCAGCGCCCGCAGATGGCGCGCCGAGAGACAGCGATATTCGTCCTGGATCAGGTGCAGGAATTCGATCAGCAGGTCGCGTCTGCGCGGGCGGTCGCCGAGAAGAATTCGGACTTCGTCCAGCGCACTGTCGTCGAGAGGCCGACCCTTGGGGCCTCGATCGCGGCGGCGCCGCTCTTGAACTTTCATTCTCTCTCCAATGCGCAGTCGCTCAAAGCAGGCTCGAATAGGCCAGGAAGGCAACGCTCTGGCCGGGCTCGACGCCGCTCGCCTGCTCGCTGAGCTCGACCAGGCCGTCGGTCTCGACCAGCGAGGACAGCAGGCCCGCCCCCTCGCGGGGAAACTTCACGGCCTCGAACGCCCCATCGTCCCCCGTGCGCAGACTAACGCGAACGTACTCGCGCCGGCCCGCTTTTTTTCGATAAGCGAAGGCGGCGCGCACCTGCACGGACGGAGGCATCTGCAGCGGGGTGCCGGACAGCGCCAGGATCGCCGGGCGCGCCAGGTAGGCGAAGGTCACGAAGCTCGCCACCGGATTGCCCGGCAACCCGATGAAGGGCGTTCCGCCGATCACCCCCATGGCGACGGGACGGCCGGGCTTGATCGCCATGCGCCAGAACACCAGCTTGCCGACGCTCTCCACCGCCGCCTTGACGTAGTCCGCCTCGCCCGTGGAAACCCCGCCGGAGGTCAGGATCAGGTCGTGCGAGGCCGCGGCGTTCTCGAGCACGGCGGCGATCGCCTTGGGGTCGTCGCGCAGAATCCCGAGATCGTCGACCTCGCAGCCGAGGCGGGCCAGCATCGCCATCAGCATGAAGCGGTTCGAATCGAAAAGCTGGACCGCTTTGCGATGGGAGCCGGGCGCCACGATCTCGTCGCCGGTCGAGAACACGGCGACCCGGATCCGCCGCCGGACCTCGACCTGGGTGTGGCCGAGCGCGGCCGCGAGCGCGATATCCTGGGGGCGCAGGCGATGGCCCGCCTTCAGCACGACCTGTCCTGCGGCGATGTCCTCGCCGGTCGGCCGGACGTTGGCGCCGCGTTTCAGGCCGGGCGGCAGGATGACCTTGCCGGCCTCCTCGACCCGCACGTCTTCCTGCATGAAGACCGTGTCGGCGCCCGCCGGCATCGGCGCGCCGGTGAAGATGCGGATGGCCCGGCCCGGCGCCGCGGCGTGGTCGGCGGCGGCGCCGGCCTGGACCCAATCGACGACGGGAAACGTCTTCTCCTTGCCGATCGGCAGGTCCTCGCCGCGCAGCGCATAGCCGTCGACGGCGGAATTGGTGAAGGGCGGCAGCGGCAGGGGCGCCGTCAGGTCCCGCGCGAGCACGCGGCCATCCGACAGGACGAGCGGGACAGCCTCGCTGCCCTCGACCACGCTGAGCCGCGATGCGAGCAGGGCAACGGCATCCTCGACCGACAGCATCGGTCCGCCGAAGGCAAAGCAATCATCCGACAGTTGCGCCATTGCCCTAACATATCGTTTTTTTGCCGGTCGCGCGCCACTCCGGGCGGCTGGAGTGGGCCGGCCAACGGTCTGATACAGTCGTCTTGCGGGCACACCGCCCAGTGAAGGAATCGATCAATGAGCAAGTCCTATCCTGTTACGCACAGCGACGCGGAATGGCGACGGATCCTGACGCCCGAGCAGTACGACGTGATGCGCGCTCACGGGACCGAGGCGCCGGGGAGCTGCGCCCTGCTTTCGGAAAAGCGTCCCGGCCACTTCACCTGCGCCGGCTGCGGCACGACGCTGTTCGAGACGAAGCGCAAGTTCGAGAGCGGAACCGGCTGGCCGAGCTTCGACGAGCCGGTCGCGGGCACGACCGAGACGACGGTCGACCGCACCTTCGGCATGGTCCGAACCGAAGTCCACTGCGCGACCTGCGGCAGTCATCTCGGGCACATCTTCGACGACGGCCCGCCGCCCACCCATCGACGCTACTGCATCAACGGCGTGGCGATGAATTTCGTGCCGGACAAAGCCGACCAATAGCACGCTCGGCCTCTCACAAGCTCCGCTCGAGGTGCCGCCTTCGCAGCGCCGCCGCGAACCAGAACGCCAGCGCCGGCAGCACGACCGCGGCCGCCCAGAACACCGGCGGCGCGCCCCAGCCGTCGACGATGGGGGCGGCGATGGGCACGCCGATCGCCTGGCCGATGAACAGGCAGAGCGCGAACAGCGCCATGCCCGCGCCGCGCGCCTCGGGCGCCATCTGCGTGCCGTTGGTCTGCAGGGTGTTGTGGAACATGTAGAACGAGATGCCGGAGAGCACGATGGCGGCGAACTCGACCTCGGCCGTGGGCGCCAGCGCCATCAGGGCGAAGGCGATGCCGAGTCCGCTGCCGCCCCAGATGCACAGCCTGCGCTCGCCCAGCAGGCGCACGAGATGGGGCGCCAGCATGACATAGAGGAAGCCGCCGCCGCCGAACGCGGCGACGGCAAGCCCGATCGCGGCAAAACCCAGGCCGAAGCGCTGGTGCAGGTCGGTGCTGACGAAGGTGAAGGCGCCCCAGAACATGCCGCCCTCCAACGCCACGACCAGGATCACGGTGAGCGCCCAGCGCCGGCGCAGCACCGCCAGCATCTGGCCGATCATCGAGCGCCCGGCGCGTTTCTCGGGCCGGGCGATGTCGGGCCGCGCGCGCATGACGGCGAACAGGGCGACGCCGGCGCCGATGTAGATGGCGGCCAGCACCCAGAAGACCGAGCGCCAGCCCAGCCAGTCGCCGATCGCGCCGCCCAGCGCCGCGCCGGTCATCAGGCCCAGCGTCTGGCCGCTCAGGAAGCGGGCCAGCGTCGCCTGGCGGCGTTCGTAGCTCACATTGTCGCCGACCCAGGCGATCGCGAGCGGGATGATCGCCGAGCTGGTGACGCCGGTCAGGAAGCGGGCAAGGGTGAGCCAGGCCAGCGAGCCCGCGAGCGCACCGAAGGCGCAGCACAGCGCCGCGGCGATGCAGGCGATGGCCACTACCGGCATCATGCCGTAGCGGTCGCCGAACGGGCCGTGCACCAGCACGAACACGCCGTTGGCGAACAGGAAGACCGTGGCGGCGATCGAGGCCTTGCCCACCGTGACATGGAAGGTGGCGGCAAGCTGCACCAGCAGCGGGTCGATGACGCGCATGTTGGCGGCCGACGCGAAAGCCGCGACCGACAGGAAAACGATGGCGAGGTTGGGAGTGGGCCGCGCTGGCGCGGCGGGTGAAGGCATCGGCAGCGGGCTTAGCGGCTCGACCGCGGAAAGGAAAGGTTGAATTGACGCCGGGCGAGGCCACATGATCGAACCGGCCATGCACGACATCGTCGTTCTGCTCTCCGATCCCGCCGCCTGGTTGGCCTTGGCGACCCTGGTCGTCATGGAAGTCGTGCTGGGCATCGACAACCTGATCTTCATCTCCATCCTGACCAACAAGCTGCCTGAGCATCAGCGTTCCAAAGCGCGCCGCGTCGGCATCGGGCTCGCCGTGATCCTGCGGCTCGGACTGTTGGCCAGCGTCGCCTTCATCGTGCAGCTCACGCAGCCGCTGTTCGTCGTGCTCGACCATGCCTTCTCGTGGCGCGACCTGATCCTGACGTTGGGCGGCCTGTT
>Ga0209648_10004473_pt1 | contig 11875 bp, 9 predicted proteins | sample GraSoi2013_115cm_FD_185830 | JGI IMG/M metagenome (GOLD analysis project Ga0209648, IMG submission 185830) | Grasslands soil microbial communities from the Angelo Coastal Reserve, California, USA - Sample 9_17_2013_115cm (SPAdes) (version 2) | ecosystem: Environmental > Terrestrial > Soil >...
ACTTTAGCATGGATCGGAAGCTCTCTGAACAACTTAATGGACCCTTCTGGACACTGACTGTCGAATTCCAGTTCTATTTGCTTCTTCCAATTATCGCCTGGCTCTTTAGCCTAATCGTGCGGCATGGCACACTCCATCGGCGTCTGCTCAAGCTCATGCTGTGTTTGCTTGTTGTGATAGCCTCAGGATTAGCGACACGATACTGGGGCGCCTATATCGTCAATACTCTAAAACTGGATTTCTTAACCCCTTATGCGCTCTCTATGACACTTAAATCAGACCTCCTTGCTAGTACACGCACATACACTGTAGTTTTTGCAGTCGGTATGCTTGTGTGTATGATCTATACCTATACACAAAACTCTTCTTCGGCAGAGTACTGGAACAGCAAGCTACGTCGCTTCAGTCCGCTGATATTGACGGCGGGCCTCGTACTACTCTTTTTTCTGTCCCTCTAGCATTTCTACTTCATAGACACAAACCCACTTAACTATGCGAAACATCCCAAATCTTATGGAGTCTCAAGCTTTCTCGACCCTGGTATTCCTACAATGGTGTCCCACTATTGGGCAGAGTGGCAAATTCTGGGAGACGCCTTCGGCTATGCTCTCTGCATGTTGGCGCTGTTGTATGGTTCTGCCAGACTCAGACGCCCCATTGAGTGGTCCATATTACGATGGGTAGCATCGCTTTCCTTCAGTCTCTACATGTGGCATCTCCAACTCCTCTACCTGTTCGGAAAGATCATTCTTCCCAATATCCAGCAACAGGATTGGGGTCCTCTGGTGCAATACGGCACTTTCTGGTGTTGGATACTCCTAGTCATTCTTCCCGTCTCTGGGATGCTCTATCGTTGGATAGAGCAACCTGGCATGCGTCTGGGAGAACAGCTTATACGCAAGCTTGAGAAATAGCATACGAGCTTTTCACATGTGAGCTCTCTCTTTGCAGTTTTTTTGAACTGAACTCAAGAGAAAGAGACTACATGAAAATTTGCCTTTTCTCTCCAAGCTGCATGCCCCTGCAAGGCTCCACCAAGCATGAAAATGGCAATGACCGCTATTTTCAGAGGAATTTGTCCCCCTTTTACCCTAGCTGAAAAGATCATCCATCAAGTATACTTGAAGACAGGAAGTTGGCAAGTGCAAAGACAGAGCAGAGAAAGAAAAACGAGATCTGTTATTTACAATGCATACGGAAGGAGCTGACACAATGGGAGCTATTATGAGGTGCCGAGTATGTAATTCTGAAAGAATAACCAATGTTCTTTCTCTTGGACATCAGTATCTTTCTGATTTTACAACGGAAGATAGTAAGCCAGAAAAATATCCTCTTGATGTAGTCTTGTGTGAGGATTGCTATTTGGTACAATTGCAATATACAACTCCGCTAACTTCTTTATATACAGAGAACTATGGATACAAGTCAGGAATTAATAATACTATCAAGTCAGATCTTGCAGAAATTGCGCGACGAGCGATGAATGAAGTGGAAGAACCACACAGTGCTATTAATGCACTTGATATTGGTGCTAATGATGGCACGCTCCTAACATTCTACCCACAATACTATTGTCGAGTTGCATGTGAACCAATCAAGAAGTTCGCAAAGGAGTGTGAGGAAAAGGGAATAAAAGTATCCAATGATTTTTTCAGTTATGATGCAGTTACAAAAACAGCATCTTGTCAGTTTGATATCATTACTGCTATTTCTTGTTTCTATGATTTGGATGATCCAAACAAGTTTGCTTCAGATATTGTTCGCTTACTCACAGATAAAGGAGTGCTTATTGTTCAACAGAACTACTTAGTTGGAATGCTGAAACAAAATGCTTTTGATAATATTGTGCATGAACACTTGGAATTTTACTCTCTGCTTGCTCTTGAAAATCTATTAGGAAGACATGGATTGGAAATATACCGTGTGGAACAAAATACTATTAATGGAGGAAGCTTCAGAACATACATTCAGCATAAAGGCATTCGGCCTGTTGAACAATCAGTCATTGATATGCGAGAAGAAGAAAAGCAATTAAAACTTGATGATCCGCAGATATATGTTGATTTTGCATTACGAGTAAAAAAGCGCACTGAAATACTCCACACATTTATTGAGGAAAAAGTAAGAGAAGGTAAAACTATTTATTTATATGGAGCTTCTACTCGAGGCAATACATTGTTACAATTTGCAGGGTTGGATAACCGCTTAGTTAAAGCAGCAGCTGAGCGAAATCCAGAAAAGTGGGGAAAGAAGATTGCCTCTGTCGGAATTCCGATTATCTCTGAAGAGCAAGCACGCAAAGAACATCCTGATTATATGCTATGTCTTCCTTGGTTTTTCTTTTTTCCTGAAATGAGAGAGCGAGAAGATGCTTATATTCAAGCTGGTGGTAAATTTATTCTACCATTACCAAATCCAGTTCTTGTAACAAAAGAAGGAAATATTAATCTTTAGGCAAGGTTCAGAAGTAGCACAAATGGAGTCCTAGCTAACCATCAATCACCTAAAGGTGACATGGTAATTCGCGCCCGCCGTACTCACCTGCCAGCAACGTAAGTGCCAGCCCTCTCCTTCCACAGCAAGGGCACCCGCATAGTTAGGGTCGGGATGGAGAGCACACAACCTCCAACGTGCCGTCTCATGTGGATCTTCGCGGCTATTTAATAACATTGCTGGCTCACCAGGCAGCAAGGAGACATCAAAAATATCCAGAGGAATAGAAAGGCCTTTGCCTCTGGCCTTGATATAAGCTTCCTTACGTGCCCAGCACTGATAAAAAGCTTCTGTCCTGGCCGAGGTAGGGAGAGCCCGTAGCATCTCATTCTCTAGCGGCGAGAAATAGTGTTCAGCCAGTGACTCATGGTCGAGACCAGGACGCATATACTCTATGTCAACACCAATTTGCCGGACACAGGTAAAAGCAAATAGCACAAGTTCATGAGAATGGGAAAGGTTGAAGTTCAACGTATGATCTTGCGCATCGAGATCTAACGATGGCTTCCCGTAATCATTATAGCAAAAACGCAACTGGCGTGCATCAATAAGAGCCGTATTTAAATAGCGAGCAAGCAATATTCTAAGCAGACCATGCGTAACGATAAAACGATGACGATCTTTTTCAAAACGAAAACGGTCAGCTCTGGCTACTTCGTCTCCACTAAGCAAAGATCGCAGATACTGGATAGCCGGCAATGGCTGTAGTGAGGAGACTCGCCAAACATGCACTTCATCTTCCGACAGTATTACTGGCTCTGTTGGTATTTCCCATTCCTGATTATTATGCATTTAGAAATAAACCAACTCCTCAAGCCATGCTTCTCCGCCCGGACCAAGGGCAGCAGCCAGCAAGCTGGTTACATCGTCACTGAGTAGTACATCACGTTCTACTCGATAACTTGCCAGGAAACGCAGCAGAATACCTACGTCGTATCGAGCGAGCAGGTCGACAGCAAACCGTTCAAGCAGCAGTTCATAGCATAGATACTCCTCAGCGGGAGTATCTTCGTACCAATCAAAGCCACGGACGGTCACTGGAGTTTTACCATCCGGCTCTGGTTCAAAAATGTCCGCATACTGTTCATGTAAGTCTTGATTGATAGCCCCCTGCAGGCTATTCAGGCTATATGAAAGCCAGATAGCCACAAACTTGAATTGCCACTCATCGGCCCATAAAGGGCTTTCGTCAGGCCAGGGACGTGGATCTTCCTCCAGAAAAGCCAGAGCCAGTTCATGGTAGAGCATGAACGCGATCTTCTCCCGCGTTATGGCGCCAAAAGTCGGATCAATCTCCGTTGGTACAACAAGAGTCGGAGGATTGGCCTCATCTGTCCAATAGGGACGACGAACACGCTCTTCCTCCAGATCACTCCGTGGAACAAGAGACCAATCCTCCGGTTTGACTACCAGTATCTCCATATCTGGCATGGGTTGCTTGAATAACTGAGTCAGCTGCTCGCTGGCTTTGCCTACTGTTTGAACTATCCAATTGGCGAGTTCTTCCTCACCTGATGGATAGTAGGCTGTCAGGGGCTCTGCTAACTTTTCATAACGATCATAAGGAAAGTACATGGATTAACTTAGGCACTCCCTTCCTCTAGGACTTCCTTCTGCGGTGCATTCAACGAGGAAGAAAGTCTACTCTTATCAATTTCCTGCAGAGATTGTTCACGCAATTCTTGCAATGCCTGATCATTCAATGTGCGATCTTTGCGGAAACGATCGTAAAAACCACGGTAGAGTTCCCGCAAACGTTTGGGGGAGATCCCTCTATCTCCTTCATAATACTGAAGGGCGACCTGACCAATAGACCAAGTAGCAGCAGCAGCAATAGCACCAGCAACAAAATCCCCGCCAAAGGGGACTGCTTTTGCTGCCTGCTCTGCCAGTATACGCAGACTCAATCCACTCAAGAGGGTTGCTACCATTTGGCGTGCACGCTTTTTCGCCTCTTCATCATCCATGGGCTCGCCATATAAAGCCGCCAGGCGCAAAACCAGACGCAATTGCGTTCCCAAGAGAATTGGAATATCGATAAATGGTATAGGCTCCAGGCCTGCCGCGAGACCCACGAGAGTTGCATTACGAATGATCCGTTGTGCAGCTTCGTGTCGGTAAGCGGGCAATTCACGTCCAATTGCCAGAGCTGCTTCAGGGCTAGCATCTATGATGATGGGGATTAGCTCCTCTGCAATATTTTCGCCCGTCTTGGCAGAAATCGGAATCACTCCAGGAGTATCTAAGGCTATAGCAATCTCTGTGGCTAAGCGATCCCCACCTTCACTCCCTTTGAGCGCGTCGATCTTATTGATAGCAACGATTGTCGGCTTTTTCAGCGGTCTGATGTGATCAAACAGCTCTTGATCCTCTGCTTGTAACCCCTTTGACGCGTCGATGAGGAACACAATAACACTCGCCTGAGCCAGACCACTTTCCATTACATCCGGCAAATGCCCAGGAGTATCTACCAGCGTAAACGGTCCAAAGTCGGTACGCACCAGAGTACGCGTGGTGCCTGCCTGCGAGGAGGCGAGAGAGAGGTTTTGGCCTTTGATTTTGTTGAAGAGTGTACTCTTCCCCGTATTGGGCAAGCCTACAATTACGATAGTATTGTTTAAGCTTTCGAGGACCTCCTGCTGAGCCACCTTCCAATTTACGGTTTTCATAAAGCCCTGCACCATATTAAGGTTCGCAGGCAGATGCCTCAAGGTTGTGAAACCTAAATCACGCGCACTCCTAGGCCGTTCGGTCTTACGAAAGAGGCTTGTCCAGGCATCAGTTTTAAGCTTCTTCTTCTGTTCATCCTCAGCCTGTGAATGATTCTGTTCGGTATTAGCCACGCTCAACTTCCTTCTTTGTGATTACAGTAACTGAACCAGAAAGCCCCGTCATAAATGGCGGAGATGAATGGCCGAATCTTAACGCTTCTATTTTACCACACTCGGTCAGGAAAGCCCTTGTGAGGGTGCAGACCCGCCAGGGAAAAGATTGCCAGCCTGATGTATAATGTGGGGTGTCACAGAGGAGGCCTTTCTGTGATGTGTATTTACTCATATTATAATGGTAGATGATGAGCACGGCAGCAGATCACGTGACATGGTCCCGACCCAGACACACCCGGGATGAGCGGCGGATGAACTCCTGATGACACTGAATGAACCCGCCGCCAGCCGCTGTGATTTTAATCCAGGCGGATAGGCGGGTTTCTCCGTGGCTTTAGCTCGTGACCCTTGACATATATATACGATTGCTATATAATATATATATGAAAAAGCGTACAAGCATTCTCTTTGAGGAAGAGGACAGGCGTATGATGCGCTTTCTTCAAGAGAAATATGGGCTTGATAATGAGTCCAGTGTCCTTCGTTTCCTCATCCGAAAAGCAGCAAAAGAAGAAGGCTATAGAGCAAGCGAAAAAGGGCAAAGAAAGGAGTAACGAGCGATGGCAAAAGCAACCACGACGATCAGACAGGTCTTGAACTACGAGACTGATCAGGGTACGTGGTTTGCTGCCAATCAAGTTCTCTTCAACCAAGTTGCGGCCTTCTATTTTGATGTGATCACCGCACATGAGAAGGTTCTAGACCTTTCCAAAAAGGAAGCCCTCACTGCTCTAGAAAAGCTCACTCACACAACACAGAGCAATCCCACTCCGACCATGCCACTTTGTGAGATTGCAGAGGACATTCCCGCCATGTTCCGGCGGGCAGCCATCAATGCGGCACTCGGATTAGCTCGTTCGTTCTACTCCAATCTTTCCAAGTGGCGCAAGCGTAAAGAAAAGGCAGAGGTCAAGGGGAAGAAGTTCCATGAGAGGCCACCGGTGCCGCCACGGTCATGGAACAAATCTGCCACGCTCTATGCAGGACAGTGGAAGGAACGAGTTGGGTCATCCATCATGATCAAAGTGTGGACAGGAAGCGTGTGGAGTTGGATTAAAGTTCGCATCACTGGCAGAGAAATCCCCTATGATATCGAGATGGGGAGTCCACAACTCATTCGCAAAGGGAACCAGTGGTGGCTGCATACTCCCATTGAAAAGCAGTTCAAGAGTCCTGGCAAAATAGAGAAGCAAGTCACGACAAACGAGCAAACAAAGATCTGCTCAGTAGACCTAAACATAAACGAGAACATCGCCGTGTGTACGATCCGAACAGTTGAAGGTTCGATCCTTGCCACCAAGTTCATTCATGGTGGGCAACGGGTAAATGGCTTTAGGAAGAAACAGTTCGGGCGTATCGCGTGCAATCGAAGCAAAACTGGCATTATCGCAGAGAATGAACAGGACAATGTACAACTTTGGCGCAAGATACGCAACGTTGATGAGCAAGTAGCACATCTGGTAAGTGCTCGCATTGTCCAATTTGCCAAGCAGCACGAGGCAACAGTACTAGTGTTTGAGCACCTAGGGAACCTCAAACCTGCTAAAGGCAAGTACAGCCACCGAGGCAATAGCAAACAAGCATTTTGGATGAAAGGGCGTATATTCAAGTACGCCAAGTATAAGGCGTACAATGAAGGAATCATCACCAGTCGGGTCAATCCAAGGAACACCAGTCGAGAATGCACTCGTTGTCATAGTATGGTTGCACGCTACGATACAAGCAAGCCCGCAGAGGGATACACCTATGGTGCGCCACTGGTTGCTTGTGCTCAGTGTGGCATGCGCGGGAATGCAGATCGCAATGCCAGTCTTGTCATCGGTCAGCGTTTGGTTACGCGCTATCAGAAACCACTCAAGGAAAAGCCTCACACTCCCCTGGTCGCAGAGAGGGTAGAGAAATCTACAGGTGTTGTCATCTCCCAAGAAGCCAAAAGCCGAAAGGAACCATCTATTCTTCAAGCAAGGCATGGAGATCACAACGAGCATGGCACCGCTCAGGAAACAGGCATGAGGATGGTTGCACCTGTTTCAGATATTCCCTGCCAACTACGGTTTTCATTCGAGTCGTGGCCACGCCACATCTTCTCAGGAAACCGACTATGCGGGAGTGTCAGAAGCTGCGGGGTTTCAACCCCTGCGGAGTGTCACAATCCGCTTGAGATCTACATTTATCGCACTGGCATATATAGCCGTCGCTCACTCTAGGAGTTCCACATGCATATTATCCATGGGACTTGGATTCCCGATGATCAACACGAGTTCACCCAGAGAGGGACCTTCTACCTATGGGTAGAGACCGACACGCTACAAGGCAAGTCACGGCGCCATGGCAACACTGTTCACCCTAGACACTTGGTGGACACAGCTCTGGCCACGTTTCTCATGGAGAAACTGGGTCTGCAAGAGTCCGCGTCTGGTGCTTTGGCGCATACCCTGCAGACGAAATATTTTCTGCTCCCAACAGCAGTAGGCAAGCCATTGCCCTCTTTCGAATTGCAACACTATGTGGATGAGGAAATGCCCACGGATTTTGATCTGACACCTTGGCAAGTCTGCTGCTATCGCGTGTCAGATGTCATCACAGCGCTCAATGACATCCATTTCATCGCTCTGCATGCAGCCGAGGACTTCCAGATGGGAGTGGATCTCTCGTTCTGGCAGCAGTACGCCCAGGCACTCAAAGGCATCATTGCCAAAGACCAGTATATCCCCGCCCTCAAGTACCGAGAACTCCCATCTCCCACAACTAAGGGCAAGGGCAAGAAGGCCGACAACAGTCCCAGCTTCGAGCTTCACCCCGGCTGGGAACTGCTGTCGGATACCTATGAAACGACCATCCAGCGCTACGTTGCTGCTATGCCAGTGGTGTGCACTGCAGGATTGAACAGCCCGGATGAGGCGGCGTTATTCGATAAAGAATCCTTGCTCCGTCACTTCTCGGAGTGCCTCCTGCACGACATCGTTACTGGAACGCCCTTTACTGCGAAATTCGACCAGCAAATTGGAGATACGATCCTGTACCAGTCTCTCCACCCGAGCCAACTGAACTCAGTCCAGACTTCTGCTGACGCACTGGAGGACTACAAACACTGGCTGGTCTGGCGTGCTAATTTCACCAGAGCGCACACGCAGGCAGGCTTCACCCTCTGTTTCCGGCTCGAAGAGGCATCTGCCACCGACGCTGACAACTGGCAATTGCACTTTCTCGTCGCGGCCAAGCACGATCCCTCGCTCAAGATGAGTCTGGAGGAGTATTGGAGCCTCAAGCCCAGGATGCGCAAAGAGACCGCCCAGCCCTTTGGTCAGGACTTCGAGAAACAACTGTTGCTAGCCCTGGGGTACGCCGCACGAATTTATCCTACAGTCTGGGATGGACTGGCCACAGACCAGCCAGCTGGATGCCGCCTTACTCTGGATGAGGCGTTCGCATTCTTGAAGGAGAGTGCCTGGGTGCTCGAAGACGCGGGCTACACCGTGATCGTCCCAGCATGGTGGACACAAAGATCCGCCTCAAAACATCCCTGAGTGCGCCCAAGAAGGGAGCGGCAGCAGTTGGTAGTAGTCACCTCAGCCTTGGCAAAATCATCGCCTACCAGTATCAGCTCTCGGTTGGAGGCCAAGTGGTCACAGAACAGGAATGGCTGCAACTCGTCAATGCCAAAACATCCTTGGTCCAATTCCGAGGGCAGTGGATGGAACTAGATCGCGAGAAGATGCAGCAACTTCTCCAGTTCTGGCAAACGCATCAGGATGAGGAGCCCGAGGTCACACTCCTGGACATGATGAAGCTTGGGACAGAGAGAGAGGATGACCTGGAATGGGACCATGATCAAACCCTGAAAGACATGCTATCCCAACTCCACGACAAGAATGCATTTGCTCCCATTGATGATCCACAGGCCTTGCAGGGAACCTTGCGCGACTACCAGAAGCGCGGCGTCGCCTGGTTGCAGTATCTGGAAAACCTGGGCTTGAACCCCTGTCTGGCAGACGACATGGGCTTAGGCAAGACCTTAGAGGTCATTGCCCGCCTGCTCAAGGAGCGGGAGGTAGCCGATGATGTGCCTCCAACCCTGATCATCGCCCCAACATCCGTACTGGGCAACTGGCGCAAGGAGATCGAGCGCTTTGCACCAAATCTACGTACCCTGGTGCACCAAGGCAGCGCACGAATCAAAGACGAGAAAACCTTCAAAGCGATGTGCCAGACGTACGATATTACCCTGACCTCCTTCGCACTGGCGAGGCTGGACGAAAAGCTCTTGCGGAACCTGAAGTGGCACCGAGTCGTAGTTGATGAGGCGCAGAACATCAAGAATCCAGAGGCCGCTCAGACGCGTGCAATCCTCAAGCTTGTCGCCCCACATCGGCTGGCCTTGACTGGCACGCCTGTCGAGAACCGCCTGCGCGATCTGTGGTCGATCTTTAACTTCCTGCATCCGGGCTACCTGGGCAAGGAAACACAGTTCCGCAAGACCTTCGAGGTGCCCATCCACAAAGAAAATGACATGGCCAAGTCGGTGACCTTAAAGAAGCTGGTAGAGCCCTTCATCTTGCGGCGCGTCAAGACCGACAAAAGTATTATCAATGACCTGCCAGACAAGATCGAGCAGAAGATGTATTGCACACTCACACCTGAACAAGCCTCTCTCTACGAGGCTGTCGTCAAAGATGTGACAGAACAGCTCAACGATGCCGAGGGCATCCAGCGCAAGGGCTTGATCTTATCCACACTCCTGAGGCTCAAGCAGATTTGCAACCACCCAATGCAGTTCCTGCAGGATGGCAGCGCCTTCACCTCCGAGCGTTCCCACAAGCTCCAGCGGCTCGGAGAAATGATTGAAGAGGTGATTGACAACGGCGAGAGTGCACTTATCTTCACCCAATTCACGGAGATTGGAGGTGCGCTGCAGCGCTATCTTGAGCACACATGGCATTACAACACGTACTACTTGCATGGCGGGACCAACGCACCCAAGCGGGACCAGATGGTGGCCGAGTTTCAAGATCCCGAGACCGAGCCGTCGGCGTTCATCCTCTCGCTACGGGCAGGTGGTGTTGGCCTGAATCTGACCAAAGCGAACTATGTCTTTCACTTCGATCGCTGGTGGAATCCCGCTGTCGAAGATCAGGCCACCGACCGTGCTTTCCGCATCGGTCAACGTAAGAACGTCTTCGTACATAAGTTTGTAGCCATGGGCACGATGGAAGAACGTATCGATGCGATGATTGAGGACAAGAAACGGCTCTCCTCGCTAGTGGTGGGGGCTGATGAGTCCTGGCTAACCGAACTCGACAACGATACCTTTAAAGAACTGATCACGCTGCGGCGCAGCGCGGTCCTGGAGTAAGGACAATGGCACAGTTCAGCCGTACCTGGTGGGGCCAGCGCTTTATCGCGGCCCTAGAACGGTTCACCGATTCAGCTCGCCTTGGACGTGGGCGTTCCTATGCACGTAACGGTCGCATCCTTGACTACAAACTGGCTAAGGGCACAGTCACAGCCAAGGTACGCGGCTCAATCAACCCATACTTTGACGTCTATGAGGAACCCATCTACAAGACCACCATCACAATCAAACCAATCTCTGCAACTGACTGGACGAAAGTCATCCGCCAGATTGCTTCGCGGGCGGATTTGATCACGAAGCTACTGATGAATGAGATGCCTGATCCCATCGAAGATGTCTTCTCTGAACTGAATTTGCATCTCCTGCCCCATAGCCAGAGTGATTTCACGACCAAATGCTCTTGTCCTGACTATGCGAACCCTTGCAAACATATCGCCGGGGTCTACTACCTTCTAGCATCTGACTTGGACCGAGATCCCTTCGTGATGTTTGAGTTGCGTGGACTCTCCAGAGATGACTTGCATGCCGAACTGGTTCGGTCGCCCCTGGGCCAAATCTTAGCATCCTCCCTGACATCAGATCCAGACATTCCAGTGGAACCAGTCGAGTCATTCTACACCCACCCGACTAAGAAACCTGCCGCTGGAGTAACCAATCTCAAAGAGTTCTGGGTTGGCGCCAAGAAACTGCCCGCACCACTAGCCACCGCATCACAAACAAGCGTCCCAGCACTGCTGATTAAGAAGCAGGGGGATTATCCGCCATTCTGGCACAAAGATGCGTCGTTCATTAGCGTGATGGAGGAGCTGTATGAGCGCGTACGGACGAAAAATAGGCAGATGAAGTAAAGGAAGGAGGCAAGGAACAGGAGTAATCTCTTGCTACAGCTTTGCCTCGATCTATGGTAGTTATGCTTACCCACGGCTTCTGGACTTCCGCTGACGTTTGCAGCCTGTTGAAAAACTAAAATGATGAGTTTTGAAGAGACGCGTAATACATTTTTCTGTTACTAAAAGAGGCAAAAAGACCTACTCTTTGAGGGCAGTTGGGTCCTTTTTCTGTCCCATAAAGCTCTACAAAAGACTTTTTCAACAGGCTGGTTTGACTCGCGGCAATTTCCGACTGGTCTTCTCTTGATGTGATG
>Ga0209648_10004474_pt1 | contig 11874 bp, 8 predicted proteins | sample GraSoi2013_115cm_FD_185830 | JGI IMG/M metagenome (GOLD analysis project Ga0209648, IMG submission 185830) | Grasslands soil microbial communities from the Angelo Coastal Reserve, California, USA - Sample 9_17_2013_115cm (SPAdes) (version 2) | ecosystem: Environmental > Terrestrial > Soil >...
GCGGAATACACGCTGATCGACACCGCCGGCCGCACCGTGCGCGCCAGCCGCATGCCGCCGGGCGCCGAGACGCTGCTGCTGCTGGGCGGCGCGGGCGCGCCCGAGCATGTCGGTGAACTGCTGCTGCTGCTGGCCTACGAGCCCACGGTCGCCCGTCAGCTGCGCGCCGCGGTGTGGGTCGGCCAGCGGCGGTGGAACCTGATCCTGACCAACGGCGTCGAAATCTGGCTGCCGGAAGAGGACGCCGTCGCCGCCCTCAAGCAGCTCGCCATCCTCGATACGCAGCACAAATTGTTGTCGCGCGAGTTCGGCGTCGTCGATCTCAGGTTGCCGGACAAGCTCTACCTCAAGAAACGCAGCGCGGGCGAGGCAGCGCCAGGACCTGTGTGACTGGCCGGCGTGATGTATAGTGAGACCGAAGTGTACGCGTAGCGACGGGGGAACATCGTGGCGAAGACAAGAAACGGCGTGATCGCAGCACTCGACATCGGCACCAGCAAGGTCGTTTGTTTCGTGGCGCGTGTCGACGGCCAAGGGCTGCGCGTGGTCGGCATCGGCCACCAGCCGGCCCAGGGCATGCGCTCGGGCAACATCGTCGACATGGAGGCCGCCACGCGCGCCATCTCGTCGGCAGTGTCGACGGCGGAGGAGATGTGCGGCGAACACGTGCGCGAGGTCATCGTCGGCGTGAGCGGCGGCTCGGCCGCCTCGCACAATCAGAGCCTCGACGTCGCGATCGGCCATCACGAGATCGGCGAGCGCGACGTGCGGCGCGTCCAGACCCACATCCACCTGCCGGCCGAGACCGCCGACCGCGACATCATCCATTCAGAGGCGATCGGCTACTCGGTCGACGGCACGCCGGTGCGCGACGCGCGCGGCATGTTCGGCGAGCGGCTGGGCGTCGACGTGCACCTGGTCACGGCGGCCAGCGGGGCGATGCGCAACCTGCAGGTCTGCGTGCGCCGCGCCCATCTCGAGATCGCCGAGCGCGTGGTGGCGGCCCACGCCTCGGGCCTGAGCTCGCTGGTCTCCGACGAGCGCGACCTCGGCGTCACCTTGATCGACATGGGCGGCGGCACGACCTCGATCGCCGTCTTCTACGAGGGCCATCTCGTGCATGTCGACACCATCCCGGTCGGCGGCGAGCACGTCACCCGCGACATCGCCCGCGGGCTGTCGACCCCGCTTGCCCATGCCGACCGCATGAAGACCCAGATCGGCCGCGCCGTGGCCAAGCCCAACGACGAGTACGACATCATCGACGTGCCGCTGATCGGCGAAGAAGACCGCACGCGGCCCAACCACATCCCGCGTTCGATTCTGGTCGGCATCATCCGTCCGCGGATCGAGGAGACGTTCGAGCTGGTGCGCAACCGGCTCGAAGCCAGCGGTGTGGATAAGTTGGCCGGTGGCCGCGCGGTCATCGTCGGCGGCGCTTGCCAGCTCGACGGCGTGCCCGAGGTCGCGGCGGCCATCCTCAACAAGAAAGTCCGCATCGGCGGGCCTTTGCGATTGGCCGGGTTGGCCGATTCCACGGGTGGCCCGGCCTTTTCGGCGGCCGCCGGGCTGCTCGCCTTCGCAATGCACCATCATGCCGCTGCCCAGGCACAACCGGTGGCGACGGAAGCACCGTCAGGACGAATTGGGCGCATTGGCAGTTGGATTAGGGAAAACTTTTAGGCAATATGTTGTGTAGGGATAGGCAATCCCTACAGGCAGTTGATAAGAAGCAAGAAAAGCCGGTGGTGGTGAAGGGTCTCTCCAAAAACGGCCCGCGCCGTCGCTCCGAGCAGATAACCCCCTCGTTTGCGTGGAGAAGTGCCTAATGACAATCAACCTCAGTCTCCCTCAGACGGAGTCCGAGATTAAGCCGCGTATCACCGTCGTCGGCGTCGGTGGCGCGGGTGGAAACGCCGTCAACAACATGATCAGCGCCGCCCTCGAGGGCGTCGAATTCATCGTCGCCAATACCGATGCACAGGCGCTCGGCCAGTCGCTGGCCGACCGCCGCGTTCAGCTCGGCATCACCATCACGCAAGGCCTCGGCGCGGGTGCGCGGCCCGAGGTCGGCCGACAGGCGGCGGAAGAGGCGCTGCCCGAGATCCTGCAGCTGCTCGACGGCGCCAACATGGTGTTCGTCACGGCGGGCATGGGCGGCGGCACCGGCACGGGTGCGGCGCCGGTCCTCGCCGCGGCGGCGCGCGAGCAGGGCATCCTTACCATCGGTGTCGTCACCAAGCCCTTCCACTTCGAGGGCCGTCGCCGCATGCAGTCGGCCGAGCAGGGCATCCTGGAACTGGAGAAGGTGGTCGACACGCTGATCGTCATTCCCAACCAGAACCTGTTCAAGATCGCCAACGAGAAGACGACCTTCGCCGACGCCTTCAAGATGGCCGACGACGTGCTGCACATGGGCGTGCGCGGCGTCACCGACCTGATGGTCATGCCGGGTCTCATCAACCTCGACTTCGCCGACATCCGCACGGTGATGGGCGAGATGGGCAAGGCGATGATGGGCACCGGCGAGGCCGAGGGCCAGGATCGCAGCCGTGTCGCGGCCGAGAGCGCGATCTCCAACCCGCTGCTGGAAGACCATTCGATGAAGGGCGCCAAGGGCGTGCTCATCAACATCACCGGTGGCCTCGACATGACCCTGCACGAGGTCGACGAGGCGGCCAACCGCATCCGCGAGGAAGTCGACGCCGACGCCAACATCATCTTCGGCTCGACCTTCGACGCCACGATGCAGGGCCGCATGCGCGTGTCGGTGGTCGCCACCGGCATCGCCGCCATGGCCGCCCAGCAGCCGGCGCCGAACTACCTGTCGCTCGACATGAACCGGCCGATGCAGACCGGTCAGCCGGCGCTCAGCCGTCCGGTGGCGCCACCGGTCGCCCACCAGGTTGGGCGGGTCGCCATGCCGGCCGCTGCCATGGCGCCGCCGCCGGCGCCAATGGCCGCCGCGCCCGTCGCTCCGCCGCCGGCACCGCCGATGATGGCGCCCGCGCCGATGGCGGCCGTCGCCCAGGCAGCACCGGCTCCGGCGCCGGTCGCGGCGCCGATCATGGCGACCCAGCCTGCAGCGGCCGCCGAAGCGCCGATTGCGGCGCAGGTCATGATGGTGGCGCCGGTCGAGGCGCCAGTCGCACCGCCGCCGGCCCCCGTGTCCGTGGTGCCGCCCGCGCCGGTGGCTGCAACACCCGCAGCTGCTCCGGTCGCCGCGTCGCAGCGGCCGCTCGTCGATGAAAATGACTGGCGCGTGAGTCGCGCCAAGCCTCCCGTGCGGACCAGCGAGCCCGTTGCGCGACCGGTTGCCGCGCGATCGGCTGCCGAGAGCCGATCGCCGAACCTGTTCCAGCGCATCACCGGCGCCTTCGCAACCCCCAAGCCCGCGACGACGTCGGTCGCTCCCTCGGCGGCCCCGACCGCCGAGCCGCCGGCGGCGCGTCCGGCAGCGGAAAATGTCGTTGCCGTCGCACCCAAAGCGGCCGCGCGTCCAGCACCGGCCCAGGCCTCGATCAATCTCGACGTCACCGAGCGGACGAAGCCCACGCGGGACGACGACGACCTGCAAATTCCTGCATTCCTGCGTCGGCAAGCCAATTGACGCAGGTTCTGGCGCTCTCCACGCATCTTTGAGGGGCCGCACGGCCCCTCTTTTTTTCGCCTCGGCATGATATAACGCGCCGGCACAACAATTTGACGGATGAGTATGTCGAAAGCGGTTTCAGGTAAGGCTCGCGGCGCGCTCGCCGGGCTGGCGCTCGGTCTGGCGGCGCTCGGGCTCGGCGGCTGCGGCTCGTCGTCCGACGAGGACACGAACTATGTCGAGCAGCCTGTCGAGGTCCTCTACAACCGCGCCCTCGATGCCCTGGGCCAGCAGGAATACAAGGCCGCGGCCAAGGGCTTCGAGGAAGTCGACCGCCAGCACCCTTACTCGGTGTGGGCGACCAAGGCCGAGATCATGGCGGCCTTCGCCTACTACCAGTCGAACAAGTACGATGAGGCCATCATCGCGCTCGACCGCTTCATCCAGCTCCATCCCGGGCACCGCGACATTCCCTACGCCTACTACCTGAAGGCGTTGTGCTTCTACGAGCAGATCTCCGACATCGGCCGCGACCAGCGCATTACCCAGCAGGCGCTCGACGCTCTGGCCGAAGTCGTCAAGCGTTTCCCCGAATCGCCCTATGCCCGCGACGCGCGTCTCAAGGTCGAGCTCGCCATCGACCATCTCGCCGGCAAGGAGATGGCGGTCGGCCGCTACTACCAGGCGAACCAGCAGTATATCGGGGCGATCAACCGCTATCGCGTCGTGATCGAGCGCTACCAGACCACCACCCACGTGCCCGAGGCGCTGCACCGCCTGGTCGAGAGCTACCTGTCGCTCGGCGTCAAGAGCGAGGCGCAGGAGGCGGCGGCGGTGCTGGGCTACAACTTCCCGGGCAGCGACTGGTATCAGGACAGCTACTACCTGATGACCGGCGAAGGCGGTCCCGCGCCGACCGACGAGAAGCGCGGCTGGTTCTTCGGCCTGTTCTGACCGGGCCTGCATGCTCGTCTCGCTCTCGATCCGTGACTTCGTCCTGATCGAGAAGCTCGACTTGAATTTTTCGCGCAGTTCTGGCGCCGCCGCCACGGGCGGACTGGGCGCGCTCACCGGCGAGACCGGGGCCGGCAAGTCGATCCTGATCGACGCCCTCGGCCTCGCCTTGGGCGCCTGTGCTGAATCGGGCGCCGTGCGGCGGGGCGCCAACCAGGCATCGGTGGCGGCCTCGTTCGACCTGCCCAGGGACCATCCCGCGCGCGCCGTGCTGGCCGAGCAGGCGCTCGACGACGAGGACGCGCTCACGCTCCGCCGCCTGGTCGGCGCCGACGGGCGCGGCCGCGCCTTCGTCAACGACCAGCCGGTGTCGGTGGCTCTGCTGCGCCGGCTGGGCGACACACTGGTCGAGATCCAGGGCCAGATGGAGCAGCACGGCCTTTTGGACATGGCGACCCATCGCGCGTCCCTCGATGCCTTCGCCGGGCTGGAGAAGCAGGGCGAAGCGGTGCGGGCCGCCTGGCACGCCTGGCGCAGCGCCGAGCAGGCGCACGCCGACGCCGAAGCAGCGGCCGCCGCCGCGCGGCGCGACGAGGATTTCCTGCGCCACGCGGTGAAGGAGCTCGCGGTGCTGTCCCCCAAGCCGGATGACGAGGAGACGTTGGCCGGCGAACGGCAGCTGCTGCGCGCCGGCGGTGCGTTGGGCGAGGCGGTCGCCCAGGCGCTGGCCGAACTGGAGCAGGGCCGCGGCGCCGCGACAGCGCTGCGCTCGGCGCACCGCCTGATCGAGCGCAATGTCGACAAGGCCATGGGCCGCCTCGACAGCGCGCTGGCGGCGCTCGAGCGGGCGCTGAGCGAGGCGATCGAGGCGCAGGCCCAGCTCGAGGCCGCCCGGGATGCGCTGGAATTCGATCCGGCGCGGCTGGAGAAGATCGAGGAGCGCCTGTTCGCGTTGCGCGCCGCGGCCCGCAAGCACGGCGTCGCCATGCCCGAGCTCGCCGCCCTCGTCGATAAGTTCACTGCTCAGTTGGCGGCGCTCGATGACGGTGCGGCCGGGCTGAAACGTCTGGCGGGCGAGGCGAAGGCTGCCCGCGCCGCTTATGTCGCCGCTGCCGAGGCGCAGGCGGCGGCCCGCCGCAAGGGCGCGACACGGCTCGACAAGGCGGTCGCGGCCGAGCTCGGTCCGCTCAAGCTCGAGAAGGCCAAGTTCGTCACCGACCTTGCCGCGTTGCCCGAAGCCGAGTGGTCCGAAGCCGGCATTGACCGCGTGCAGTTCATGGTCGCCACCAACCCCGGCACGCCGCCCGCGCCGATCGCGCGGATCGCCTCGGGCGGCGAACTCTCCCGCTTCCTGCTGGCGCTCAAGGTCTGCCTGGCCAAGATGGGCGACGCCGGGACGATCATCTTCGACGAAGTCGATTCGGGCATCGGCGGCGCCACCGCGGCAGCCGTCGGCGAGCGGCTGAAGCGGTTGGCCAAGGACGTCCAGGTGCTGGTGGTCACGCATTCGCCGCAGGTCGCGGCGGTGGCCGACCGGCACTGGCTGATCCGCAAGACGACGACCCGCAGCGCCGCCAGCACCGACGTGCTGGCGCTCGACGCCAAGGGCCGCCGCGAGGAGATCGCCCGCATGTTGTCGGGCGCCGAGGTGACGGCCGAGGCGCGTGCCGCCGCCGATCGGCTGTTGGCGGCGGGCTAGGAGGGATCGATGTCGCGTGCCGCCAAGGTCGTGGCTTCCGTCACGGTCGATGACCTGACCGAGCGTCAGGCGCGTGCCGAGCACAAGCGCCTTGGCGAGGAGATCGCGCACCACGACAAGCTCTATCACGAGCAGGATTCGCCCAAGATCTCCGACGCCGACTACGACAAGTTGCGCCAGCGCCTGAAGGCGATCGAGGCGCGCTTTCCCCAGCTCGTCGACATGTTGAGCCCGACGCAACGGGTGGCGCCGACGCCCACGACGGCCTTCGCCAAGGTGCGGCACGCGCGCCCGATGCTGTCGCTCGACAATGCCTTTACCGACGAGGAGCTGCAGGGCTTCTTCGACCGCCTGCGCCGCGGCCTGGAGCGTGAGACCGACCTCAAGCCGGATGCCGAGATCGCGCTCGCCTGCGAACCCAAGATCGACGGCCTGTCGATAAGCCTGCGCTACGAGGACGGCGTGTTCGTGGTCGGCGCCACGCGCGGCGACGGCACGACCGGCGAGGATGTCACCGCCAACTTAGCGACCGTGAAGGACATCCCGCACAAGCTGAAGGGCAAGGCACCCAAGTCGATCGACGTGCGCGGCGAGATCTATATGGAGCGCAAGGCCTTCCAGCAGATGAACGAGCGCCAGGCGGCGGCGGAGGAGAAGACCTTCGCCAACCCACGCAACGCGGCGGCGGGGTCGCTGCGCCAGCTCGACCCCGACATCACGGCGAGCCGGCCGCTGCGCTTCTTCGCCTATGCCTGGGGTGAGGCGGAGCCGCGGTCATGGAAGACCCACAGCGAGTATCTGAAGCTGCTCAAGGAATGGGGGTTCAAGGTCAATCCCCTGTCCAAGCTGTGCCGCACGTCCGCCGAGGTGCGCGAGTTCTACCGCAAGATGAGCGTCGAGCGGCCGTCGCTGCCCTACGACATCGACGGCGTCGTCTACAAGGTCGACCGCATCGACTGGCAGGAACGGCTGGGATTCGTGAGCCGCGCGCCGCGCTGGGCGATCGCCCACAAATTCCCGGCCGAGCAGGCGCGCACGCGGTTGAAGGACATCCTGATCTCGGTGGGCCGCACCGGCGCGCTGACGCCGGTCGCCGACCTCGAGCCGGTCAATGTCGGCGGCGTGATGGTCGGGCGCGCCACCCTGCACAACGCCGACGAGATCGAGCGGCTGGATGTGCGCGCGGGCGACATGGTGATCGTGCAGCGCGCCGGCGACGTCATTCCGCAGATCCTGGGCTACGTGCCGGAGGAGCGGCCGAAGCGGACGCACAAATTCCAGTTCCCGACGCACTGCCCCTGTCCGCTCAAGACCAAGGTGCAAAGCGAGGAGGGCGGGGTGGTGCGGCGTTGCACCGGCGGGCTCGAATGCCCGTTCCAGCAGGTCGAGCGGATGCGCCATTTCGTGTCGCGCAACTGCTTCGACATCGAAGGGCTGGGCGGCACCCATATCGAGAATTTCTGGCGCGACGGGCTCCTGAAGGTGCCCGGCGACATCTTCCGCCTGTCCAAGCGGGTCGATGAGATCAAGAAGCGCGAAGGCTGGGGCGATCTGTCGGTGCGCAATCTGATCGCCGCCATCGAGGCGCGCCGCACGATCTCCCTCGATCGCTTCATCAACGCAATCGGCATCCCGCTGATCGGCGAGGCGACCGGCAAGATCCTGGCGCAGGAATATGGCGACGCCGACGGCTGGCTCGCCGAGATGCTGCAGGCGGCCCGGGAGCGCAAGAAGAAGCCCGATGCGGTTAAGAAGGAGAAGGCCGCGGCCGAGGTCGGCCCGAGCTACGGGCGGTTGTGCAATGTCGAGCAGATCGGCGTAACCACGGCCGACGCCATGTGCGCCTTCTTCGGCGAGGGCCACACGGTGGCGATCATCCGTGACCTCCTGAAGGAGCTCACCGTGCAGCCGGTCGAGCGCCGGATCGTGGCGGCGGACGCCAAGCTCAGGGACAAGATCGTGGTCTTCACCGGCGAGCTTTCGGCGATGACCCGCGACGCCGCCAAGGCGCGTGCCGAGGAGTTGGGCGCCAAGGTCACCGACTCGGTGTCGAAGAAGACCAGCCTCGTGGTGGTAGGCGAGAATGCCGGCTCCAAGGCGCGCAAGGCGGCCGAGCTTGGCATCGAGATCATGACCGAAGCGGAGTGGCTGAAGCTCGCGACCGGCGACTGAACAGGCCGGCTCAAAAAGAAACGGCCGGGCTGAGCCCGGCCGTCGCTTGAAGTCTCGGTACTGGGATCGTCTTACTGGATGACGATCTCGACGCGGCGGTTCTGCGGCTCGCGCACGTTGTCTCCGGTCGGCACCAGCAGCTGGCTCTCGCCCTTGCCGATGACCGTGATCGCCTGGGCCGGCACGCCGTCGCGCACCAGAGCGTCCTTGACCGCGTTGGCGCGACGCAGCGACAGCGCCATGTTGTAGGCTTCCGGACCCGACGTGTCGGTGTGGCCGGTCGCCGTGATGCGGGCGCTACCCTTCGCCTTGAAGGCGTTGGCCGCCTGCTGGATCGTCGCCAGCGCCTGGGCCGACAGGTTCGAGCGGTCCCAGTCGAAGAACACCATGAACGACGGCGGCGTCACGACCGGCGGCGGCGGTGGCGGCGGCGGCGGAGCCGAGCCGAACTTCAACTGAACGCTGGCGAGCAGGGTGATGTTGTTGTTGCTCCAGGCCGAGCCGTTGACGGTCGGGTTGGTCGTGCCGAAGTAACGGCCATCGAGGTTGAAGCGGAGGTTGGGGCTCCAATTGTAGCCGATGCCGAGGATGCCCTGAAAGGCAAACACCGTGCTGTTGATCGGCCACTGGGAATCGACGAAGCCGACGCCTGCACCGGCGCCGATATAGGGCACCCACGTACCGGTAGCGTTGAAGTCATACAGGAGGTTGCCCATGACCGACGCTTGCTGGATCTGGCCGTTGATCGCGAGGCCGGGGTATCCGACGCCGGTGTTGTTCTGGCGATACAGGCCTTCGACTTCGATGCGCGGACCGATGAAGTCATAACCGAGCTTGCCGCCGACCGCCCATCCTGTGTACGGCGAGTTGTATTGCCCCAGGATGGTGGTGCCGAATAACCAGTTCAAACCGCCTTCGACGCCGAAGTAGACGCCGGGGGTTTGAACATCTTGGGCCTGGGCGATGGCTGGCAGTGCGATCACCGCCGCCGCCGCTAGTAGGACCTTCTTCATGCAGTATCTCCTCGGTCGAAGAATTTCAGAGAGGTGCTTCGCGTCGGACTGAATTGCGTAAGCGCACGAATTCTACGCGGAGATTTTTGCACTCGCCACCAAATGGAGCCTGCAATGACGCATTGTTGCCCAAGTGTGGTCCTGATGTAACAGTCCCCCCGCCTGGGCGGCAAAATTCAGCTTTTTGGAGGCGATTTTGCCCTGTTTTTGCATCGTAACTTCAGAAACTTCCAAGCCCTCCCCCTCGACCCTGTGGGCAAGATGTGCCGGCCGGCCGCCAGCATCGAGCCTTCGAGCCCCGCTTTGGGCTCGGTGGTGGGATTGCCCCGCTTGTCGAGCGCCCAGCCGAGCGGGAGCGCCGTGCCTTCTTGGGCGGCGACCATGAGCTTGCCGCGTGCGCCTCCGACAATGACAAGCCGATGGAAAGCGGCGGCCCGTCGCGACGCAGGAAGACCGCGGCGATCGGATTGGTGCCGAACAACGCCCCAGGCCGGCGTGGCCGAAGGCGAGTTGCCCGAGCGCGAGACCAACCAGGCCTTGATCACCGACCGGCTCGATGTGCCATGCCGCCGCGCCGAAGTGATGGCTGTTGGTGACGCCGGCAAAAGCGACACCGTCTTTGGCCGCGTCATCGCCTGCTCGACGGCGAGGCGCAAACCGGCATCGTCCAGCATCGAGGTCAGCAGTATTTCGATCCACTCGTTGTAGACATCGGCGCCCGCGAGCATGCCGGGGAAAGCGTGTCGTCCGCCGATGCCTTCCTCGGAACCCGGCCGAATGCTAGAGCTTGCGCCGTTCCGAGGGTTCATCGAGTGAGTGTCGGATGAAACAGACCCGACCGGCGATGCCGGCGGTCGCATCGCTTGTGCCATCAACACGGAATAGTCGTTTTCTGGCTCGTCTGTCGCGTGCGCTTGCGGCAGCGCTCAATTGAAGTCTCTCGCTGGAGTTGATCGAATGGATTTGTCCCGTTTTCCGCGTCGCCGCTACACTCATGCCCCCACGCCGATTGAGCTGCTTCCGCACTTTACCAAAGCACTGGCGGCAAGTTGCCCGGGCGGCGTCGGTCCGGAGATCTGGATCAAGCGTGACGATCTGCTGGGCCTCTTTCCCGGCGGCAACAAGACCCGCAAACTTGAGTTCCTGGCGGCGGATGCGCTGACACAGGGTGCCGATACGCTGATCACCTGCGGCGCGCCGCAATCCAATCATTGCCGCATCACCCTCTCCGCCGCGGTCAAGGAAGGGCTCAAGTGCCGCTTCGTGATCGAGGAGCGCGTACCCGGCAGCTACCGGAAGGAAGCTGGCGGCAACAATTTCATGTTCGAGTTGATGGGCGTCGAAACCATCACCGTGGTACCCGGCGGTTCGGATATGGGCGCGGCAATGTCGAAGGTTGCGCAGCAAGTCGCCTCGCTCGGTCGCAAGGGCTACATCATCCCGGGTGGCGGTTCGAACGCGATTGGCGGGTTGGGCTATGTCGTGTGCGTACAGGAAATGCAGCAGCAATGGTTGGACATGGAGCTGGCGCTCGATGCTGTCGTGGTTGGCTCGGGCAGCTCGGGAACCCATGGCGGCATGGTGGCGGGTTTCTTCGGCAACAACATCAAGATCCCGCTGATCGGCATCGGTGTCAGCCGTGAACCCTCTGACCAGGAGCCGCTGGTTTATAAGGAGGCGCAGGCCGTGGCCGACCTGCTCGGGATCGGCAAGGTGCCGCGCGAAGCGGTCAATAGCTTCGGCGGATACTGGCAGCCGAAATACTCCGTGCCCAACGCAAAGATGGTGGAAGCTGTTCAGATGCTGGCGCGGACCGAAGGCGTCCTGCTCGATCCGGTCTATACGGGAAAGATCATGGCAGGCCTGATTGGCCTCGCGCGCCAAGGCCACTTCAAGCCCAACGCCAAGGTGCTCTTCATGCACACAGGCGGACTGCCTTCGCTCCATGTCTATGAAGACGTCGTGCTTGGCCGGACTGTCTTGAAGGATTAGCGCCTAGATAGCGCGTGTCGCCTCGGCGAGCCACGCCCGTGCCGCGTCGTCGAGCTTCGCTCCCACCGTCTCGCGCACGCGGCGGTGGTAGTCGTTGAGCCACTGCCGCTCGGCATCGGTCAACAGGCCGGGCTCGATGCAGGCCAGGTCGATCGGCGCCAGGGTCAGCGTCTCGAACTCGAGGTAGCGGCGGTCGGCGCCGTCGATCTTGGCCTCGCGCACCGCGACCAGGTTCTCGATGCGTATGCCATAGGCGTCGGTCTTGTAGTAGCCCGGCTCGTTGCTGACGATCATACCGGGCTGCAGGGCGACATTGTTGGCCATCTTGGAGATGCGATGCGGCCCCTCGTGAACCGAGAGGTAGGCGCCGACGCCGTGGCCGGTGCCGTGATCATAGTCGAGCCCGGCCTGCCACAGCGCATAGCGCGCCAGCGCGTCGAGCTGCGAGCCCG
>Ga0209648_10004476_pt1 | contig 11873 bp, 9 predicted proteins | sample GraSoi2013_115cm_FD_185830 | JGI IMG/M metagenome (GOLD analysis project Ga0209648, IMG submission 185830) | Grasslands soil microbial communities from the Angelo Coastal Reserve, California, USA - Sample 9_17_2013_115cm (SPAdes) (version 2) | ecosystem: Environmental > Terrestrial > Soil >...
GTGCGATAATGATGCGCACGAAACTCCACAATCTCCCGCGGCGCCGCAACCGGTTCACCTTCGGAATCAGGAGAATCAGGCCGAAAATCAACCAAAGCACGCCACGGCGCAATCGAGCCGCACGCGCGCGCAAAGGCGAAATTGTCTCGTCCTTCGAAATGGCCCGATCCTCTATTGACTGATTGGCCCATCTTTGATTGGGCTTCGCCATATGTCAAATGGCCGCGGGTAAATCGGACATATTTCTGTTCTCTTTTGAGAATTGGCCAACGATTCAGACAACAAGCGTAACGCGGCTAGGCTACAATATCTTTGCATCAAATAAGAACATCATGGCGGAAACGGCGACCCCATCCCAACTGCGTGACGCAGGGAATACCGAACAACAAAAAAATCGCATAGGCTTGCGGACAACCCTCCGAGCGTTGCGCCATCGGAATTTTCAGCTTTTTTTCGGCGGCCAGCTCATTTCTCTCATTGGTACCTGGATGCAGAATATTGCCCAGGACTGGCTTGTCTATCGGTTCACCGGATCATCGCTCCTGCTCGGCACTGTCGCCTTCGTCAGCCAGATTCCCATTTTTCTGCTGGCACCGGTGGCCGGCATCGTAGCCGATCGTTACAATCGTCACCGGATCGTGATCGCGACCCAAAGCGCCTCCATGGTCCTGGCGCTGACGCTGGCGACGCTGACCCTGACTGGAAGGATTCGCATCTGGGAGATCATGGTTTTGGCGTCGCTGCTGGGTGTGGTGAACGCGTTCGATATTCCCGCTCGTCAAGCCTTCCTGATCGATATGGTGGGCCGCGACGACCTGTTGAACGCCATCGCCCTGAACTCCTCGATGTTCAATAGCGCGCGCATCATCGGGCCGGCAATCGCCGGTATCTTGGTGGCATCGGTTGGGGAAGGTTGGTGTTTTTTCGCTAACGGCATCAGCTATATCGCGGTAATTATCGGGCTATTGACGATGCGCTTGACCAGAAGGGGAGAGCTGCAAAAGAAGGGATCGGCGCTCGAGAATATGGTTGAAGGCTTCCGCTTCGCGCGCCACACGGCTCCGGTGCGAGCTTTGCTGATGCTGATTGGAGTCGTCAGCTTGGCGGCCATGCCGTATACGGTCCTTATGCCGATTTTTGCGGGCCGTATTCTGCATGGAGGGGCGCGCCAGTTGGGCCTGCTAATGGGTGCGACGGGTGTCGGCGCGCTGCTAGGGGCATTGACGCTTGCCTCCAAGACCAGCACCAGCGGCCTCGGGAGGTGGGTTTGGATGGCCGCAACCGGTTTTGGCATGAGTCTTATCCTTTTTACGATGTCGCAGCACCTGTGGCTTTCGATGGCACTGCTCGTTCCCACGGGATTCGGCATGATGGTCCAGATGGGCGCAACCAACACACTCTTGCAGGTGATGGTTCCCGATCGCCTGCGCGGGCGCGTGATGTCGCTTTACTCTATGATGTTCATCGGCATGGGGCCCATTGGCGCGCTGATCGGCGGCGCGGTTGCAGCGAGAATCGGGGCTCCCTGGACCGTGGCCATTGGCGGAGTGACCTGTTTGGTTGGGGGCGCCATCTTCGCGCGGCGGTTGCCGGCGATGCGCGGAGTCGCGCGGCAGTTGATCCTGGCCCAGGGAATGGGCGCCGGCGAACCTCCGGCGTCTTTGCCGGTGTCGCGTTCCTGATACCTGGAAGCAGCCTCGCGGTTGGTAAGTCCGATATACCCGAAATCGAGAGTTAAAACTCCAAGCATACGTAATCCCAGACCAGGAGCACACGACACATGCAGATCGGAATGATCGGCCTCGGGCGAATGGGCGGTAACATGAGTATTCGCCTGTTGCGCGCCAAACATCAGTGCGTCGCCTTCGACCGCCATCCGGAGAACGTCAAGAAGGTGTCAGACGAGGGCGGCAAAGGAGCAGCCTCGCTCGAAGACCTCGTCCAGAAGTTAACGCCGCCGCGCGCGATCTGGATGATGGTACCGGCCGCAGGCGTCGATGCCACCATCGATCAACTCGTTCCGAAAATGCAGAGCGGCGACATCCTGATCGACGGCGGAAATTCGTACTATATCGACGATATCCGGCGTTCGAAGCAGTTGCAGCAGCGCGGAATTCACTACGTCGACGTGGGTACCAGCGGCGGCGTTTGGGGCTTGGACCGCGGTTACTGCCAGATGATCGGAGGGCCGCGGGGAGTTGTCGAGCACCTCGATCCGATCTTTAAAGCGCTCGCCCCCGGGCGGGGCGATGCGCCGCGCACTCCCGGGCGCGAAAAAGTTGGCGGTACGGCAGAAGAGGGCTACCTGCATTGTGGTCCGTCCGGAGCCGGGCATTTCGTGAAGATGGTGCATAACGGCATCGAGTACGGGCTCATGGCCGCTTACGCGGAGGGGATCAACATTCTTAAGCATGCTAATGTGGGCACATCCACGAGCCGCAGCGACGCGGAAACGGCCCCGCTACGCGATCCCGAACACTACCAGTACGATTTCAATCTTGCCGATGTCACCGAGGTGTGGCGGCGCGGGAGTGTGGTGGCCTCCTGGCTCTTGGATTTGACCGCCAGCGCGATGGTAAAGGATCCGCAACTCGCCAAGTTCTCTGGCCGCGTTTCCGATTCCGGCGAAGGCCGCTGGACGATTCTCGCGGCAGTCGAAGAGGGCGCTCCGGCACCGGTTTTGAGCGCGGCTCTTTACGAGCGCTTCACATCACGCGGAGAGAGCGATTTCGCCAATAAACTGCTCTCGGCGATGCGCTTCGAATTCGGCGGCCATCTCGAAAGAAAGGCTGAGAAGGCCTGAGCCCATGTCCTGTGTGCGAATAACCCGCAGTTCTAAAGCATCAAACTAGAAGTGCTCACCGGAAATGAAGGAGAGTCGGTAATGAGTGCGACCCTGGCGGCCGGTATTTCCGAGCAGCGCCGTTCCCCTAAAGGCGCTGCGCTCTCGGACGCACTCGTTTTTTTCGGTGCGACCGGCGACCTCGCTTACAAACAAATTTTCCCCTCGCTCCAGCAGATGATCCGGCGCGGCAACCTTGACGTGCCGGTCATCGGAGTAGCCAAAGCCGGCTGGTCCCTGGAGCAGCTTCGGCAACGAGCGCATGAGAGTCTCGAGAAGCATGGCGGTGCAGATCCGGCCGCTTTCTCAAAGTTGATGCAGCTGCTGAATTACATTGACGGAGACTACCGCGATCTAGCCACGTTCAAGAAGCTTCGCGAAGTTCTGGGCAAGGCGCAGCTTCCCACCCATTACCTAGCCATTCCTCCCAGTCTCTTTCCCACGGTTATCGAGAATCTTGGCGCCTCAAGTTGCGCGAAGAATGCCCGTGTGATTCTCGAAAAACCCTTTGGCCGCGATTGGGCATCTGCTCAAGAGCTCGATGCCACGCTGCATGCCGTTTTTCCCGAATCCTCCATTTTTCGCATTGACCATTACTTGGGCAAGGAAGAGGTCGAAAATCTGCTCTTCTTCCGTTTTGCGAACACGTTTCTCGAGCCCATCTGGAACCGCAATTACGTGCATAGCGTACAGATCACCATGGCGGAATCTTTCGGCGTGGCTGGACGTGGAAAATTCTACGAAGAAACCGGCGCAATTCGCGATGTGCTGCAGAATCATCTTTTGCAGGTGGTGGCATTTCTAACCATGGAGCCGCCTACCAGCTTGTATGCTGAATCCCTGCGTGACGAGCAGGTTCGCGTCTTCCGCACCATCCCTCCCATTCAGCCGGACAACCTGGTCCGCGGCCAGTTTGAAGGCTATCGAAGGATTCCCGATGTGGCCCCGGATTCCAAAGTAGAAACTTTCGCCGCGGCGCGTCTCGAAATCGATTCCTGGCGCTGGGACGGCGTTCCGATCTTACTGCGCACCGGCAAATGCATGGCAGTGACCGCGACCGAGGTCCTCGTCAAACTCAAACAGCCTCCCCTGCGGCGCTTCCCCGATCACAACGATAACTACTTCCGTTTTCGTCTCGGTCCCGATCTCTCCATAAATCTGGGCGCGCAAATCAAGCGTCCCGGACCCGAGATGGTCTCGAGGCCGGTTGAACTTTCAGCCGTGCAACTGGATCTGAGCGAGGAACTCATGCCCTACGAGCGCCTGCTTACTGACGCGATGCGAGGTGATCCGCTTCTCTTTGTGCGTCAGGATGCCGTTGAAGCCGCCTGGGCCATCGTTGACCCCATCCTCGGACCAGACAAAACGCCGCTTTATTTCTATCCGCGCGGAAGCTGGGGTCCGCCAGAAGCTGATCGTCTGGTCGCGGACATCGGCGGATGGCACAATCCCGAGCCCTCCGCCCAGCGGGGCACATCTCACTTTATGTGGCGGTACGATGAGCCTGAACATGCCAAACAGGATGGAGGTTAGCCCCGCGGCTGTAGAGGCTCCGGAGACGGGATTTGTATTCGCCGCCGCGGGATTCGCGGCTTTGGGCGGCCTTCTGTTTGGTTACGACACCGGAGTTATTTCCGGCGCCTTGATTTTCATTCGCAGCCAATTTGGACTCTCCACTTTCCAACAGGAACTTGTTGTCAGTGTCGTGTTAATAGGCGCCGCAGTAGGCGCTCTCAGCGGAGGCCGCTTGGCGGATATTTTTGGCCGCCGCTTCATGCTGTTGGTTACCGCGCTGATTTTCGTTATAGGCGCGATTGTTTGCTCTGCGGCGCCGTCAGTAAATGTGCTGGTGATCGGCCGGTTGATCGTGGGGTTGGGTATTGGCCTCGCCACCAGCACCGTACCGATCTATATCTCGGAGGTATCGCCGCCGCAGACGCGGGGTTGGCAGGTGTCGCTCTTTCAACTCGCCATAACGATCGGCATCCTTGCAGCCTACTTGGTCGACTACGCTTTCTCGGGCAGTGGTGGGTGGCGTTGGATGCTGGGACTCGCGTTTGTGCCCGGGGCAATCCTTGGCCTGGGAATGATTCGCATGCCCGAAAGCCCGCGCTGGCTTGCCGAGCATGGCGACTTAGACTTGGCGCGCCGCGTATTGAAGCGGATTCGGGGGACAGAAAACGTCGAGTCGGAATGGCTGGAGATCCAGAAGACGCTGGCAGAAACTGAAGGGCGGGGAAGTTTCTCGGATCTAGTAGGCCCTTCCGTTCGCCCGGCCCTCGTGATCGGCATCGGCCTGGCAATTTTCCAGCAAGTTACCGGTATCAATACGGTCATTTACTATGCTCCGCTGATCGTGCAATCGGCCGGAATATCGACAGCCTCGGGAGCGATCCTTGCGACTGCCGGCATTGGCCTAGTGAACGTGATAATGACGATCGTAGCGATGTGGTTGATCGACCATGTGGGCCGACGCCCCCTTCTGTTGACCGGAATTGCGGGGATGATCATCAGCCTGGGCGTACTTGGATTCGTGTTTCGGATGCCCACTGGGGGGGCTCTGTCTTGGCTAGCGGTGGTTACCCTGATGGTCTATGTGGCGTCCTTCGCCATCAGTCTTGGTCCTATTTTCTGGCTACTTATCGCAGAGATTTATCCGCTCAGAGTCCGCGGCATAGCTGAGGGAACGGCGGCGGGAGTGAACTGGGCCTTCAATTTTTTGGTGTCGGTTACTTTTTTGACGCTCGTCGAAGTCTTAGGACCAAGCCTGACTTTCTGGGTGTATGCGCTGCTGGCGATTGCCTCGTGGCTATTTTCGTATTATCTCGTTCCCGAAACAAAGGGGCGAACCCTCGAAGAGATCGAGCATTCCTTCCGTCATCGCCACGCCGCTTGAATAGCAGCCGGATGCGTGAAAAAGACTACGCCGTAGCCGCCCGGTGCCGCCTACTTCTCGATCACTCCGCAGGCGATACGATCTCCCGAATTCCCCGCAGGATCGGTCTTGTAATCGTCAGGACCGGCGTGAACGACCAAGGCAGTGCCGCCGGGATGAAAGAGCGAATTCGTTCCGTCGCCTAGAGTCACCATATCCGCAGTGATTGTCGCTTTGCCCTTGCCGTTTTTATCCGCGGTGAAATTGGGAAGATCGCCGGCATGCGGACCATCGGGATTGTCCTTCCCATGTTTCTTCATGGTCGGGTTGAAATGCCCGCCCGCGGAAGCGAAGTTTGGTCCTTGGCACATACCAACGGTATGAATATGAATAGCATGCACGCCCGGCGGAAGATTCGTAAACGTGGCGACAATCTTCACACCCTTGCCTGCCGGCGTTAACGTCGCTGTCCCTACTTTGTTTCCTTTGCCGTCTACGAAATTTGCATGAGCTTTCGAAGGGCCTTTCTGCGCGAATGCGGGCACCACTGCCAGTAATACGCCGATAATCAACACAGTTCGCAATGACATGGCCATGTCCTCCGGTTGCTTCGTTCAGTTATACCTGCGCATGCATGGGAAAAGCAATCGTGCCTACCCGCGGGATGCGGTCGGTGGAATCATCGGCTACCGAACCAAAAGAATCCAAAACGGACACAGCGAGTGTATGCTTGCAACTTCGCAATTGGACCGCCGGCGCATCGAACCAAGACATTAGATCGCGCCGAGGGAGGAAAGATGATGGAAAAGTCCGACCTTGAGGCGCAAGCAGGAGCGATCCGGCGACGGGATTTCGTCAAGCTCGGCGCCGGCGCGGGCGTCATGCTGGCGCTCGATCCTCTTGGGACGTTGGCCCAGAGCGCAACCGGCCGGTCTGGCTCGATCGACCTCCACACCCATTGGGTCCCAGAGGCCTATAACAAAGCCCTCGCTCGGTTGAAGAGGCCTAGGCCTGCCAGCACCAATCCTTTGGATTTTGATTTGGATAAGCGCCGCAAATGGATGGACGAACACGGCGTTCAAATGCACGTCCTTACTTTGAGTGGCGGCATGCCTTGGCAATGGGTGCCGCCCGACGTGGGCGCGCATCTCGCGCAAATCATCAACGACGCCGCGGTAGAGGCGCACACCGCGTTTCCCGACCGGTTCGCTGCCGGCATCGAGCTTTCGATTCACGACCCGGAGCTCGCTTTGAAGGAATTGAACCGCGTTGCCGGCAAGCCTGGATTGCGGGCGGTGCATCTGCCCAATTCCATCCAAGGACGCGACTACTTGTTCGAACCCGGATATGCGCGACTGTTGGCGCGATGCGAGGAACTCGGATACCCGCTGCTGTTCCATCCGTTGGATGGCGAAGCGAACTTTTATGCGGGCAGGCAAAGGCTCGCGGACCAGCTATCGGTTTCCGCCGGCCTGCCCAATTCGCTCGGCTTTACATTTGAAACTGCAACCACTGCCGCCAAGTTCATCGTCACCGGAACATTGGATAACTATCCGAGGTTGGAAATCGTCCTGCCGCACTCCGGAGGAGTCTTCCCCTATATCGCAGGACGGGCTGACCGCTACATGATGAATAGCAAATTCAAGCTACAACGTCCCGTCCGCGAATATATTCGACGATTTCACTACGATACGCTGACTTACTACCCGGAGACGCTCCGCTTTCTGATCGGCTTAGTTGGATCGGACCGAGTAGTGATCGGCACCGACAATTTTGCTCAGATGGACGTCGAATCGCCGAATGGGCTGGTGGAGCAACTGAATCTCCCAACAGCGGATCGCGAACGCATTCTGAAAGGCAACGCGGCCCGATTACTTCAGATCCAGCTTTAGGCGCTTGCTGCCGAATTCTCGAGTGACGGCCGGACCCGGCGGAAAAGAACGGAGGGAGTTCGAATAATGAAAGCTTCTGACACACTTTCCCGAAAGCCAGAAATCGCACGACGAGAATTTCTCAGGATCCGCGCGGGCGGCGCAGATGCGGTGGGTGCGCTGGCAACGACGAACGCATTGGGCGTTGGCCAAACAGGCGCTCAGACATCGGTGCAGACATCGGCCCAGCCGTGGAACGCACCGCCCCGCGGAACGATCAGCCCCGTGTCGATCGATTGCCATACTCACTGGGCCCCGGAGCCTTACGTGAAGGCTTTGGCCGAACTCGGGCGGCCTCAGGGCGGCGATCCATTGAACTTCAATCTGGACCGGCGGCGCAAATGGATGGATGCGCACGGTGTCCAGATGCTGGTTTTGACGCTGAACGGCGGCATGCCCTACCAATGGGTGTCGCCCGAGGACGGCGCACGAATCGCTCAGATCGTCAACGACGCTGCCATAGAGGCTCACACTGCATTTCCTGACCGCTTCATTGCGGCGATCGAACTGTCTTGGGCAAACCCTCAGCTCGCTTTGAAGGAACTGAACCGTGTCGCGGGAAAGCCTGGCATACGCGGCGTTCACGTACCCAACTCTATCCAGGGACGCGATTTCTTGTTCGAGCCGAGCTATGGGCCGGTGCTGGCGCGTTGCGAGGAATTAGGTTACCCGCTCGTTTTTCATCCGCTCGACGGTGAAATTAATTATTACGGTGGGCCCGAAACCAGGGTAGGAGATCCGTTATCGGTTTCCGGCGCGATGAACAACTGGGTTGGCTTTACATGCGAGACTGCCACCACCGCCGCCAAGTTCATTATCACTGGCACATTGGATAAATATCCGAGACTGGAAGTCGTTTTGCCGCACTCGGGTGGCAGCTTCCCGTATCTTGTAGGACGCCTCGAGCATGGATTGGAGAGAAATAAGTTCCAGGTGCGGCGTCCGTTCAAGGAGTACGTTCGACGATTTCACTATGACTCCATCACTTTCTATCCCGAAACTTTGGGTTTGCTGATTAGCCTCGTGGGCGCCGATCGGGTGGTGATCGGCACTGATAATGCTTTCGGCGCCAATCAAGCGATCGAATACCCGAATTCGCTCGTCGAGCAGTTGAATCTCTCGCCTGCAAACCGTGACCTCATCTTGAGAGGCAACGCGGCAAGGATCTTCCGTCTCTAGATAGGCTTTAAGGGCTCAGTCGGCGCCGGACAGCCTGGGAAATCGCCGACCTATGCAAACAGCCAAGCCCATTTTTTCTTCGTCGCTTGAAGTAAGGCGGGAGTAGCTTCCGCCACCGGCGGAAAATCGTTGGCTTGCAGGCGGTCCCAGGGCCTGCATGCGTTGATGATAGCGCGGCTGTTCCACAGCCGCTTTCCGGCCTTTTCGGCGGAAGAGATCATGGGATCCAGCGGGTTACTCCAGCACTGCCGCAGAATATCAATATCCGTTGCCGGATCGGAGCGGGTGCTGATAGCCCAGATGACATCCTCGCTATTGGAAGGGTCGATATCGTCGTCGACAACGATGGAATAGCGGTTCATCAACCCCCCCGCTTGGCACTGTACTGCAACGGTCGCCGCTTGCGTCGCGTGGCCGGCGTACTGTTGCTGAATGCTGGTTACCACCCACATTCGGCTGGCGCCTGCTTCAGAGACCCATACGCCCTTTACTCCGGGTACCCCAGCTTTTCGCAACGCTCCTTTGACGATTGCAGAGCGCAAAACGCTGGAAAAATAAGAATAATCGTGCAACGGGCGGCACGGAGGGGCGCCGAGCAGGATGGGATCATTACGATAGTAGAGCGCCTTAACCCGAACTAAAGTGTCCGGCCTTTTGCCCCCGGCGTAATAGCCGGTGAACTCACCGAACGGACCTTCGTCTTGCATGTCTCCTTTGGAAACAAAACCCTCGATGGCGATCTCTGCATCGGCAGGAATCGGTAGACCCGTAATCGCTCCTCGAAGCACGGGCACGCGGTGTTCCGCGATCGCACCAATCCAGGTCAGTTCATCGACCCCGGCGGGGATTTCTAACCCGCCCATCAGCAAGAACAAGGGATGCGAGCCAAACACGATTACGACGGGACAGGGCTCATTCTTGTCCCAATATTTTTTCCGAATGATGCTGCCATGGTGTCCTGGAGAAATAAATGTGCCAACGCTATTCTTGCTTTGCCTTTGGACCCGATAAGCTCCTACGTTCACCCAACCGGTCTCAGGATCCCTCTGGATGTGAACGCAGCCGGTGCCGATGTATGGACCTCCATCCAATTCATGCCAGAGCGGAGCGGGAAAGATCGTCAGGTCGATGTCATCGCCGGTGGCCTTGTTTTCCATCACGGGGCCATCCGCCACAAATTCGACCGGATACTCCGCCGCTTTCGGCTCGATCAGCCGCAGTTTGTCCGCAATTCTATCGGTGAGCGCCATGGTCTCCAGGTTCTCTTCGATGCCCATGGTTAACCCCAATGTTCTTGCGTTGAGCATGGAGCCGGTCAACACTCGAAATCCTGGGAGGTAGCCCGCGAAACCCTTGAAGAGAAGCGCGGGACCGCGCCTCTTCGCGTTCAGTTCCGTGATCGCGCCGAGTTCCAGCCGAGGATCTGCGTTCTCTACTTCTCTCAACTGGCCGATAGTTCTAGCCTTTTCGATCCACGCACGTAGATCGAACGCGCCGGTGGCCGGTACTATTCCGACCGGGTTTGCGCTGGTATGGACCGCCATGCGAAATCTCCTTGGTATTCGAAAACGTTCAGGCTCACTTTGGAAGTCGTCACTTACCCTTCGCTATGGCTCCTTCTTTGACTGCCCGGACGATATCCGGATAAGCGGCGCAACGGCAAAGGTTCCCTGATAGGTAATGCCGAATCTGCTCCTCGCTCGGATGCGAATCGGCATCCAGCAATTCTTTAGTCATCAGGATCATCCCCGGTGTGCAGAAACCGCACTGAAATGCGCCGTTTGCAATGAAAGCCTTTTGAATTGGATGGAGTTCACCGCCCTGGGCAAGACCCTCGACCGTCAGGATCTCCGCGCCATCAACCAGCGCAGCGAGATAGAGGCAACCGGATACTGCCATTCCATTCACCAGCACGGTGCAGCACCCACACAAACCCTGGCCACAACTTTCGCGCGCCCCATAGAGACTAAACTCGCGCTGCAACATCTCGACCAGGTTCTCGTGCACGGCGATGTTGGCGCTTACCTTGCGACCATTCAAGGTAAGGCGGATAGTGCGCCGGTGCGTGTCGCTCATTTCATTCATTCCCCAGAGGGCGGTGGTCAGCCTCGCGAATGGCGCGCAAAACCTTTTCCGGCGTAAGCGGCATCTCTAGAACTCTTACGCCCACCGCATCATAGAGTGCGTTTGCAATTGCCGGTGAGACCGCGAAGGTCCCCGTTTCTCCCATGCCCTTCGCACCGAAAGGTCCTCGCTGGTGAGGAACCTCGATGAACTCCGCCATGATCTCGTCCGGCATATCCAGGAACCCCGGAACTTTGCAGTCCGCGAGACTCGCATTGATCACTTGACCGTTGTCGAGCAGCATTTCTTCGAAAAGCGTGAACCCAAGCTGCATCGTACCCGCGCCATTCAGTTGACGTCTTACGATGTCTGGATTGATCGCGCAGCCCACGTCCCCTGTGTTTATCAGCTTGATCACCCGAATGTGACCTGTCTCAGTATCGACTTCAATTTCGGCGCCGCTACCACCGACCATCCAGAAGGGCGTCACGTTAGCAGACTGACCGGTCTGAGAGTCGGGTTTCGCGTAAGCCGGTGTAAACGAGCCAATGCCGATGATATTTCCCGCCTGCATCCCGAAACGCGCCAGCATGATTTCGCGTAGCGTCATTTGTTGCCCACTACGCGACACCACTGCCGCCTCGCGGAGTTCCAGTTTCTCTGGATCGGCCGCAAGGGTAGCGGCCGCGATGGCAATCAATTGATCACGCGCGTGCTCGGCCGCGAGCCGGACGGCGTTGCCCATGTGAAAGGTGGATCGCGACCCTAAAGTCGCCATATCCGACGGGGTGATGTCCGTATCAGGGCGGACCGTTCGGATGGATTCCGCTTCCAGCCCGAGAACTTCGCCGACGATCTGAGCCAAGGCGGTGTCGGATGCTTGACCCATATCCACCGTGCCGCAATAAATCGTGCAGCTGCCGTCGCCACAGATATTCACCATGGATACGGAGGTGGAGGGCGATATACACGCCTTAAACCC
>Ga0209648_10004477_pt1 | contig 11873 bp, 7 predicted proteins | sample GraSoi2013_115cm_FD_185830 | JGI IMG/M metagenome (GOLD analysis project Ga0209648, IMG submission 185830) | Grasslands soil microbial communities from the Angelo Coastal Reserve, California, USA - Sample 9_17_2013_115cm (SPAdes) (version 2) | ecosystem: Environmental > Terrestrial > Soil >...
CGTGCCCGCGCCGCGCGAGACCACCCGCGGCGCGGGCACGTAAGGCGTCGAGCCTGCTGCGCGCGGCGGCCAGGGTCCGCTCCAGCTCGTCGAAGTCCGGGTTTGTCACGAGCGAACGAACCTTCCGCCGTTACGTGCCAATTGCCGTGTGCGTGAGAATGATACGGTGCGTGTCCGGCCGTCGGCGCGCAAACCGTGGTCCCTCCGGTGACTGCGATCATTCCTGCGCGCGGTGCCGACACCGCGCGCTCAGCAGGCTACCCCGCGTAGTTTCCCGCCCTGATCTGGCCTGCCTAACCGGAGGGCTGCCGCCATCTTCCCACCCGAAACCGTCATTTCTGCGCCCGGTTTGTCTGGGTACATCAGTGATTTCGGGTGGGAAGTCAAGGACCAACAGCAGCACAGCGGAAACGACGTCACGCCGCGGCCGCCCCGCCACCACGACCTTCACCCGGCCCCGCCGCCACAACCTCCACCCCGCTTCCCCGGCCACGATCTTCGGCCCCGCGCTCAACCCAACCTCCCACCCCGCACCGCCGCCACGATCTTCATCCGGCCCCGCTGCCGCGATCTTCCACCCCGCGCCACCGCCACGACCTTCCACCGCGCCCCCACCACAACCACCCACTCCACACCGCCACCACAACCTCCCACTTCGCCCCCCGGCCACGATCTTCACCCGGCCCGCTGCCACGACCTCCCACCCGCGCCGCCACGATTTTCAAGATCCCGGTATTTGGCGAAGCATCGAGACTGTCGCATTACCCGCGCCGCCCTGATGCTCGCCTGGCGCTACCCACCAATGGCCCCTTGGTGGTGCGGGAGTCCCCCGATGGCCCGTCGGTGGGGTGCGATGACGCGCCCTGGGGGCCGGTCCCCACCCGCGTCGGTACGCGCTGGCCGTTTGGTCCCCAATTATTGGGGACCAAACGGCCATCGATCACCGGGAGCAGTCCAAGATCCGCAACTGTGTCAATCTGCCTGCGCTATATGCAGGCAAAGTTCCACAGAAACGGATCATGAGCGCCCGGGGTGCGGCGGAGCGTGGAGGGCATCGTGCGGGCCGCTGAGCCCGTCAATGAGGATCGTCGACGCCGCGCACCGCACACAGGACGCTGCCCCTCGCGGGCGTCCCGCAGGACTGCGCTGGCTCACCTGTCGCGGCGCAGCAGGGCGACGAAGATGGCGTCGGTTCCGTGCAGGTGCGGCCAGAACTGCGCGTAACGGCCCAGCGCAGGGCCCGGCTGGCCCGCACCAGGCAGGCCCGCACCAGGCAGGCCCGCACCAGGCAGGCCCGCACCAGGCAGGCCCGCACCAGGCACGCCCGCACCGGCCACGTCAGCACCAGGTAGACCAGCACCGGGCCGGGCGGCACCGGGCGGGTCGGCGGGGTCACGGGGGGTGCGCAACGCGTCCGCGCTCAGGCCGCCGAGCGCCGCGCCGCCGCGGGCGGGCACATCAGCGAGCACCGCCGGCGCGTCGAGCAGGGTGACGCCGGCCACCGCCGCCATCACGTCCGCCACCACGCCGCGGGTCTCGTCGATATGCGGTGAACAGGTCACGTAAGCCACCACCCCGCCCGGCCGCACCGACGCGAGCGCGGCGGTCAGCAGCCGGCGCTGCAACGGGCCGAGCCCGGCCACGTCCCTTGGCCTGCGCCGCCAGCGCGCCTCGGGCCGGCGCCGCAGCGCGCCAAGGCCCGAGCACGGCACGTCGGCGAGCACACGGTCGAACGTGCCGGGCCGCCACGGCGGCGACGTGCCGTCCGCCACGACGATCCGCCCGGCGCCCGCGCCACCGACAATGCCCGCGGCGCCGCCCGCGGTCCGGCCCGCCATCGCGGTCCTGGCGAGAGCGGCGCGGTGCGGCTGGATGTCGGCCGCGACCAGGCGGGCACCGCGCCCGGCAGCGATGCCCGCGAGCAGGCTCGCCTTGCCGCCAGGCCCCGCGCACATGTCGAGCCACAGCCGGTCCGGCCCGATAAGCGCGGCGCCGGCGAGCGCGACCGCCGCGAGCTGGCTCGCCTCGTCCTGTACCGCCGCCCTGCCATCGGCCATAGCGGGGATGTCCGCGGGATTTCCTTCCTTCAGGTAGGCGCCGTACGGTGACCACCGCGCCCGCGTAGCGCCCGCGGCGGCGAGTTCGCCCGGGGCGACCTGGCCCGGCTTGGCGAGCAGGGTAACCCCAGGGCGGCCGTTGTCCGCGACGAGCAATGCCTCGGTCTCCGCGAGTTCCCCGTCCGGCCTCTCGCCGAGCGCGGCGGACATCGCGGCCACGACCCAGCGCGGGTGGCTGTGCGTGACGGCGAGGTGCCCGACCGGATCGTCCGCGCGGCTCGGCGCGACGATCGCGAGCCACGCCTCAAGGTCGCGGGTCGCGACCCGGCGCAAGATCGCGTTCACGAAGCCTGACGGCCGCGCACCCGCGACATCCTTGGCCAGGTCCACGCTGGCGGCCACGGCGGCGTGCGCGGGAATCCTGGTGGCGAGCAGCTGATGCACGCCAAGCCGCAGCACCTCGCGCAGCGCCGGGTCGATCCGGCCGGCCGGCCGGTCCGAGCACACGTCGATCACCGCGTCGTAGCTGCCCTGGCCGCGCAGCGTCCCGTAGGTCAGTTCGGTGGCGAGCGCGGCGTCGCGCCTGGACAGCCCACGTTCGGCGAGCAGCGCGGGAAGCAGCAGGTTGGCGTAGGCGTCGCGTTGCGCCACCGCGCGCAGGACGTCGTAGGCGGTACGCCGGGCCGGGTCGGCGCGGCGCCTCGTGCCAGGTCCGCTCACGTCAGCCCAGCCGTTCGCCACCGGACAGCCTCAGCCCGCGCACCCATTCGACGGCCCGCATCGGGCGTTTTCCCTCCGGGCGAACGTCGCCGAGCCCGACCGGATGCGTGCCGGTGCCCACGAGCACCTCGTCGCGGGTGACGCGCAGCTCGCCCGGCGCCAGCTCAGCCGGTGCCAGCCCAGCCGGTGCCAGCCCAGCCGGTGCCAGCCCAGCCGGCGCCAGCCCAGCCGGTGCCAGCCCAGCCGGTCCGGGCTCACCCGTGCTTGGGCTCGCCGCGTCCGACGCGGGCACCAACCGCACCGGGCCGAGCTTGACGCGCGCGCCGCGCAGCACAGTCCACGCGCCCGGGTGAGGGGTACACGCCCGGATCAGCCGGTCCATGGCGACCGCGCCGCGCGTCCAGTCCACCCGGGCGTCCGCTGGTGTGATCTTGGGCGCGTAGCTGACCCCCTCCGCGGGCTGCGGCCGCGCCTCGAGCTGCCCGGACTCGATTCCGTCCAGGGTGACCTCGAGCAGGTGCGCGCCGACAACGGCAAGGCGGGTGAGCAGGTCACCCGCGGTATCCTGCGCCCGGATCGGCTCGGTTACGACGCCGAACACGGGCCCGGCATCGAGTTCCTCGACGATGCGGAACGCAGTCGCACCCGTGATCTCGTCCCCGTGCAGGATGGCGTGCTGCACCGGCGCGGCGCCGCGCCACGCGGGCAGCAGCGAGAAGTGCAGGTTGACCCAGCCCTCCGCCGGGATGTCGAGCACGGCCCGGGGCAGCAGGGCGCCGTACGCGACGACGGGGCAGCAGTCGGGGCGGATCTTGCACAACCGTTCGACGAAGGCCGGGTCACGAGGCCGGTGCGGCGTGAGAACCTCAAGGCCGGCGTCACGCGCGCGCGCCGCGACCGGGCTTGGCGTCACCCGCCTGCCCATCTCCCCACCGCCGCGCCCGGCTGGGGCGTCGGGCCGCGTGAGCACCGCCACGACCTCGTGGTGCGAGCCGAGCAACACGTCGAGCGCCGGCACCGCGGCCTGGGGGGTGCCTGCGAATACCAGGCGCATGAGCTATCGCGCCTCACCCAGTGTCGGGTGTGGCGACGCCTTGACCACCGGTGCGGGCTCGCCGAACCACTCGGCTTCCCTGATCGCCTTCATCGCCAGCTTGCGCTGCTCGGGGTCGAGCCGGTCGATGAAGAGCACGCCGTCCAGGTGGTCGGTCTCGTGCTGCGCGCACCTGGCGAGCAGCGACGTGCCCGTCAGGGTGACCGGCTCGCCGTGCATGTTGAAGCCCTTGGCAACGGCGCGCAGCGCCCGTTTCGTGGGGAAGGCGAGGCCGGGTATGGACAGGCAGCCCTCCTCCCCCGTTTCCTCCTCGTCGGACAGATCCAGGGAGGGGTTAATCAGATGGCCGAGATCATCCTCGACGTGGTAGGTGAAGACGCGCAGGCCGACGCCGATCTGCGGCGCGGCGAGCCCGGTTCCAGGAGCGTCGAGCATCGTGTCGGTCAGATCCTTGACCAGCCGGCGCAGCTCGGCGTCGAAGTCCGTGACCGGCTCGGCCGGAGTGCGCAGCACCGGGTCGCCGAAAAGGCGGATCGGCTTGAGGGCCACGTTTCCTCCCGGCGGCTCGTGCGATTGCGGCGGGTCAAGTTTACGGGCTCCCGGCGGCCGGTTCGGCGCGGCCAACCCGGCGCCGGCGCCCCGCCGCCCGGGGCCAGCCGCGACACCGGCCGCGGGAGAGCCGGCGGGGTGGTCAGCGCGCGCGGCCGGCGCCGAGATGCTGTGACCGCGCCTTGAACGCGGCTTTTCGCGCTGCCTTGGCGACACCCGGATCCGGGTGGTGCTCGGTGAGCGTGGTGAGCAACGTGATCAGGTCCGGATGCACCACCTGCCACAGCCTGCCGACCAGTTCGGCTTGCTCGGCCACGGGAAGGTCGGGCAGCAGCTCGGCCGCGACCGCTCGCGGCTCGGCCTCCTCGAGCAGCCCGGCGCCGAGATCGACGAGCAGCCAGGCCTTCTCCGCCGGGCTCAGGTCCGCCTGCACACCAAGCTCACGCAGCCAGATGGCCGCGTGCGGCCGGAGCACGGGGTCGTCGAGAGCCGACCGCACGAGCGGGATCACCTGCTCGCCCAGCCGGTCGATGATCGCGAACGCGGCGCCGCGAGCGCCGGGCGAGGACGTGCTCGCCGCGTCGAGCAACTCGATCGCTGCCTGCTGCGCGGTGCGCTCGGCCAGCCACGCGGCTATCTCAAGTTCACCGTCCTCGGCGTCGTAGCCAGCCAGGCCGGTCAGCAGGCCGACCGCGCCGCAGGACGCGGCGCAGCCGAGGACGGGCGCGGAGAAACCGGCCGTGATCAGCCGGTCCCGCATGCCCGCCGCGCCAAGGGCGGTCAGCGCCACGGTGAGCTGGTCGTCCTGGTCGTCGACGCCGAGTTCCGCGACACCAAGATCGGCGAGTGCCTCGAGAGCCTGGGACATCCGCGCCCCGGGATCGGGCGGTCCGCCGCGCCGCCTGCCACCGCCGGAACGCGTCGCGACCGTCGCGGCGGTGAAGGCCTCGGCGAGAGCATCGAGCCGGACCGGCGTGCCCGCCGCGTACAGCAGGGTCGCCAGGCCTTCGAGTTCCTCGCTCACGTCTGCGGGACCACAGCTCAGGACCGCGTCAAGCGCCCCCTGCCAGGCGGCGAGCAGCCCGTCGGCGTCATCGCCGCGCAGCACGCCGGGGCGCACCGACGCGCGGTTGCCCGAAATCGAGATCAGGCCCGAGCCGACCGCCGCGTGCCACAGCAGGTCGAGCTCACGCACGTCGCCCGCGCTGCGCAGCCGCCCGCCAGGGGCGCCCGCCTGGCCGTCACCGGCTATCTCAAGATCGGCGATGACCGCGACGGCGTCGGCGAGCCGCAGCAGGCCACGCGCTGTCAGCTGCCTGCCGGTGCCCACCCAGCGGGCCAGTCGCTCCGCCTCGCGCAGCAGCGGCGCGGCGAGCACCGCGGCGGCAAGCTCGTGGGCCGGCGCGATCCGCACCGCGGGCAGCACAGGACCCGCGCTGCCAGCCGCCGGTATGCGTGGCGCGCGAGTGAGTGACGCCCTTCGGCCCACGCAAGCACCCTACGGCCTCGGCGCGCGATGTGTGCGCGCCGCACGCCGCGGCAGCAGCCGAACGGCCAGAAACGGGGTGAAAGAACGACCGCGCCGCGATGATTTCGGTGCCGGTCACCTTGATCGAGGATCAGCGTGATCATGGTCGCGGCCGTGGGTCATATCAGCTCCAACGGGTCGACCCGCACGCGCAGCCGTTCGGGATCCTTGCGGGCTGACCGTCCAGCCTGTGCCTCAGCGAGGGCGCGCGCGAGCCGCGTGCCCACCGTTCGCGGGACCCGCACGAGGGCACGGTAAACCTCGCCTTCCGCCTGCCGGTCATCGCCGACCGCGGTGGGGACGGGCCCGAGGACCTCGGCGCCGTCCGGCAGCGCGGCGCTGGCAAGCAGGCTCCGCACGGCGCTGGCGCTGCCGGTGACCGACGCCATTCGGACCGCGGGCGGGAAGCCGAGCTCCGCCCGCTCAGCAAGCTCCCGCTCGGCGTGCGTGACCGGGTCCCAGCGGATGAGCGCCTGGACGGCGGGCAGCGCGGCGTCGGCGAGCACCACGACGATGCCGCCCTGGGAACGCGGGCGCACGAGCGCGGCAGCATTCATCCACCTGCGCAGCGCCTCCTCGCCGGCCCGCAGATCGGCGCGGCCGAGCAGTGCCTGCGCGTCGAGCAGCAACGCCGCGGCGTAGCCGCCGTCCGCGGCGGGCTCGGCTCCAGGGGTGGCGACCACGAGTGCGGGCGCGGCCTGCACCCGGCCGATCCGGCCCTGTCCACCCGACACGCGGACGGCGGCGGAAGGGAACGCGCGGCCGAGCTCCTCCGCGGTCCGCCGCACGCCGGTCACCAGGGCGCGGATCTCGGTGGCCTGGCATCTCGGGCACCGCCAGCCGGACGCCAGGCGGCCGCACCACCGGCACTGCGCCTGAGCCCCCGCGGACTCAAGCGCCAGCGGCCCACCGCAACTGCCGCAGCGGGCCTGCTCGCGGCAGCGTGCGCAGCCGATCGCCGCGAGGTAACCGCGCCTTGGCACCTGCACGAGTACCGGGCCGCGGGTCAGCGCGTCCCTGGCCGCGCGCAGCGCCACGCTTGGCAGCCGCGCGGCGCGCGCCCCCTCGTCCCTGGCCAGTTCGCTGTCGTCACCGGCCGCGCGGATCTCGGGCACGCGGCTGCGGACCTCCGCCCGGTCCGCGCGGAGGGTGCGCGCCCACCCGGCCTGAGCGAGCTGTGTCATCTCCGCGGTACGGGAGAAACCGCCGATCAGCGCCGCGGCGCCGGACCGGTGCGCCCGAAGTGCGAGCACCTCTCTTGCGTGCGGGTAGGGCGCGCGGCGCTCCGCGTGCAGATCGTCGCCGTCGTCCCAGAGCACGACAAGCCCGAGGTCGCGGACTGGTGCGAACATCGCCGACCTGGTCCCCGCGACAACGCGAACGCTCCCGCGGGCCGCGGCAAGCCAGCGCTCGTAGCGCTGCGCGGGACCCAGATCCGCGCTCAGCGCGACGTGCCCGTCCGGGCCGAGCACCGACGTGAGCGCGGCGTCGACACGCGCGAGGTCGGCGGCATCCGGCAGGACGACGACCGCGCCGCGGCCCGCCGATGCCGCCGCCGCGACCGCGACCGCGATGGCGTGCGGCCAGCTCTGACCGGGCAGCGCGGACCAGGCGGCGCGCGGCGAGCGGCCGCCCGCGATGGCGGCGATGAACCCGGCACCCATCGGGTACCTCGCCCATGGGCCTGGGTCAGGGGTGGTGGGCGGCGCCGCGGCCGGACCGGATGGCTGCGACTCCGTGGCCGCGTGCCGCGGCGGTATCGCGAGCCGAAGCACGTCGGCGAGCGTTCCCGCGTAGTGGTCGGCGACCGCCCGGGCGAGCCCCGCGAGTTCGGCGGTGAGGACCGGCTCCGCGGACACGACCCGCTCCAGAAACGCGAGCTTGCCAGGGTGGTCGCTGCCGGGCGAACGTTCGAGCAGGTAGCCGTCGGTCAGTTTGCCCGCGAACCGGACGCGCACCCGGCATCCGGGCACCGCAGCCTCGGCGAACTTCGCCGGGACGAGATAGTCGAACGGGCGGTCGAGGTGGGCGAGTGAGACCTCGACGGCGACCCGGGCGACCGGCAGCTCGGCCGCTTGTGTTCGCGCCGGCGGCTGGCGCGGTGGCCGGCGCCTGGCTGGCACAACCTGGGGCACCATTCCGTCCTACCAGACGCTGCCCACGATCCTTGCCAAACAGGCGCGGCCACCGGCCAGCGATCGGATGGCCGTCGCATTCGGTGGCGCCGGGCAGATCCCGGCCGGATCGCGGCGCGGGTTTCGCCGTCAGCGCGCCTGGACGGAGGCGCTCGCGTCAGCTTCCGCCATGTTGCCCAGATGGTTCATGACCATGATCACGCCGTGCACCATCCCGTCCTCGCCGCGCAGCAGGCTGCACTGCACGTGCAGGCGGACCGGCCGGCCACGACGGTTCACCGCGTCGACCGCCGCCTCGCTGGCGTCCGCCTTCTCGGTGAGCATCCGCTGCAGCAGCGGCACGATCTGCTGAACGGGCAGGCCGATGTCGAGCGTGAGCAGGTGCCTGGCCTCAGCCTCGTCGGCGCGAAGCCCCCACAGCTCTTCCGCGCCCGGGCTCCACACCCGCACCCGCAGATCCTCGTTCACCACGATGACCGCGCTGCCCAGGCTACGCAGCACCGAGCCGAGGAACCCGTTGGCCCCGTCGAGCTCCTCTGTCCGCACCCGGAGCACGTCGTTGATCGCCTGGAGCTCGTCGTTGGTGGACTGCAGCTCCTCGTTCATCGTCTCGAGCTCCTCGTTGGTGGACTGCAGCTCCTCGTTGGTCGTCTCGAGCTCCTCGTTGGTGGACTGCAGCTCCTCGTTGGTCGTCTCGAGCTCCTCGTTCAGCGACTGCAGCTCCTCGTAGGCCCGCCCCAGGTCCTGGTTGGAGTGCTCAAGCTCATCGCGCAGCCTGCGGTACCTGGTCACATCGACGAAGCTGATGCCGGCCCCGATCAGCTCCTCCGCCTCGCCGAGGAGCGGTACGACCGCGATGTCGAGGACACTGGGCTCCTCACCCGCGCCGCGGTGCCAGGTGACATCGGTCAGCTCGACCGGGCGCTTGTCCTTCTTCACCTGCTCGATGACCGAACGGAGCTCGACCGGCCGGTAGGAGACCTCCAGGTCCTGGAACGGCCTGCCCACGTCGCGCGGGTGGAGGTTGAACATCCGCTCCGCGCGGACGTTGGCGAGGGCGAGCTTGCCCGCGTGGTCGAGCGCGAGCTGCGCGACGGGCCCGGCCGCGAACGCCGCACCCTCCACCCGGCTGGCCGGTGCCTGCCCCTCCGCGCCGAACGCGGTGGCAGCGCGTGGCACCTCACCCTGTCCCACGCTGGGCACCTTGCGGAACAGGCGTTTGCGCAGGTCGACTGGCTCGAAGCGGTCGCTGTGATTGAGCAGCATCTCGGCCTTGCCGAGGAACAGGTAACCGGGGCTGGAAAGTGCGAAGTGGAATTTGCGGATAATGCTGGCCTGCGTTTCCGCCGTGAAGTACATGAGCGTGTTGCGCGCGACAAGCAGGTCCACGCGCGAGATTGGGGCATCCCTGGTGAGGTCGTTGCGGCCGAATATCACCTGCCTGCGCAGGTCCCTGCTGAAGGCGAATCCCATCGTGGTCGGCTCGAAATACCTGGCCCGCAGTTCCTCGGGCACCTCACCGACCTGGCGCGCGCTATAGGTTCCGGTACGCGCCTGCTGCAGCGCGTCCTCGTCGAGATCGGTGGCATAGATCTTGACCCGGTTGCTGAAGCCCTCCGGGCCGAGCGCCTCGGCCAGCATGATCGCGAGTGTGTACGCCTCCTCGCCGGTGGCGCAGCCCGCGCTCCAGACCCGGATGGGACGGGTGTTTCCCTTGGCGGCGAGCAGCCCGGGCAGCACCTCGTCGTGCAGTGCGTCCCAAGCGGCCTGGTCGCGGAAGAAACCGGTCACGTTGATGAGCAGGCTGTCGAACAGCCGACTGAATTCCTCCGGCTCAAGTTCGAGGTAGTCGCGGTACTCGCCGATCGTCTTCAGCCCGCGCGCGTCCATCCGGCGGCTCATCCGCCGTATCAGGGTTGATCTCTTGTAACCCGTGAAGTCGAATCCACGGGTTTCCTTGAGCATGAAAAGAAGTTCGTCGAACTCGGGGTCCATCTCACCTGGCACAGTCGGTAAGCGTACGCCGGCCAACTCCCTACACATAGCCGGGACTTCGCTTCGCGCTGCCCGTGACATCGCGCCGCGCTGCCCGGGACTTCGCCTGGCGCTGCCGGTGACCCTGCGGCGCGCCGCCGTGGCCCTCGCTTCGCGCGGCCCGCACAGGGTAGTGGGGACCGTGTTACTCAGCCGCGGCCGCCGTCGCCGGTGCCGCGGACGTCGTCCTCGGCGCCCGCGGCGTTGGCCGCGGCATCCGCGCCCGCAGCACCGACGGCATCCGCGGCGTCGAGAGGGCCCGCGGCGTCAGCGGCATCGGTGCCATCCGCGTTCACGTCGGCAGCGGGCGCCGGTGCCTGCAGTCCCCTGACCGCGTCCGCGGCGGCTCTTGCCTGGTCGGCGGCCTTCCTGAACATCGCCGCTGACTCGTCGTGGCCGCGAAGCTCGGCCGATTCGGCCAGCTCCTGGCTGAGGCGCCAGCGTTCATCCAGGCGAAGCGTGGCGGACCACAGGGCGCGCTCGACCGCGGCCGAGTGTCTTTCCGCAAAGGTCTCCGGCGACCACGAATGACCGAGCGCGCACCAATAGCGCACCGCCGCCGTCCCTTCGTGCTCGCCGCGCAGCGGGCCGCCGCATTCTGGGCAGGTGATGACGGCCCCGGCGGGGATGGCAGGCCGGGGGTGGAGCAGCAGCCTGACGTACCGTTCGAGTTCAGGGTCGGGTGCCTGTTTGGCCGCGGCGACCAGGATCCGGGTCTGCGTGTCGAGGAACTCGGCGATCTGCCGCACCGTCAAGACGACGGGCCGTCGCGTCATGGCGATCGCCGCGTGCGGCATTCCCCCGTAGGCGCTCTCGTGCGGATCCTGGATCACGACCGTGCCGCCGCGCCGCTCCACCGCGGCGGAGCCGGCCGCGCCGTCGTCGAGAGTGCCGCTCAGCACCACGCCGATGACACGTGGGCCCGCGGCGAGCGCGGCGCTGCCGAAGAGCGGATCCGCCGCCGGGCGATGGCCGTTCTGCCGCGGCCCGTGGGAGAGCCGGACCGTGTTGCCGATCACGAGCAGGTGCCGGTCGGGTGGGGCAACGTAGACCCGGCCCGGCTGCAGGTGCTCGCCGTCCGTCGCGGCAACGGCACTGAGCTGGCCAGCCCGGTCCATGATCCGGGGCAGCGCACGGCCGCCGGTCGCAGGTACGTGCAAAACCACGAGCACGGGCGCGGGGAAGTCGGCGGGAAGCCGGGAAAGCAATGCCTGGAGTGCCTCTACGCCGCCTGCGGACGCGGCGGCGACGACGATCCTGCGGCCCCGATTCGATCCCATGTCCGGCTCACGCTCTCTGTGAGCAGCCCGCGCACCGGCCGTGCCTGCCGCGGCCGGTGAGCCCGAAGTCTCAATCATCGCTGAGTCCCGGCTTGCCCGCCGGGGCTTGACAGGCTGGGCGGCTCTTGCCCGGAGTGCGTCGTTGCCTGCGTATGCCCATCCATTCCACCGGCCGGCCAGGCCACGTCGGGTCCGGTAATGGTCTCCCCCGCGAGGAAACCCGAGTTGTCGCGTGCTGCCGCAAGCCCGCTGAGCGCCTGGGCAGCTTCTCTTTCCGCCGCCGCAAAGGCCCGGTGCCTGCGGGCCCTTTCGCGGTAGGAAACGCAATCGGCCACCCCCGAGGTGGACGTCTCCTCCAGCGTTTCGCGGCATGATCGTGAGCAAGGGCCGCGTGCTCGTGCGCGGTCACACGGCGCTCGGCGGCCTCGGCCGCCCGCTCCTTGGCGAGACCCGCGTACTGTGCCGCGCGGGCGGCCTGCTCAGGCGTCGAGCCCTTGGCCGCCCACTCCTCGACCG
>Ga0209648_10004479_pt1 | contig 11870 bp, 17 predicted proteins | sample GraSoi2013_115cm_FD_185830 | JGI IMG/M metagenome (GOLD analysis project Ga0209648, IMG submission 185830) | Grasslands soil microbial communities from the Angelo Coastal Reserve, California, USA - Sample 9_17_2013_115cm (SPAdes) (version 2) | ecosystem: Environmental > Terrestrial > Soil >...
TGGTACCCGTCTTGGTCACTAGGATGAATTGACCGCCAGCGGAGTGCCCATACTCTGCGCTGAACTGGTTGGTTTTGAGCGCAAATTCTCCCACGGCATCCGGAATCACCGTCGAATTGTTGCCGGTAACGCCCAAGTTATTGTCGTCCACGCCGTCAACAACGAAGTTGTTCTCCCTGGGGCGCGTCCCCCCCACCGAGCCGCCGATTCCCGTTACCCCGCCCGGTTGGGCTACAACATTGGGCGCTAAAACTGCCAGGTTCAACGGGCTGCCGTTCAGCGTGCCGGCCGCACTGGGAAGATTGGCAACGTCGTTTGCATCAAAGTCGTTGTTAAGGGAGGAGTCCGTGGTTTGTACTTGCACGGCTCCGGCTACAACCTCGATCGTTTCCGTGGCTGCACCGATCTCCAGCTGAGCATCCGCCACGTTCTCCTGGTCCGCTAACACAGGCACGTCATTCTTGGCGGACTTCTTAAATCCTGGCATCTCCACGGTGACCGAATATCTGCCCGGCAGAATGCTCGGGAAATTGTAAGTTCCGGCCGTTGTCGTTGCGGTTTTGATGGAGACCCCGGTTTGTTGATTTGTTGCTGTCACTTGGGCATTGGCCACAGCCGCGCCCGCGGGATCCAGTACTTGTCCCCGAAGGGTTCCGGTCGTGCGCTGAGCAGCGCAGGGAATCGGAAGCACCAAAACCAATCCAACAATCAACACGGCTAGCAAAGAGTTTGTTAAATGATTGTGCCAGTATCTAGACGGACGAATAAGTCTTGCTCTCTCACAATTCATTTGCCACCCCTCAATTCGAACTAACCAAAACTTGTGTCCCGATGCGCTGACACCTTGAAACTCCAAGAAAAATCGCTGCATCGGCATGAATCAGAATCTAGGGTTATTGAGCGGAGATGCAGGTTGTTCGCCAATGCGAGAGCGGATAAACAGGCAGTCGTTTCTATAACATACGAACCAAATTGGCCCCGGGTCTTATCTAAATTTCGATACTTCTGGAGGGTTTAGCAGATTTAGATTCAAGTATGCGTAGAGGGTTTGCTGCGCGAATTTCGCGCAATCGGTGTTCTCTCGAAAGGATTTACAAAATAAAGAGCAGCGATTTTCTGAATCGGCTATGGCATCAACCGCCAGCACGAGACGCGGATCAAATTCCGCAAACTTTGTATTGCGCCATATCCGCGATCGCCGCCGGCTGCAACGGCGAAAACTACTCCGCCCTAACAGCGAGGATTTTCCTGCCCTCAACCTTGATTTCGATGCCGAGGGGCGGACGCAGATCGGAGCCTTGTACGATCGCTCCTCGGACCCAGACGCTTCCCGGAAGATTGGTCAATTTGAGCGGGTCAAAGACAGTGCGGCTGCAGGGGTTTCCGACCATGGGATGTTTGGCGGCGCGAAAACCATAGTCATCTTTCAGCTTGTCCAACTCCGTGATGTATTCGAGCTGGCAATTGCCGTACGGAGAATTCTTTGCAAAGGCCCAATAACCGCTGGCCTGTGACGCAGAGGCAGCCGGCAGGCGTACCAGCAGCGCCGGAACGTTTTCGCCGGTCAGGCGGTTGCGAATATAAAACTCTTTCAAGGACCACGGCTTGGCCATCTCGGTAACGTCGGCGATCCCGGGGTCCGAAGCAGTCGCGTGGGGGAGCAGGGTACTCGGATCGGGTGCGGGCGAGGGAACTTCAAGCTGCGGTTGTTGTTCAGCGAGCTTCGGTTGCGCATGTTTCGGACGCAGCGCCCAGCGCGCCCCCAGAAAGACGACCAGGAGCACAGCGAGAAGTCCGATGACCAGTTTGACAGCGGGATTCGGCGCCGCGGACGGGCGCGGGCCCGCTCCGGAAACGCCTGGAATTTGCGGCATTTCCGACTTGAAGCGCTCCGATGGGGGCTGGTCGGTCATATGGCTTCGCTCCGATTCTATACTCAAAACGGCCAGCGGCGAAGATGAAGGCAGGGCGAAATGAAGCGACGACGTGACGCGAAACAAATTGCGTGACTCGTGACCGGTGTCCCGTGGAACCGACAGAGTGACGCACCCTGCGAGATAATACTCCTTGGCCGAGTCCTCCTCCCGGGAAAGCACTGGAATCAGCATTTCGGCAAGTTTATCTTCTTTGCTTTAGCTAAGCCCTTTGCTATCAGTCTCGATCTTCACCAAGCAACTAATTAAACCATTTAGAATGTGCTGCTTACAAAGAAGGTCGGGTCGTGGGAGTAAAGCCAGTTTGCGCAACACCGAAGGGATCCGTCCCCACAGCTCAGGAGCGTGCCAGGTTCCTTCCCGTTCTGGGCTTGACCGCCGACTTACCCTTCACCGCTCCGCATTCTTTCTCCGCGTCCTAGTACATCGGTACTTCCCGAAATTGAGTCGTTTTTGTATCCGGAGTCCTATTGTTCCCTGGGCCCCACCCGGATACACTCTCTCTTCGATTAGGAGGACTTCTTTGACTGGTTCCGAACGCCGCACTACCCAGCGCTTTTCTATGCGGCTGCCGCTCACCGTCCGTTGGACCACGGGAGCGGCGGTTGGTGAAACTAGCACCGAGTCACGGGACGTTAGTTCCCGCGGTGTCTACTTTTTCCTTTCCAAGGATGTCCGGGAAGGCTCGCCCGTTGAGATTCTTTTGACTCTTCCCAACGAGATCACTCTGGCCGGACCGGTACGCGTCCGTTGCCTCGGTCGCGTGCAGCGCACCGAGCCTCGCGAAGAGGGCGCCATCGGCGTGGTTGCCGCCATCGAGCGTTACGAATTCCTTCGCGGCAACGAAGATAATTAGAGAGTTTCAGGAAGGGAAGTCCCCCGCTTCCTGGTTCACACCCGCCCAAGCTTTTGCGGCGGCAAAAAATCCGCAGGCCAAGCTTTCAACACTTTCACTAACCTGCGGCCACAAAAGTATTTGAAGCTCTACCTGCCCTCGCGGCAGGAGAAATTCATGACGAGTTTCTTGCTCGCTCACTGCGGAGGCGGGCAGGATAAGCCGGGGTGCCTTGGCCCCTCAGCGAAGCTACCCCGGCGCTTTTTTTGCAGCGGTTGGAACTCAGTCACGAGTCGTGGCTCCGAACCTTCAACTTTTAACTTTCAGCCCTCAACCTCTTGTTCTGCCGTCATTACCTCTTTACTTCGTCACCTCATTACCTCTTGTCTGTCGAAAAGCGCCACCACAATTCATCCCGGCGCTGAAAAACGCTGTCATTCTGAGCGCATCCGATAAGGATGCGCGAAGAATCTCAACCGACCTGATCTACAAACCGTGCGTTCGTTGATAGCCTTCGTTTCGCTCACGCCGCATGCCCTGACGGTCCCATCTTTCCCTATCTGTCTGACTGGTAAGCGGGCGCTGCCCCTGATGCTGCCCCCTTCGCTTTTAAGAGTGCGTGTTTTGGCGATTAGGATCTTTCTTCTGTCCCTTTTCTACTTTCTAATTTCTATTTTCTAGCTGGTCGTGGCTTCGCCGTCGTGGGCAGCGAAGGCCGAAGCTTTCCTGCCGCGAGCCCCGCCAACGCCCGGAGCCGCCCGCTGAGTTCGCCTCCGCTCAAACGCCCTTCGCGCCAGAGCCAGCGGAGAAAATCCTCCGCCCGCCCCTCCCCCTTCTGCGAGTTGCATTCTGAACACGCGGACACCAGGTTGCGGTAGCCATTGTGCCCTCCCCGGACACTCGCCACCACATGGTCCAGGCACCGCACCGTCGGTTTCATCCGGCGCAAGCAGTAAAAGCAAAACCCGCCCTCTCGCGCGTGGATCGCCTCGCGCAGCCCTCCGCCTTCCAGGAAATCCGCCTCCTCGAGGTTGCCCCCGTTGACCACGCCAGGCGGACGCCCCACGCCAGGTAGACACCCCACCCCAGGCAGACGCATCGCCGCGCGCGCTGCGATTTTCCCCGCGCGAACACGGCGAATCTCCTCCGGCAAGCACACCTTCACCACGTGACCCGCTTTGCTGCGTTCCGCCAGGCGCAGCGCGCCTTTGGCAACCAGGCTCCGCACCCCTTTGCGCGCCGTCCCGCAGGAAAGGCATGCACCGCGGGCCAGCCACAGAATCGAAAAGCGAAGCTGCTCGCTCCCTTCGAGCCGGCTGTGCCGCAGCAGATGCGAATACACCGCCCGGTCGATCACCGAGAGGTGCAGCCGCGGCACCGCCAAGTCTTCCAATTGTTTCCACACGTGTACCGCATTGATCTTCTTGCTTTTCATGTTAGTTGTCTCGAGTCAGAAAGTCCCTGGCATTGGTTTTGCAGGTCGGAGTCTTAGAGTCCGTGTGAGTACACGTTCTCTTCGTTAGGGCACGGCCTTCAGCCCTGCCGTAACGACAACAAAATGAGCGCGCTTTTGTAGGGCCCGCCTTCCGAGGCGGGCCGACAGGGTTTTAACACCCCTGAAGCTGCCCGGAATAACGAGGCGAATTACTCAGGTTTTATCAGGGCACGGGTTTGTGGAGGGTGCCCTAGGTTCGTTGTTGGAACCTGGGTCTTGGGGTTGACGTCCCCGCAATTCGGGAAATCTTGCCCCCTAAAAACAAAAAAGTCCCGCTGGTAACCGGGACGCACTTCTTTACAAAACGAATCCTACCACAGCAGTAACCGCCTTGTCAAGACCAAAATTAGTTCGCCACACTTACCCCATCCCCAGGCCACTCCTCGCCGCTTTCTTCCCATTTTCTCGTCACTCGCCACTTCCCAACCCGGCTCTTGCCTTTGCACTGCGTAATGCGCATCGTCGAAATTACAGGATATTCGATGAATCTGGATCGCCTCAATCGCATCACCGTGGAACCCGGCAAGTCCGGGGGACGCCCCTGCATTCGTGGGCTGCGCATCCGTGTTACGGATGTTCTCGAGCTGCTCGCGGCGGGAGCTTCTTACGAGGAGGTCCTGGCGGATTACCCGTACCTGGAGCGCGAAGACATCCTTGCGGCGCTGGACTACGCCGCGCATCAGACTGATCACGTCGTGCTTCCGGCGTCGTGAAATTCCTCGTCGATAACCATCTACCTGCCTTTTGCCATTGCACGGAAAAGGCGATAGTATCGGCCCATGCCCGTGCAATGGAAACAGCACATCGTGAGCGACCCGGAAATCCTTCGGGGAAAGCCGCGCATCAAGGGAACCCGCATTCCCGTGGGACTGGTGTTGGGTTACCTGGCGGCGGGCAAGACTTCGGCGGACATTTTGGCTGAGTTTCCCGATCTCACAAGCGAGCAAATTGCCGCGTGCCTGGACTATGCGCGGGAACTGGCTGAATTTGAGGCCGTCATCTGATGGCCTTGCGGTTCCTGGCCGACCACTGTATCTCCAACACAATCGTTCGAGCGCTTCGAGATGCGACCCATGACGTCGTGCGTCTGAGGGATGTATTGCCTGTGGAGTCGCCAGATACGATTGTTATCGCAAAGGCTCAGGAATAGGTGCGATTTTGTTGTCAATGAACGGTGATTTCGCGGACATCGTGACCTACCCGCCGAACAACTACAAGGGGATCGTGGCGCTTCAAATGCGCAATCACCCCGAGGCTCTTGACCATTTGATGGTCAGACTGAGAGGGTATTTAACTGGCCAGTCCGAGATGAGGCATTACCGCGGGAAGTTGCTCGTGGTCGAAGTCAACCGCATTCGCATTCGTGAGTAGGAACGACCCAGGCGATGCGCCACCCGCATTCGAGCGTTCCTGCCCCAATATCGAATCCTGCCTGAAGACGGGCGCCGCTAGAGTGCGCTAGGGCTCCCGAGAAACGCGCCCTTGTAAAACCAAACTCCAAAAGGTGCGCCACCTAATTCATAAGCCTGACCCAACCGCCTTCTACATGTAGGGGCGGACTTCAGTCCGCCCTCTCCTCGCCTTTCCATTTTCCAATTTCTAGTTTCTACTTCCTAGTTTTCTGATAGGCTCGTTTGTCCCCCGGTTCTGTCCCCCGGTTCTCCCCGGTTCTCGTCTGTCCCCCGGTTCTAGACGCTCCTGTATGCCTCAGGAAGCAACAAGCCTGCCGAGCCTCGGCCAATCTAGCTTCGATATGAGAGCGTTGGCAATGAGGTGCGCGTTTTCGTCATGATCAGCCTTCGGTTCAAAGATCGAATCGATCATTGCCCCAAAAATCCCTTCAATTGCGGCTGGACCTGTCTTTGTGAATTCAAGAATCTTCACGCCAACGATTTGTTTGGATGGGAGCGTCTTTTCGACGTAGACGTTGCGAAGAGAGTCTTCAGGATGGCTGGACAATCTCTCGAAAATTGAAGGCCCGGGTCTCGTGCGGCGGAAAAGCCTCTCAACCAACCCGTGCCAACCGAAAAGTTGCTCGGTCAAACGCACGATGAGCGTATCCGATTGGTCATCATACGAAAAGGATATCCGTATGGAAGTATCTGCCAACCTCTTCATCCGTTTCGGAAGTTCCTGTTCGACATAGCCGTTAATCTTCTGAAAAATTTTTCTGAATCCAACAATAGTCATGCCTTGAAAGTAGGGAGGAGTAGCGCTCACACGCATCGCCAGCCAATCCTCGACCTGCAAAGCGACACTTGGCGCAGGCGCTCCAAAGGAGATGTCTAGGACATCGGCGCTTCGATCGTAGCTGTAGTCCACGCTATCGAATTCGAATTTTTGAACTATGTTAAAGGCCAAACCAACCTTCCTAGCATTCGAAGTGAATAAGCGATCGGGTACGAGGTCGCGACGTGTCTCCCATCGTCTCCCAGAAAAACGAGAACATCCAGTGAATTCCCGACCCCTGGCACTTCGGAGTAACTTTTTCGATAAATCCTTCGACTCGGATCCCGCTTGCCAGCATAGATCCCGTCTGGTTGCCGGATTGTCTCCAGCACAAGTTCTTTGAGTGACAGCATCTCGGGATGACGAGATGTCACGTGCCGCCAACATTCATCCGTCACAACAACCTCCAATCCGGTTGGATCTTGGACAATGTTCGGCATTCAATCTCGACACTGGTTAAAGCTAGCGGCCAGAGCCTCGCATCCTCCATCTTCAGAATAGCTCGAATTGAAGAAAGAAAGAACAGCCTAAGTGTTCTTGGCTCACCGGGGCGTCCCGGATGACTTTTCGGGATCGAAGGCCCGGGTCTTTCTCTTGCCCCTTTTCTAATTTCTATTTTCTAGTCGGCCGGGTGGCCCCTGGTGGAGCCTGATTAGATGACGGCGTCGGCTCCTTCAACCGAGTAAACTTGGCAGCTGTTGAACGACCAAGGCTCGGGAAAAGGAGCCGAGCAATGTTGATTATAGGATGTGATTTTCATACACGCTATCAGCAGATTGCCATGGCCAGGGAAGGAACTGCCGAGCTGCTTCTCGAGCGGCGATTGGATCACGAGAGCGGCGAGGCTCACGCATTTTACCGGAGTTTGCAGAGTTCGCACGAACCGGTGCGCGTGGGCATCGAAGCTACTGGTCCCATTCACTGGTTCGAGCGTTTGCTCGCGGAACTCGGTCACGAACTCTGGATCGGAGACTCCGCGAGGATTCGCGCCAGTGAAGTGCGCAAGCAGAAGACCGATGAACGCGATGCCCGGCTCATCCTCGATCTATTGCTCGCGAAACGCTTTCCGAAGATCTGGGTTCCCACGCCCGCCGAACGGGATCTCCGCCAACTGCTTTGGCATCGCCACAAGCTGGTGTGCCTGCGCACGATGTTGGGTAACCAGCTCCACTTCCTCGCGATGAGCCAAGGCCTGTGCCGCAAGAAAAAGTTGTTCACCAAAAAAGGCCGCGGGGAGCTCGCAGGTCTGGCACTGGCACCCTGGGCCCGCCGCCGGCGCGAAGAACTTCTGAAGCTGCTCGATCAACTCGATCCTCCGATCGCAGAGTTGGACCGCGCGGTTCTGGAAGAAGCCAAACGCCGCGACGATGCGGTTCTCTTGATGACCCATCCAGGCATCGGGCCGGTCACCTCGCTGGCATTCGTGCTGGCCATCGGTCCGGTGACGCGCTTTTGCTGCAGCAGAAAGCTGGTGAGTTATCTCGGGCTGAATCCGAGCGAGGAATCCAGCGGCGGACGGCGGCGGCTGGGAGCCATCAGCAAGCAGGGCAACACCATGGTGCGCTGGCTGCTGATCGAAGCGGTGTATCCCGCGGTGCGCAAGGATCTCGCACTGCGGCAGGACTATCAGCGGCTGAAATTCCGTAGAGGACACGCAGTGGCCAAGGTGGCCATCGCGCGCAAGTTGGCTGTGCGTATGTACTGGATGCTCCGAAGTGGGGCCGATTACGCGCAGCTGGTTCGCAGGCAAGGCAGCCCGGGCGGCACCCTGGTGAACGTAAGTTCATCGCTAGCCTGATTGGGCGCCTTGCTCCCGCGAGCGATCGCGGCGTCTGAAGAAAGAATCATGGTTGGTAGTTGGTGACCGAATAGATGGTTGGTGGAACCAGATTCCACCGCTGGATTCACGAAGCGAGCCTTGGTCGAAATGAAGGAAAGAGAAAAGATTCTTTCAGGTAAGAAGAAAAAACGAGCCCCACGGCCCGCACACTGTAAGTGTCTCTTGACAGAGCCGACGCCATCATAGAGGGTGCCGCACGCGCCGCTTGACATTCCAAAACACCTGGGTTATATAACCCCTATGGCATGGGAGATCGAATTCACCGATGAGTTTCGCGATTGGTGGAACACCCTGACAGAGAAGGAGCAAGGAGCCATCGACGCATCGGTGAAGCTTCTCGAGGAATTCGGTCCTGGACTAGGCGTCCACACGCCGATTCGCTCTCGAAGACGTCCAAGCATGCCAACATGAAGGAATTGCGCGTGCAAATCGCAGGCGATGCTTTCCGGATTTTGTTTGCTTTTGATCCGCGCCGTGTAGGCATTCTTTTGATGGGAGCACGCAAAGCGGACCAAAAATGGTACAGGGACGCGGTGCCGAAGGCGGACGCATTGTACGACGATCATCTGAGGTCGCTGCAAAAGGGGCGCTAGGTCAGGTGGCGGGAGCTAGAGACCACAGTTAGGAGCTAAGGTATGGCACACAAGTACGCGGAACTTCGGGCTAAGCTGAGCCCCAAGGCAAAAAAGATTTCGGAACAGCTGTACGCGCAGCACGTGGAACAGATGGCCCTGAACGAATTGCGAGAGGCCCTCGAGCTGACGCAGGAACAATTGGCGGAGCTGATGAAAGTGAGTCAGGTAGCAATTTCGCGGATGGAACGGCGGTCCGACATGTACGTGAGTACCCTGCGGCGGGTGATTGAAGCCATGGGAGGGGAGCTCGAGATTCGTGCCGTGCTTCCCAAGAGAACGGTCAAGCTGCAACATCTTGGGTGACGCAGGGGCAGGTGCTCACCCTTGCCGCTTTTTGCATCTCCGCCTCATCCCCCTGCTCTTGCGGGATGAACGGTGGCGAACGGTTTTTCCTACCGAGGTTCTTCAGGTGGCTTCACTTTCAACCTTCAACTGTCGACTGTCAACCTCTGCGGGGCTTTCCCCTTTCCCTTTTCTAATTTCCATTTTCCACTTTCCAATCATTCCTGGAACAACTGCGCGCCGCGATCCGTATAGACCGGTAGCGTGCATCTTGCGAAGGAGTCTCTATGAACTGGAAACGATCGCTTCCTCTGTTCCTGCTTGTACTTTTGCCTTTTTCTAGCATCCCTGCAGACGCGCAATCCGTCGCGCAGCCCGACCCTCTATTTATGACGATCCAGTCCTTAGATACCAAGCTCTTCGATGCATACAACCACTGCGATCTCACTACGCTGGGTGCCATGGTGTCGGATGACCTGGAGTTTTATCACGACCAGACAGGGCTATCCGTGGGGAAAGGGCCGTTTCTCGCCGCCATTAAGCAGAACATCTGCGGAAAAGTGCAGCGGACGCTGCTACAGGACACGCTGGAGGTTTACCCGCTGAAGGGATATGGAGCGGTACAGATCGGGATACATCGCTTCCACCACCCCGGACACCCGGAGGATGGCGTGGGCGACGCCAAGTTTGTAACGCTGTGGCAGAACAAGGATGGCGCCTGGAAGGTGACGCGCGTGATCAGCTACAACCACAACCAAGGCTTGTTGGCGAAGTAGCTGGCTGCCCGCCGCGCTTTAGCTCTTGGCTGGCCTTCGCTCTTCAGCGCCGTAGGCGCGGCAAACGTTAGCCCAGCCCTTAAGTAAGGGCTGGGGAAAAGAAAGATAACAAGAAGAATCCCCAGCGCCGTAGGCGTGGCAGGCGTTAACTCTTCCCCGATTAGGTTCCGGCGCCCGTCAACCATCGTGCTCCGCATCCGGCGTAGCCGCGTGCAGAGATTCTTGCTCCTGTTCTTCCAGCTGAGGTTTTTCACGCGCCTTCAACTTTCAACCTTCAACTTTCACTTTTCAACCTCAACTTTCAACTTTCAACTTTCAACTGTTAACCTCTGTGGTCGGGCTCTCCCTTGTCCCTTTTCCAATTTCTATTTTCCAGTTTCAATTTCGGGGTGGGGATGCTGCTTCTTCCTACCAAGGTTCTTCAGGCGCCTTTACTTTTCAACTTTCAACTTTCGACTGTTAACCTCCCTGGTGGGGTCTTTCTCTTTTTTCTTTTCCCTTTTCTAATTTCTACTTTCCATTTTCGAGTTTCAATGTCTCTTGCATTTCAGCGAAACGCGATTAGAATAGGGGCTCTCCCCGCGCTTTTCGAGGGCATCATTGTAAGTCTGAAATAATCCGAGTAAACCTTAGCGTACTCATCGACACAAGGAGGGAACTATCATGAGAAAGGCGTTATTTGTGCTGGTTCTTTCGCTCTTTGCTTCCGCATCATTCGCCGAGGAAGAAGACGCGCTGGTGCGATGGAAAACCATCGTCGGCGTTATCACTGCTCCGTTAGTCAACAATCCGGTAGCGGGAATTCCGAGTGGCCTATTCCCGTGGAGGGCCACGGGAGGGAAAGCTCACGTGAACCTCGCCAACGGCCAGGTCGCCTTCAAGGTCGAGGGATTGGTATTGGTCGGGACAAATTTCACCGGCACACGTGGAGACCTCACTGAGGTAAAAGGGACATTGGTGTGCAATCCCGGAACGAATACTCAAGCGGTCATCGACACGGCCGCCGTGCCGTTCAGCTTGCAAGGCAACGCCGAGTTTGTCGGCAATCTGGGAAGTGTACCGGCGCCCTGTGCGAACCCGCTGTTTCTAGTTCGCCTGCCCGCAGCCCCAGGCCGTTGGATCGCCACAGGAGCTGTTCGGGTCATCGGCGACGAAGACGCCGACTGACTTAGCTGCGTTGTCCAATCCTTCGACGCAGCGCGCAATTTGCGCGCTTTTTGCGCGCTTTTTTTGGGTCCCGGATGGTTTTGCGGGATGCCTTCTTTGTGCGTTCCTCGTGTGTTCTTTGTGCGTTCTTTGCATCCCGGTCGTTTTTACCGGGACATCCCGGCCTGCTGTTTGGGCTCTCGGCGGGAATCCAGAAGGATTCCCGGCGCCGGAGTCGTTTCTGCCGAGGCGTCCCGGATGACTTCTAATTTCTAATTGCGATTTTCGAGTTTCAACTTTCAGAGTGGGTTTTTCTCTCGTCCCTTTTCCCAATTTCTAATTTCCATTTTCTAGTTTAGGCCACTCCTCAGCGAAGCTACCCCGGCACTTTTTTAGCAATTTGAAAGCGGCTATTTCCCCCTCCCCTCTTGTCCTGCCGTTGCGACCGTACAAATTTCACCCCAACGGGTGTAGTCTGTGTTCGAGTCCTCTCGCCCCTCCCAGCATTCAATCCCCCGTTACCTCTGCGCCGCCTGTACTTATGGGCAGGCGATTTCCACAGTGCGGGTACGAGAGGATGAGACCAGCCCAGCAGAACTGCGGCCTGTGGCGGGGGATTTCAGACCGGGCCGGGAAGCATTCGAATCCCGCGGATTCGAACATATTTGCGGAGCGCGAGAGCGCATTAATTTCAGCTG
>Ga0209648_10004481_pt1 | contig 11868 bp, 4 predicted proteins | sample GraSoi2013_115cm_FD_185830 | JGI IMG/M metagenome (GOLD analysis project Ga0209648, IMG submission 185830) | Grasslands soil microbial communities from the Angelo Coastal Reserve, California, USA - Sample 9_17_2013_115cm (SPAdes) (version 2) | ecosystem: Environmental > Terrestrial > Soil >...
GGGCAACTTCCTCGCTTTATAACGGATTGACGCTCTCGGCCATCAAGCGTTTGAGCCACGGCTTTCAAATCCAGGGCTCCTACACCTTCTCCAGAAGCATCGACGATAGTTCCTCAGGAATCGCGGGAGACACATTCGGGAACTCTGTGTCTAGTCTTTTTTGGTTTAATCCGCAATTGCGCCGCGGCCTTTCGGACTTTAATGTGAGCCAGCTTGCCGCTATCAATGCCATCTGGTTGGTTCCAAGCCCGCGGTCTTGGAGCACCGTTCCGAAGTGGTTTGCGTCCGGATGGCAGCTGGGCGGCATCTACACGGTGGGCAGCGGACTGCCCTTCACGCCGACCATCGGCGGCAATCCGCTCGGTGTGAATAGCCCTGCGGGAGAAAACTTTGATTTCCCGAATGTCGTATCCGGATGCAGCCCAGTGAACGGGAATTTCAAATCGACTTCGGGTGGCCCCCATTACCTCAACGCGAATTGTTTTGCTCTCCCTACTGCGCCTGGATTGCCCGCTGGAACGTGCACGCCGTTCACGGCGGTCCCTGGCACTTGTGCAAACCTCCTCGGGAACTCCGGTCGCAACACGGTAATCGGGCCTGGGCTCCAGGATCTCGATTTTTCCTTGTTCAAGAACAATGCGATTCATCGCATCTCGGAAACGTTCAACGTGCAGTTCCGCTGGGAAGTCTTCAATATCGCCAACCACGCAAATTTCAATCCGCCGCTGCCGGGAAACCGCCAGATCTTCAACGGCGCGGGCGCCAGTCTAGGCAGCGCTGGCCTCCTGACCGCCACCTCGACCTCATCGCGGCAGATGCAGTTCGCTCTGAAGATCATTTGGTAAGTGACGGGGGCGACTCGGTTTATCAATTGCCTTCAAGAAAGCGAGAATGAAATGCCACGCTTAAAGAAAATTACGAACGTCCTAACATTGCTGTTGGTTTTCGGGAGCGTTCTCTGCGCCTCTGCGCAGGAGGGCAAGAAGATTTACGCGCAGAAACTTGTGGATGAAACACTCGCCAAGCACAAAGACGTTGTGATCATGGCGATGCACGTCACTCCGCCGGGCAAGACTGAAAACGTCATCATCGCTTCGAACATCGGACGCATCGGCAAAAAAGCAGACGAGGACGATCTGCGTGTAATCGAAACAGGCAAGCCGAACCTGGAAGTGAACAAAAAGGGAGACCATTTCGAAGTCGAATTGGTATTGCAAGACCAGTCCGGCAAAACCATTGGGGCCGTCGGCATCGTATTCACCTACGAAAAGGGCAAAGAAGCCGAGTTCCAGAAGAACGCGGAGCAGATTCGCGATGAAATGAGACAGAAAACACCAACACTCGCGAGACTCTTTGAACCGGCGAACTAAGCTTCTCAGCCCCTTTTCAATCTTCCCTTGGATTCGTTACGCACATGGATACTGAGAACAAAAAGCTTCCATGATCGCCCCCGCTGATCGGAATTCAACAATTTGGTCCGTCGTGCGCGTCTCCAGCGGAAATTTTCTGGAGATGTACGACTTCATGGTCTTTGGCTATTACGCCACGGCCATCGGCAACGCTTTCTTTCCCAGCGGCAACCCTTTCCTCTCGCTCATGTTGTCGCTGATGACTTTCGGGGCGGGATTTTTGATGCGGCCCCTCGGCGCGATCGTGCTCGGAGCTTACACGGATCACAACGGCCGCCGCGCCGGCCTCCTCCTGACCCTGACGCTCATGTCCGTCGGAATCCTTTCGATTGCGTGTACTCCGCGATACGCGACCATCGGCTTGCTGGCTCCGCTGCTGGTGTTGATCGGGCGGCTCCTGCAGGGGTTTTCGGCGGGCATGGAACTGGGCGGCGTGTCCGTATATTTATCAGAAATTGCGACGCCGGGCCACAAAGGATTCTACGTAAGCTGGCAATCGGGCAGCCAGCAAGTAGCGGTCATGTTCGCTGCTCTCGTTGGCGTGGTGCTTAGCTCGATCCTTCCACCGGAGAAAATGACGGCATGGGGATGGCGCGTCCCCCTGCTTCTCGGCTGCGGGATTATTCCGTTTCTGTTTCGCCTCCGGCGCTCTCTTCAGGAGACGGATGAGTTCGTCGCGCGCAAGCACCGGCCAAGTGCGACGGAAATTCTCCGCTCGCTCACTGCCAACTGGGGGATTGTGGTGATCGGAATGATGATGGTGACGATGACGACTGTTTCTTTCTATATGATCACCGCCTATACGCCCACGTTCGGCAACTCCGTGCTGCATCTGGCCAATATCGACGGTTTGATCGTCACGCTCTGCGTGGGAGCATCGAATCTCTTTTGGCTCCCGGTTATGGGAGCGCTTTCCGATAGGATCGGGAGACGGCCCTTGCTTTTCGTTTTCACAGTATTGATGCTGCTTACGGCCTATCCGGCGATGCTGTGGCTGGTGCGCGAGCCATCGTTCATGCGCCTACTGACAGTCGAACTGTGGCTCTCCTTTATCTATGGGAGCTACAACGGCGCGATGGTCGTGTTCTTGACGGAGATCATGCCGATCGACGTACGGACTTCGGGATTCTCGCTCGCCTATAGTTTGGCAACCGCTGTGTTCGGCGGTTTTACTCCCGCGATCAGCACCTACCTGATTTATCTCACCGGGAATCGCGCCGTTCCCGGGTTGTGGCTATCCTTAGCCGCCGCGTGCGGACTTGTCGCAGCACTCTTAGCCAGACCTCAGCAGGATGCGGTTGGAGCTCGCTAAAATGTGGGCTTCGTCTCCGGGCCATCGAGAGCGAGAGATTCCGTCGCTGCGACGCCCGTGATAACAGTTTTCTCCGGTCTTCTGTTCACATTGGTTGATGTCGGCAAGAGCATCGAAGAGCAGTCCGGCTGACACTGGCCTCGAAATCCACTAGTTCCATTCCTTCGGGCTCGATCCTGTCCTTTGCTCACACGCACATGCGGGTTACGTGCCTATCTGCAATAGTATTTCTGGTCTCGGCGAGATGAGTGCATTTAGCTGCCGTAGCTTCACCTTCGATTGGGCGTTAGTGTCATTTCTCGCTTGAATTCATGGAGTTCTAGAGGTTTATTGAGAGACCAGAAGACCTGCTTGCCGCGCATTGTCGTAAAAATGTAGTAATCTGGTGACAGAGGGGCTGTAGCTCAGATGGATAGAGCATTGGTTTCCTAAACCAAGTGTCGGGAGTTCGAATCTCCCCAGCCCCACCAGAATCGGAAGTTAGAGATCGGAAACTGGAAATGAGAAAAGTGCGAGCCCGAGTGTCGCACGATGCTGCCCGTTCGTTTCATTCAAAGCCCTCCGCAAGCGCGAGGTTTATTTGGACGGCGCCCTTCCTGCTGCTGAGTAACAGATGGAAGAGTTCACGGAAGAGCGCATTCGCACCGTATCGAGTCCGCAACACTGGTACCGGGGTAGCGTTGACCAAGCGAAAATCCAGTGGGTACTGTGAAGGATAGGGCGCCCGGGTGTCGGCGGAGGCATTTCCGCTGATCAGGAGCAGGAAACTGGCAATCGAAGGTCTGGAAATGGCTTCAGATTCCTTTCCTTCTCGAGCCGCAACCCGATTCGCTTCACGGGGGTTTGTGTCGCCAGTGCCGCCTTCGCTGGGCGGCAGATCGATCGAACGATGCCAACAGTAACAAAAGCCGGAAGATACGAAATCGTCGGTGAACTGGGCCGCGGGGCGATGGGTGTGGTTTACAAAGCCACGGATCCGGTGATCGGGCGCACCGTTGCGGTCAAGACCATCCGGCTGAGCGAAGAAGGCACGGGACTTTCGCGCCCCGAACTCCTCACGCGATTCCAAACCGAAGCGCGCGCCGCTGGTTTGCTGACGCATCCGAACATCGTGGTGGTTTTCGACGCCGGCGAAGAAGACGGCCTCTACTACATCACCATGGAACTGGTGGAAGGAAAGAGTCTTCAGGCGCTGCTCGATGAGGGCCACGCATTTCCCTTGCCGCGCACGCTGCGCATCATGGAGCAGACTTGTAGCGCGCTGCAATTCGCCCACGAGCGCAACGTTATCCACCGCGACGTTAAGCCAGCGAACCTCATGCTTACGGCCGACGATACCGTCAAGGTTACGGACTTCGGCACGGCGAAGATTCTGCAATTTGGCACCGTCCAGCAAACCGCGCACGTCATGGGCACCCCCAGCTACATGTCGCCGGAACAAGTAAAGGGCCGCGCCGTCGATGGCCGCAGCGACATTTTTTCGCTGGGTGTCATGCTTTATGAAATGCTGACCGGCGAAAAGCCTTTCCCGGGCCAGAACATCACCACGGTGATCTATAAGATCGTCAACGAAGATCCCGTTCCCCCGCGGCAGATTAATCCCTCGCTTCATTCCGGAATCAGCGCTGTGGTCATGAGGGCGTTGGAGAAAGAACCTGACCAGAGATACCAGAGTTGCCGCGAAATGCTGGAGGACCTGCGGAATTACCGCTCTCTCGTACCGGGCGGTGGCAACCCGCAATCGACGATGGTTATGGGTGGAGGCTCGCCGGCGGCGACCGTGGTCTCCGGAAATTCGCCGGGCCGTGGTTTCATCGGCGAAGATCAATCCGTCATGGAGACGGCGCGCTCCCTGAACGCCCGGGCATCGGCTCCCGGCCAAACTCCGGTAGTGCGACGAACAGGGGCTATCGCGCCCGCCCCAGAACCTCCGAAAAAGAAAAGTGTTTTCGCAACGATCCTCGCAGCAATGCTGCTTGTGGGCGTGATTGCTTACGGAGCGAACAAGATCAAACCGGTTTTCGAAGCCGCACGTGAACTGCATGATTCGCAGAAAAAGGGTGGCAGCTTGCCGGCGGTCCCAACAGCATCAGAGACCACTCCGGATGGCTCGGCGGCAAGTTCCGCCGGGAGTGAGACTTCGCAGCAACCCAGGGACCCAGCGGCTGGAGCAAGTGCGGAGGCGAAACCGGCAGAGCCCAAGTCCGCAGAAATCGCCGCGGTAAAAGTGGCGCCCAGGAAAGCTGAAAATTCGATTAGCTCCAAAGCGGCGGAATACAAAAGCCGGATCGAAAGGGCCATTTCCGAAAAAGGATTAAGCGGCCGCGTGAATGTTCAGGCCGCCGGCAACATGCTGACGCTCGCGGGAAAACTCCGCCCGGCTGAGCATGCCGCTCTTTTGAAATTATTGCGGAACGCCCCTTCCGGCGTCCGCGTTATCGATCACCTGGAGTACGACGACACTCCGGTGTCGACCGCCGGCAGCCCTGACGAGGGCGCCCACCCGGTTCCTGTGGCGGGCCGCGGAGCGATTCATGTCGTTACCGACGTGATCGGCGCCACCGCCGTGCTGCGCGGTCCTGCGGGCCACGTCCTGAATAGGTGCGAAACGCCCTGCAGCTTTAATAATTTGTCTCCTTCGCGCTACAGCCTCGAAGTGCAGAAGGAAGGCTATCAGTCCGTTCAAACCGCGCTGCAAGTAAAGAGCGGCGACGCTCAAGACCAGAAAATCAAACTCGAATCGCTGGCCAAAGGCATTTACATCAGCAGTCAGCCGCCGGGAGCCGATGTCTTCATCAACGGAGCAAAACAGTCAGGCCAGACGCCCGTTACGCTCCCGCTCGCCCCGGGCCAGTACAACCTCGTCTTGCGGCTGCAGGGTCATGAGCCTTACGCCGGAGGCATTCAGGTCAAGGACAATATCCAGACGCAGCTCAACGTCACACTCAACGAAAAGTCCGCGAGCCGCGTCGCTTGGGCACAGGTGAACTCCAATCCGAAGGGCGCAGAAATCTTTGTGGACGGAACCTCCACGGGACAGTTCACCCCTGCTCGCGTGCAAGTGCCCTCAGGGATGCACACGGTGACGCTGCGATTGAACGGATTTCAGCAGGCGAAACGAACCTTCCAAGTGAGCGAAGGGAGCACCGTCCCCATTGATGAGTCGCTCCACCAGAAATAGGCCACAAAAACTTTCAAATTTACCGCCATTCAATCCAGGCGGCGCTCCTTCAGCAGCGTAGTGAAAACCCTACCTGAAACGTAACAAATTGTTACATCGTCCTTGATTGCGTTCTAGTACCTTCATATGAATCAGCTACAAACAAAGGACTTATGGCAAACTGGCTCGGGTCGGAGGCGTGCTTGCATTATAGGTAGGGACCATCTGCCCGCGCGCTAGCTCCTCGCGACGCGGGAGGCGGCCTCCTCGCCGCTCGCTGCGGCGTAATCGAAATCTAAAGCATCAAGTGGAGATTCCCTGTGGTCCTGCGGGCCAGACTACCGGTCCATGAAGCAAAGCGCCAGACCTCGTCGTGGCAGACGAACCCGGATTCCACGCCGCGTACCTCGCTGCGCCATCTTGCGAATGCCGTCTCTCGGATTCCAGCAGATCCAAAGGACCAAAAAGCCAGCGAGGTTCACCGGGCACTCCGAAACCTGCATTTGCTCGTGCGGTCGGAGCGCCTTTACGAAAAGGACCATCCGCAGAGACTCGACAGCTTGGACTGCGCTTACGATTCCCTCCGCACGGCGGCCGAATTGCTTGGCGGGCTGGAAATTCGCGTGGAACGCGGCGGGCTGGTGGCGCCAAGAATCGGCGACGCCCACCTGCCGGACGCACGGGGAGAAATGCAGGCGCTGGCGATCGACTTGCAGCGGGCCGGAATTCACGCGCTGGCCTTTTCGAGAAAATTTCATGTAGGCGAACTGGACACGCTTGCGCACCTGGTGAAGGCTTCGTTGCTAAGATCGGAAGAGCCGGCGAACGGCGTCAATGCCTGGTGGCCGGCGCGGCTACTGGAGAACCGCGTGGAAGGCATTTCCGTGAATACGCAAACGGAGCGCAGGGTGGACACCGTCTTGGCAAGCCTCATCGCCGCGCTCGTGGCTTACGGCGGTCATTCGCCGCGCGAGGCCGCTGATGCGCCGATTCAGGCGCCGGATTTCGACGATCTTATTGCCAGCCTGCGGCTCCTGGCGCGGCTTACCCCGCCGCTGGAAAGCACACGCGGCCTTTCCCCGGAAGAGGCCGCGCGCGCGATCCACGGCGCAATGGAAGAAGCCAGCCGCGACAGCGTGTGTATGCTGCTTAGTTCCGTCTCCCAATATGAACCGCACGAAGGCGAACGGCCACAACCCTATCTATTGCGCCTCTCCGAAAACATCATTTTTGAGTTTCTCAACGCGGAGTTTTCCAGCGGATCGCTCACTGCCCTGTCCATACGGCCGACGATCCATCGCTTGAGCGATGTCATCATTGAAGCCGGCGGCTATTTTGGTCCGCACTCTTCGCAGCATCTCTCGTCGCTGGCAGTCACCTGGGCAACGGACAAACACCGCGAACAACTGATCGATCGATTCTGGCTGGAACTTTCACCCCGCGAAAAATCCGCTGTCTTGCGAGGCCCGGAGGTCTGGTGCGTTCCGGTTGCGGCGTTGCGCCATACGCTCGGGCAACTCGCCGAGGCCGGCGCCGATGCTCCTCGCCGCGAAGCGCGCAACATCGTCCTGAATTATGCGCGCCGCATCGCGCATGCGGACCCTTCGGCGAGGCGCTCCGTTGCCGCCGGACTCAATGAACTCTCCTCAATCATCGAATCCCTCTGGCCGAATCAATTGCCGGAAGACCTGAGCCGTGGGGCCATGAAAGCCCTGGACGTAGAGAAGGCTCCGGAAGCCGCCGCCCTGCTCGCCGCTTTCGTCGAATCCCTCGGGCGCATTGCCGTGAATCGCGCCGACTATTCCGGTTTTGAATCCATCCTGACCGGTCTGGAGCGCGTTCCCCGGGATCTAGAACACGATCACATGGCTGCACTGGCAAACCGTCTGGTGGCACAGGATTGCTGGCTTTTGCTGGTAGATGCCGCTCTTGCCAACCGCCCTTTGGATCCAGTGCTTCCCCGGCTTTTGCAGCGCGATCCCGAGCGGCTGCTCGACCGCGTGACTTTGCTCCTCACCGAACCTCGCGGCGCAGAAATGGTACCGGCAATGGCGCGGCTCCTGCGCACCATCGGCGTTCCCGTTCTGAATCTTCTTGAAACACGGCTCTACGAGGCCCGCCGCCAGCGCGTGACTGCGGCCATCAAACTCCTGGCTGCGGCGGACCCCGAGCGGCTGCTGCGCGGCCTCGCGCGCGCCATGTCGAGTTGGGAGTGGAACCTTCAAGACTTGGCGGTCAGCGAACTCTCGCGGCCCAACAATTCCTCATCGGCGATAAGCACCGCTTTCGTGTTCTCCGCCATCCTCACAGACGCGCATCCCATGGTCGTTCCCATGATGATCGACCAGCTCGGTCTTGCGCAGGAAGCCACTGCCGTGCCCCAACTCATGGAAATCGCTGCCGGTGAACATGAAGTCTTGCGTGACCTGTTTGTGCGCATCAAGGCCATCGAAGCGCTCGGCCGCATGCGGGCCACCGAAGCAGCCGAGCTTCTTCGCACTTTGGCAGAGGGCCGCGAGGGCCTCACCTACGCGGAACCTGCCGGCTTGCGCGCCGCGGCGGAAGATGCCCTAGCCCTGATCGAGAATCGTCCCTCGTTCAAGCAGGCGGCAGCCGCGTTTGGCGCGCCCGCACAATCCAGTTCCGGCTACGTCATCCCGCGCCGGTACGTTCGAGTTCCCCTGGACTCACCGCTTCGTGCGCAGATCGAGGGCGCAAGCGCGGGTCTTGCTCGCGTAAAGACCATTGGCCTGGGCGGCGCCTATCTGGAATCCCCCAGAAAACTCAGCATCGGCGACTCGATCAAACTGGAAGTTCGCTCCGGTCTCCGCAAAATCAATTTCACCGCCGTCGTCCGCAATATCGGCCCGGACGGCAGCGGCGTCGAATTCGTGCACATGCGCGATGCCGACCGCGAAAAACTCCGCAAACTCGTCCAGCGTCACCTCCATCTATAGCCAATCCCCTCTGATACATCCCGGCTTCTTGCAATATTTTGCAGTTGCTCCCACATCCTGAGCCCGCCATCGGCGCAGGGATGACGACAAGAAGCGACATTCCTTTCTCCCGCCTCCGTTTCGTACCTTGTCTCTTGCCAGTCCTCGCGCTTTCATGGATTCTGCGCTGGTCCTCGGCGCTCTCATCGCAGTCAAGTCGATCCCGGGAGAGCCGAAGGTACTGGTGCCTCCCATATGCTTCGTTCTGGGCGACAGCTTGAAAGTTTTTGGTTGAAAGCGCCGCGATATTGCAGTAAAAGCCGTGTATCAATTGCATCACCTGTGAAACGGCGAGAGAGTCCGACACCGCCAGGGGTAGAGGAAGATTAGTTGGTGCCACAATAGGAGGATTCATGCAACGCAGCCAGGGTGTGTGTGTGTCCAGTTGGATTCGGGTCGACTCGCTGCTTTCGTCAGCCGCCTCGCGGTCGCGATCTCCCATAACCCTTTGTCAATCCGTAGCAATCGTGATGATGCTGTGCTTGCTGGTACTGGGGTGGGCCGCGGCTGCCTCGGCTCAAGTCAATACCGCAACTCTGTCGGGAACGGTATCCGATCCTCAAGGCTTACCGGTCAAGGGAGCCAACGTCACCGTCACCAACGCCGCCACCGGCGCCCAGCGCACCTCCGCCACGAATGATGACGGACGATACACTCTCGTCGGACTTCCACCCGGCCAATACAAATTGGCCGTCGATGGCGGCGCCAGCTTTGCCGTCTACGAGGACGTTGCCATCGTTCTCACGGTCGGCGAGGCCGCAACGCTCGATCCTCAGTTGCAATTGCGCGGCCAGCAACAGACGGTCACGGTTACCTCGGAAGCCGACCTTGTCGAGACCCAAAAGACTGATGTTTCTTCGACCGTCGATTCTCGGCAAATTACCAATCTTCCCATCAACCAGCGGAATTACATTAACTTTACCTTGCTCAATTCGCAGGCGGCGCGTGACGACACGCCTTCCATCGGCGCGGCTCCAACGAGCGGGCTGAACTTTGGCGGGCAGCGGGCGCGCTCGAATGAAGTTTCTGTGGACGGTGCTGATGCGGTGGACAAATCTGTTGGCGGCGTGCGCGCCACGGTCTCTCAGGAAGCGGTGCAGGAATTTCAGGTGATCACCAGCAACTACATGCCGGAATACGGCCGCGCCACCGGCGGCGTAGTCAACATCGTGACGAAATCGGGCTCGAACGATGTGCACGGAAACGTTTTCGGGTTTCTTCGTGCCACAGCAATTCAGGCGCGCGACCCCTTCTCCGTGCAGGGGAGCTTTAATCCGACAACCGATTCCGTCACTCTTACTCCCTTGAAGCAGTCCTACACACGCGCACAGGCTGGAGCCACGCTCGGCGGGCCGCTACAAAAAGACAAAACGTTCTATTTCTTTTCTTATGAAACCATCCGCGCCCAGACCAACGGGTTCACCAGCATCGGGCAAAACAATTTTGGCCTCGTGCCTGTTCCTGGCACCAGTGTTTGTTCCTCGACTCCTTTGCTTCTGACGGGCCCGGTGACGAATCCAAATAGCCAGGCGGCGTTCTACCCGACGGTGATTGCGGCCAATGGTGGATGCGGTGCACCCAATACTCTTGGCGCCGCAGCGATTCAGGGGGCCGCTCTAAGCGCTGCATCTTCGCAGGTAGCCCTGTTCGGCAATGCCTTGCCATTTCCGTTCAACTCGTTCCCTGAAGACGGCGCAGCTTGCGGCGGAGCACCATGCCGCCTGCCGCCCAGTTTCCATGGCCTCGTCTCACTTCTCGGAAATTACCCGACTCGGGAAGGAACCAGCCTCTGGTCCCTGAGGCTCGATCAGATCTGGAACACTAAGAACTCTACTTCTATTCGCGCGAGTGTCACGCCGTCGCTCATCACCGGCATCCAAGTGAACGCCCAAAATCAGAACTTCGGCCAGAACGCCGGGAGTCGTACCTCTAACCAGCAGACGAGGGATCTCGCGATTGTGGGCCAGCACACGACGACGTTTACCAATTCCCTCTTCAATGAATTCCGCTTTCAGTTTGCGCGGCGCGGATTGCACTACGGATTTTCGAACCTTCCGGGCGGGAGCGATCCCGCCGTCAACCTCACCGGATTTGCCTTCTTCGGCCGCGAACCGTTTACGACCGAAGATCGCGTGGAACGCCGATTCCAATGGACCGACAACCTCACCTGGACCAAAGGAGCGCACACGTTCAAATTCGGCGGCGATGTGAATTTAATAAAAATCAACACGAACGCCTCGCAGATTTTTACGCTGAACTACGGAGGCGTGTACACGTTTTCGGGCCTCGGTGCGGATAGCCTCGGTTTTCCGGCCGTGTTCCCGGGATTTAACGCCGTGCAGGCTTACGGCCTCGGTCTTCCCACTACGTACTTCCAGGGCATCGGAAACACCAACCGGCCTTCGACCGACAAGGGGCTGGGAGTGTTCGCGCAAGATAGTTGGAGGATCAACCAGAAGCTAACGCTGAACTACGGCGTTCGCTACGACGTGGAGTGGGCGCCGATCTTCTCGCCTGCGACGTCGATCAACAACACGGCTGAACAGGCGCTCGGCGTAATCCAGGGCATTCCGCTGAACACCAAGAACGTGCAACCCCGGATCGGGATTGCTTGGGACCCGTGGGGCGACGGAAAGACGGTCATCCGCGCCGGCTACGGAATCTTCTACGACAACCCGTCACTCGCGCTCGGATTCCTCGCCAACGCGTTTGACGGCGCCCAATCGACCTTGCTGCTAGCCGCCGGAGGCACTCCCTGTGTGCTGCAAGCGCCGGGAAGTTGCTCCGTGGACACGAATTTCCAGGCGCTCAACGCCGCGAATATTTTTCAGGGGCTGCTGACCGGGACGCTGGCCAGTTGCTCGGCGGCCTTTCCTTCCATGTGCTACCAGCCCGCTCAGCAGCGTTTCAACCCGTTCCAGCCGAACTCGCTGTTCGTGAACCAGAATTTCTTAACGTTCCCGCCTGCGCCCGCTTCCCCTCCGCCGTGTG
>Ga0209648_10004484_pt1 | contig 11866 bp, 11 predicted proteins | sample GraSoi2013_115cm_FD_185830 | JGI IMG/M metagenome (GOLD analysis project Ga0209648, IMG submission 185830) | Grasslands soil microbial communities from the Angelo Coastal Reserve, California, USA - Sample 9_17_2013_115cm (SPAdes) (version 2) | ecosystem: Environmental > Terrestrial > Soil >...
CATGCCGCCAAACAGATTTGCGTGCAGCGGCAACATGACGACTGCGCCGATCGCGAGTGCGACGCCGAGCGCGGCAACAATCGGACCCAGCACTAACGCGCGCGCGGTCGTTAACGCGATAGTCAGAACGGCGAGCGCCGTGACAACAACAATCGCCTCGGGAGCGGCGAGCTCGAGTAGTTCCAGGTAACTCATTTTAAGAAACGCATCGCTTCAACCGCCGGCTGAATGCGATCGAGCAAAAATTTTGGATAAAGTCCGACGGCGAGCGTTGCGAACATGAGCAGACCGGCGCCGAGTTTTTCGGGGATCGTGATCGGTTCGAGGTGGATCGAGCGCTCCGCGCTCGATGTTATTTGAGCCGGCGGAGCCGGCATTTGTCTAGCATCGGTGCGAGCCGCACTGGCACTTGACGGAGCGGCCGATTCACCATCGACATCGAAGAATGCGCGCTTCAGCGCGCGAAGCGTGAACGCCGCGACGAGCACCATTCCGGCCCCGGTGATCCAGACCGCGAGCGGATAGCTTTTCCAAGCGCCAATCAGAATTGTGATTTCGGCAGCGAACCCGCTGAAGCCGGGGATGCCCATCGACGCAGCGGATGCGATTACAAATGTGAACGCCGCAAATGGCAATGCATGGCGCAAATCCATTCCCGCGAGCGCGTCGAGCTCGCGCGTGTGCGTGCGCCGATAAATCATTCGTCCGGCAACGGCGAAGAGGAGGGCGCCAATCACGCCGTGGGAAAACATTTGCAGAACCGCGCCGGAAACGCCGAAGACGTTGGCGGTGGCCAGGCCGAGCAAAACGAAACCCATGTGACTGACACTGGAATAACCGATAACGAATTTGAGATCTCGCTGGCGCAACGCGACCGCGGCGGCATAAACGATCCCGATCACGGCGAGAACTGCGATCCAGGTCCGCCACATTTGGAAGCCTTGCGGAAAAAGATTCATCGCCACGCGCAGAGCGGCATAAGCGCCGAGTTTCATCACGATCCCGGCGAGCAACATCGAACCCGCCGTAGGCGCAGCGACGTGACCGGTCGGCGCCCAAGTGTGCAGCGGCCAAATGCCGGCGAGCACGGCAAAGCCGAGAAATAAGATCGGAAACGCCCACGATTGCAGCTGGGGCGCGAATTGAAATTGCGCGAGCTGATTCAGGTCGAGCGATCCACCACTGACGTAAGCGGCGATGATCCCAAGAAAAACGAGCGCTCCGCCAAAAAACGAATAGAGCGTCAGCTTCATCGCGCCGTATTCCTTGTTGGTCGAACCAAAGATCGCGATCAGGAAATATTTCGGGACGATGACCAGCTCGTAGAAAAGAAAGAGGAGGAAGAGATCGGCGCTCAAGAATACGCCATAGGAGCCGCCGACTACGAGCAGGAGCCAAAAGAAAAATTCGTTCGCGCGATCAATGACATCCCAGGAAAACAAAACCGCGCTGAGCGCGACGATTCCCGTTACCAAGACGAGCGTCAAACTGATCCCATCGAGCGCGAGATGATAATTCATGCCGAGCGCCGGAACCCACGCGACGCGCACGATGGTTGTGAAATGAGCAAGATCGACATCGTCGCAAAAAAATGTTGCGAGGCTGACCGCAAAGCCGGCGGTGGCAGTGACAAGCGCGATCCAGCGCGCAAAAACACGCGGCAGAACGAGCAGCACAATTGCGCCGGCGAACGTGATGTAAATCGTCCAGGCGATCATCACGTTTCAGGCGAACAAACGCGCCATTTGAACAACGGTTGCGTTGAAAATGTTGAAAATGAACTGAGGAGAAATCCCGATCGCGAACATCAACAGCGTGACCGGGACGATGACGAACTTCTCGCCGCGTACGAGATCGGAGAACCCGCCGCAACTTTCGGCGAGCGGTCCGCTGAAGAGCGCTTGCATCGCGCGCATGAAAGTCACAGCCGTGAAAAGGAGACCGAGCACGGCGATGGCGGTGAAGGAGGCAGCGGTCGCAAATGAGCCTTTGAAAATGAGAAATTCGCCGACGAACCCGTTGAGCCCGGGCAAACCGAGCGACGAAAACATCGCGACGCTCATCCAGCCGCAAAGCAACGGTGTGCGTTGCATCAGTCCGCCAAAATCGTCAATGCCGCGCAGACCGCGCCGTTGTTCCAGCAAACCGACGAAATAGAAAAGCGCCGCGGCGGTGAGGCCGTGGTTGAAGATTTGCAGAAAAACGCCGCTCAACGCCGCGTGCATGTCGATCAGGGAAGATGTCGATCTTGCCGTGATCGCGAAGAGACCAAGCAGGCAGTAACCAAGGTGATTGATCGACAAGTAAGCAATCATGCGTTTGAGGTCGCGTTGGGCCCAGGCCGCGAGCGGCGCTAAGACGATCGAGCAAATCACCAGCGCCAGCAGCCATGGCCCGGCGATTTTGATTTCGTTCGGGAAAAGCGGCACGAGCAGGCGGATGAATCCGTAGACGCCCATCTTCGAAAGCGCGCCGGTCAACACCATCGACACACCAGTCGGCGCCGTTTGATAAGCGTCGGGTAGCCAGGTGTGAAATGGAAAGAGTGGGACTTTGACAGCGAGCCCGAGAAAAATTCCGGCGAAGGCGAGCCACTGAAGTTTGCCCGCGAGCAATCCGCCTTTTCCGAGACCGGCGAGCGCCGCGAAATCGAATGTTCCTTTGGCAAAATAAATTCCGAGGAAGGCAAGAAGCATGGCGACGCTGCCGAGAAATGTGTAAACGAAAAATTTAACCGCGGCGTAATCGCGATTTTCACCTCCGTAAATCTTGATGAGAAGAAATGCCGGGACCAAGGTCATCTCGTAAAACAAGAACCAGAGAACGAAATTCTGGGCGGTGAACGTGCCGTAGAGCGCGGCTTGCATGACGAGCATGAGCGCGCAGGCGCCGCGTTCGATGCGTTGCGCGGAAAAGGCGAACGGAAAGACGAGGGACGTCAGCAAAACGAGAAGCAGACTCAAGCCATCGACGCCGACCAGATATTCGGCGCCGATCGAAGGGATCCAGGCGTGACGTTCGACGATTTGCAAGCCCGATGCGGTGGCGTCGAATTTTTGCCAGAGCATCGCCGCGTAAAACGCGGAGAGCGCATTAAAGATGAGCGCAACGGTGCGCGCGTTCTTCGGCTGCCCAATGTAAAGCGCAATCGCGCCGGCCAGCGGAATCAAAATGACGATGCTGATTAGCCCAACCATGCGTAAAGAAGAACGAGCGCGAGCATGCCGAGGGCGACCGCGCCGAGATAAGTTTGAATTTGTCCCGAGTGCCAGCGCGACATCACGCGCCCTAACCCTTGCGCGCCGATGGTGCCCCCATCCACACCGGCATTGATTACACGCTTGTCAGCGCCGGTCGTAAGCCTCGCTAAAAATTGTCCGACCGCGCCGACGCCGCGGACAAGCCCGTCCCAAACATGGCGATCCATCCAATCAGAGAGGCGCGCTAAAATCCAAGAGAGGGCGATGACCGTGCGGTCGTAAATTTCGTCGATCCACATTTTGTTTTCGAGGAAACGAAAGAGCGCCGGCTGCGCGTGTTGAATCGGGTCGGTTTCACCGGCGCGTCGATAGAGCCAGATACCGATCGCCACACCAGCGCCAACGAGCGCGAGCGAGACGATAATCATCGGCTGAATTAAGAGATGCGGGTCGAAGCGCGCCGGATGCCCCGTTAAATAACTTTCAAGCCACGGCCAGGCAGGGGTGAGGACGAGACTGAAAAAAATTGCACAGACCGCGAGGACGATGAGAGGAAGCGTCATCACGCTTGGACTTTCGGGTGCGTGCTCCGAGGCAGCGCGCCGGTTTCCAAAAAAGACGTAGATGATCTGCCGCGTCATGTAGAGCGCGGTCAGAATGACGCCGATCAACATCAAGTAGTGCGGCAAGTGCGACCGCGGCCAATTTGAAGTCGCGTGGAGAATTTCTTCCTTGGTCCAGCCGCCGGAGAAAAAGAACGGCACACCGCTGAGCGCCATCATTCCAATCGCATAGGTTGAAAAAGTGATCGGCATAAGCCGGCGCAGGCCGCCCATTTTTCGAATGTCTTGTTCGTGATGAACACCGTGAATGACCGAACCGGCGCCGAGAAAGAGGAGTGCTTTAAAAAATCCGTGGGCGAGCAAGTGCATGATCCCCGCTGCGACGCCGCCGACGCCTAAAGACACCATCATCAGCCCAAGCTGCGAAACGGTGGAGTAGGCAAGAATGCGTTTGATGTCGAACTGCGCCACCGCAATCAACGCGGCCATTAAACCAGTAATTACGCCGATCCAGACGACGATTGTGAGAGAAGTCGTGACTCCATTAATTGCGCCGACAGAGAAGATCGGATAGACGCGCGCGACCAGAAATACTCCGGCTGCGACCATGGTTGCGGCGTGGATCAAGGCGCTGACCGGGGTCGGACCTTCCATCGCGTCGGGCAACCAGACGTGGAGCGGAAATTGACCCGATTTGCCGACAGCGCCGCAGAAAATCAAAAGCGCGACCAGCGTGACGCTGGACCCAATTGAAGACAGCGCAAGAGGTTCCAAGCAGCCGCGACCGCCATCATAAAAAAGCAGCGTCCCGCTGCGGTGATAAAGCCACAGGATACCGAGAAAAAATCCCATGTCGCCAATGCGCGTGGTGATGAACGCTTTTTTTGCCGCAGCCGCAGCACTCGGGCGCTCGATCCAAAATCCAATCAGCAAAAAAGACGCGAGTCCGACGAGCTCCCAAAAAACAAAGAGGAGAAGCAAACTGTTAGCGACGACCACGCCCAGCATCGCCCCGGAGAAAAATGAGAGATAGGCGAAGAACCGAGAGAAGTTTTTGTCTTCGCCCATGTGGCCGATGCTGAAAACGAAAATGCAGAGACCGACCAGCGCGATCATCAGAAGCATCGGAGCCGCAAGCGGATCGAGAACAAAACCGATGCGCAGGGTCTGCTCCCCGAAAGTGAACCAGGTAAAATTCTGGACGAAGCGGAAGCCGTGAGAATGCAGCGTCGGCACAAACGCGAAGATCGACATCGTCAGGGCGGCGATTTGTCCGAGAATCGCGACCGCGGCGGCTGCTCGCCGGGCGGGTTTGCGAAAGGCCAAAATCAAAAGCGCCGCGAGTATCGGCGCAGCCGGAATCAACCATAAGTTTGCTGCGATGCCAGAGATCATTGCCGGTAAACTCAAATGTCGCGCTCCTTATTTCAGCTGTTGGAGGCGCGCCACCGCGGTAGCATCAACCGGCATCAAATTTAATCTCTCAGCCAGCCATTGGACGCGATCCAGGCGCGCCTGCGCGTCGAGGGCATGGCCGGCTTTGTAGAACGAGATTTTTTTTGGCTCGCTGAACAGTTCATAATAATGACGCGCAAACGTTTCCGGGATGTCTTTATCTTCAATGCCAAATTGCAAAAATATTGAAGCCGGCGCACTTCGCCGGACAAAATGGACAGGATCGTCAAACGCGTATTTTTGGAAAAACTCTCGAAGCGGCTTCTCTCCAGTCCGATCGCGGAACTTTTTTAGCTCAGGGTTATTGGAGTCAAAGACAAACTCCTGATCTGAAAAAACGCCGGCCATGAGGACGAACGAGCCGATTCGTTTTTCGACTGCGGAAAGAATTCCGCCAACATGCGCGTTGAAACTATGGCCGACGTAAGCGAGCCGTTCCGGATCGACATCGCTGCGCGCGGTGAGGAGATCCGCGCCGCGCCGAAAGTCGATCACTTGCTGCCGCGAAGCCTCTGCGTTCTGCGCTTCAGCCCGCAATCCTTCCTCTTCTTTTACAAAACCGGGACGCACTAGCGGAGTATCGGTCAGAAGGGAGACAGCACCGGATCGTGCCAGCAAAAAAGCTTCATCAAGAAATTCTTTTCTATTGCGAAAGGGTGAGCCTGGCATCATCCAGTGTCCGTACAAAACGGCAGCGAAAGGACCGTGGCCGTCGACTGGAACAACCATAAAAGCCGGCACGCGCCCGCCGCGTGGACTGGCATAAGAAAGATCGATGATAGTGGCGCCGTCGCGTTCCTCTCGGTGCTCTTCACGAATGTCCAACGGCGCCTTGCGGTCGTAATCAAACTGATGGACCAAACTTTCAAATCGGGTGTCGCGTTCCGGGGCCTTGTTGGCGGGTTGAGCGAGAGCGGTTACCGATAAAATTGAAAGCAGCCAGAGGGATCTCATATTTTTCTCATCCTTTGAGCTGATCGAGCTGGTCGACGTTGGTGGTGCGGAAATGGCGATAAACGGCGATGACCATGGCAAGACCGACGGCGGCTTCGGCGGCGGCGATGGCGATGGCGAAGATCGCGACCATCACGCCGGTCGGTTGCGCCGGTTGCGGTGCGAATCGCCAAAATGCGATGAAGTTGATGTTCGCCGCGGCCAGCATCATCTCGATCCCGATCAAAATGAAAATTGCGTGACGCCGGCTGAGCGCGGCGAGCAGTCCGATGCAAAACAATGCCGCTGAAACAACGAGAAAAGGTTGGAGTGTTGGAGTCATGGAGTCGATGGGTGGTGAATCGAGCGCTCCGCGCTCGATGTTATTTGAGCCGGCGGAGCCGGCATTTGTCTAGCATCGCCCGACGGAGCGGCCGATCCACCTTGTGCGCTCGGCATCAGTTCTTTTCCTCCATCACCAGAATGAGCGCGCCGATCAGAGCCGCGGTCAGCAGAACTCCGACACACTGGAGCGGCCAGACATAATTGGTCATCAGCAATTCGCCGATTCGCTGGACCGTGACTGGCTCGATCTGCGGCAGCGCAGACTGAAGCGATTTTGTTTTCCCAATCGCCCAGACCAATCCGGCAAACACGGCGATGGCAACGATCACACCGCCCCAGTTAAAGCCGCGGACCTTTCCGACATCATCCCGCGTCAGGAGAATGGTGAAAACAATCAGGACCGCGACCGCGCCGATGTAGACAAAGATTTGCACCAGACCGACGAATTCCGCGCCGAGCAAAAAGAAAAACGCGGAGATGCCGACAAACATTACCGCGAAACTGAGCGCAGCGTGCATCAGTTTTTGCAGCGTTGCGGCGGCGAGCGCCGCGGCGAGCGTTAGAATTGCGATGGCGGCAAAAGCGACCGTGCTCATTCGGCAAAACGATAAGAGCGCGGCGCAAATTTTCGGCGCGTATCGAGCAAGATCGACAACGTGAAGTAAACGACGGCGATGACCGCGAGCGACCAGAACCAACCGCGCAGAGCACGACCGGCGTAATGCCAGACGGCGGCGGCCACCACGCAGGTAAACGCCATCGGAAGCATGAATTTCCAGGCGAAATTCATGATCTGATCGATCCGCGTGCGCGGGAGCGTGCCGCGCAGCCAGATGTAAACAAAAAGTAAGATCGACAACTTCACGAAAAACCAAACGTAGGATGGAATGAATTCGAGAAAGTGGACCGGCGCGTGCCATCCGCCGAGAAAGAGCGTTATGCCCAATCCACTGATCGCGAACATTCCGATGTACTCCGCCATGAAAAAGGTGGCGTATTTAAACCCTGAGTATTCGGTCATGTGACCGGCGACGATCTCCGATTCGCCTTCGGGGACATCAAACGGCGTGCGGTTCGATTCAACCAGACCGGAAACAAAAAACAAAATGAACGCGGTCGCGCCCCACGGCGTGAAAACGAACCAGTGCGGCAAGAAGCCTAATGAGTAAGTCGCCTGAGCGCCGACGATTTTGTCCGGATTGAGCGAGCCGACGATCATCACGACCGGCAGAACGGTGATAATGAGCGGCAATTCGTAACTGATCATCTGCGCAATGGCGCGCATCGCGCCCAACATCGAGTATTTGTTGTTACTGCCCCAGCCGGCCATGAACACCATCAGTTCCGTGGCAGATCCGACGGCGAAGAAAAACAAAATGCCGCCGTCGATCGTGAACGGCGTCATGTTCCGGCCGTAAGGGATCACGCCGAGGGTGAGGATCGCTGCCGCTGCGATCAAAACCGGCGCGAGAAAGTGAACGATCTTGTCGGCGCGCGCCGGGACAATGTCCTCCTTGATCAACATTTTGATTCCATCGGCGACCGGCTGAAAAAGGCCGAACGGACCGACGCGATTGGGACCGTAACGATTTTGCATGCGCCCAAGAATTTTTCGTTCGAGAACTGAAATCAGGGCAAAGAGGGTCAGGAAAACGCCGAGGAGTGTGAGAATGTTGATCAAACTGGAAATAATTTGAACCAGCCAATCCGGCGCGCGACCGCTCATGAAGGAGAGCAGCCACTGTTTTGCGTGGATGAAGATTTGGTCGAGAGAATCGCTCACGCTCGCTGAAGAAAAGCGGTGCTGAATTGTTTAATCAAGGAATAACGCTTCACTCTCGGGATCGTTTCGGCGGATTGATCCATCGAAGAACTACCACGGCAAGGACGATGCAGACAATTGCGATCAACGCTTCGTAATAGAGCATCCAGGCGGTGCCGTAGCGATCGTGGACCCAACCGTCCGACGCGGTCATGTAAACAACGGGGAGATTGCCTAATGAAGAGAGCGTCGCGTACTTCGTGGATGCGGCGCCGCGGCCGATTGCAAGCAAGACGACCGCGGAAAATGCGGCGTAAGCGATTCCGTTAACAAATGAGTAAGCAAGAACACCCGCAATGAAACTCTCCGGGCTTCGCGGCGCCACGGCCATGACGATGGCGACGATCGCAAGGGCAAGGCCGGAGCCAAAATAGGCCCACCAGCGTCCGACTCGATCGGCGACCCAGCCGCCGATAACGCAACCGATCGCACTGATCACGCCATTCAAAACGCCGCTGACTAAGGCGACCCGATCCGCACTCGCGCGCCAATCCGGCGCGACGGCCGACCAAAGATTGTTCATCGCGCCGGCGCCGATGGGCGAGCAAACAAGCACAATGGTGAAAAGAGGAATGGCGGCGCGCACCATCGATAAAATATCGCGCCACAAAATGCGCATTCGTTCGCCGAGACCTTCGCTCGCAACGATGCGGACGTCTGATGCAAAATAAATCGCGGCTGCCGAAGCAAGCATCGCGATCGCGAGTGCGCCGCCGGCGATTTCTTTCGAAAAATGACTCGCTAGCCAGATTCCGACGCCACCGCCGACCCCGTTGCCGCCCAGGTTTCCGGCCTGATACCAACCCGCAGCACGACCTTTCGCTCCTTCGGCAACAGTGTGCGCCATCAAACCACCGACCGGAAGCACGATCAACGTTCCGGCGACTTGCGAGATGAAAACAATCGTCATCAGAACGGCCACCGCGTTTTGATGAAGTGGAAGGAGCGCGACCATTAACAAAGTCGCAGCGGACGTGCCCAGGCCCAACAGATACCAGCGGCGCGCCGTCAGGGTAAGGTCCGCCACCGGCCCCCAAAGAAATCGCCAAAGGTTCGACGATACGCCGATAGCAACGATCGACGCCGCCAGCGCCACCGAAAATCCAGCGCGTATCAGAACAAACGGCAGCGTGATGGAAACAAAGCCGCTGCTGATGCCGTACGGCAGCACCAGGAAAAAGAACGTGAAAGGTCTGGTCGTTTCGCGTTTGGGCACTTCGCTCTTAGGTCGATCGTTGGCCACCGATTAACACCAGCCTTCGTTAAAAACTACGGCTCGGCAAGCAGATGAAACATGGATGAAAAGACTGTAGTGTTGCTTGTCCGATTCGATGTAAATCGGTGACTGTGGATCTTGCATGACTCCAAATCCGTACTTGTTCATCGTGATTTTCGCGGGAGTGGCGTTGGCTTTTCCGTTACTGCCGCTCGGACTGGCGTGGTTATGGCGGAGATTCTTTCAACCGCCAAAACCGGGTGTCGAAAAAAATGCGATCTACGAATGCGGGGTCGAATCGATCGGCGAGGCGCAGATTCAATTCCGGTCGCAGTATTATCTCTACGCGATCATTTTTCTGATTTTCGACGTGGAGGCGATCTTTCTGGTGCCGTTTGCGGTTGCCTTCACCGGTCTGCCGATCGGCGCGTTTATCGCGATTCTCGTGTTTCTGCTTTTGTTGATTGAAGGTCTTGTTTGGGCGTGGGGCAAAGGTTGTTTAAATTGGGCGAAGTAAAGGAACGTTAACGCGTTGAAACGTTGAATCGTTAAAGCGGAAGAATGACTGAACAAATCGACGAGGGATTGCGGAGCGAGTTGCAACGCCAAGGCATTTGGGTGACATCGATGCAGGAACTCTACAATTGGGGACGCAAAAATTCGATTTGGCCGCTTCAATTCGGACTGGCCTGTTGTGCAATCGAGATGATCGCCACCGCGGCGTCGCGTTACGACATCGCCCGGTTCGGCGGCGAAGTTTTCCGGCCGTCGCCGCGGCAAGCGGATTTGATGATCGTCGCCGGCACGGTGACAAAGAAAATGGCGCCGCAAATCGTCCGGCTCTATAACCAGATGCCGGACCCGAAATATGTGATCTCGATGGGCGCGTGCGCGATTTCCGGCGGCCCGTTCAAGCAAGGTTACAACGTGCTCAAGGGAATCGATCGTTACATCCCGGTCGACGTTTACATTCCCGGTTGTCCGCCGCGACCGGAAGCACTGCTCCACGCCTTCATGGAATTGCAGCGCAAGATCGATAGTCAAAAGTTGGGCGGCGCGGACAAGGCCGAGTTTCTGAAACCGGAGCAGCCGAGCGAGTTTCCGGTGCCGGCGTTTGGCGAGCATGATTTGCAACCGCCGGCGAACCCGGACGTTTATCATCCGCCGGCGCTCGAAAGATGACAACGCGAGGTGGATCGAGCAGTCCCTTGCTCGATGCTAATTTCACGCGCCTTCGGCGCCATTGTTTAACATCGCCCGCGGAGCGGCCGATCCACCATTTTGCGTGATGGAATCTCTCGAGCAAATTAAGAATCGCGCGGAGCTGGCGACGCGCGGCGCCAAGATCGAGATCGTCGTTAATCCTGGTCCGTCGCAGCAATCTTCGTTGTTGATCGATAACCAACACGCCGTCGCGGTCGCACAATTTCTCCGCGATCATCCGGCTTTGGGATTCGATTACTGCTCAAACGCCACCGGCGTCGATTGGCTCGATCGGAAAATCAAGAAAACCGCGAAAGTGAAAACGGTTGTCGACGGCGTCGAGAAAGAAGTCGACCAAACGACGGAAGAAGCCGTGCCCGGCTATCTCGAGGCGGTTTATCACCTCTACTCGATCAAGCACAAACATGGACCGCTCGTGATTCGGATGCGCACCGCGAATCGGACCGAAGGTGCGCGCTTGCCTTCACTGACGCCGATCTGGCGAAGCGCCGAACTCCAGGAACGGGAAATTTTCGATCTCTACGGAATCCATTTCGAGGGTCACCCCGATCTTCGCCGGATTTTGATGTGGGATGAGTTTGTCGATCATCCGATGCGCAAAGATTATCGGGACCCGGACGATTACGAATGGGAACCAACGCCGCATGATGACGTGCTGGAACGGGCCAAGCAGCATTACCCGCCGCGACCCGCGTTGGATGGTGCGGAAGCAATTACAGAAAAAACAACCCCTTCACCTCAATCCTCTCCCTGAGGGAGAGGAAGACGAGAACACAAGTTTTGAGCGCGACAATTCAAACACTCGAACCGGCCGAACGTCCGCCGACGACAATGAGCTCGCGGCTCGACGGGGAATTGCTCGAAGTCTCGATGGGGCCGCAGCATCCTTCTACCCACGGCGTTTTTCGGATGAACGTCGCGCTCGAGGGCGAGATCGTGCGGAAGCTCAAGCCGGTCTTTGGTTATCTCCACCGCAATCATGAAAAAATCGGCGAGAACGCGAGTTATCTCGGCTCGATGCCGTACACCGATCGACTCGATTACTTTTGCTCGATGACGAACAACTGGGCCTATGCGCTGAGCGTCGAGAAGCTCGCCGGAATCGAAG
>Ga0209648_10004485_pt1 | contig 11866 bp, 9 predicted proteins | sample GraSoi2013_115cm_FD_185830 | JGI IMG/M metagenome (GOLD analysis project Ga0209648, IMG submission 185830) | Grasslands soil microbial communities from the Angelo Coastal Reserve, California, USA - Sample 9_17_2013_115cm (SPAdes) (version 2) | ecosystem: Environmental > Terrestrial > Soil >...
GCGGTTGACGATGGCCATCGCGATCATGACGCGCTGGCGCATACCTCCGGAGAGCTGGTGCGGATAGCTGCGAGCGCGCTGCTCGGGGTCGGAGATGGCAACGTCGCGGAGAGCCTGGACGGCGAGTTGCCAAGCTTTTTGCTTTGATAGGCCGACCTCGACACCAAATCCTCCGAAATGGGCCAGTGCCCGCAGGAGAAGGGGTGGCCTTGCAAACGTTGCGCGGAATGCCTGTTCGTCCTGGCTACGGCGCAATTCGTCCCCAACGTACTTCGGGACGCCATGGGCCAACAGGGCTTCCGCGATCTGGTCCCCGACACGCATGACGGGGTTGAGAGCGGTCATCGGTTCCTGGAAAATCATGGCGATGCGCGAGCCGCGAAGCTGGCGCAGTCGATCGGGAGGTAGGGTGGTGAGATGCGTGGGGACGCCGTCGCCATTTTGAAAAGTGATTTCGCCCTTGAGGATAGCGGCTGGCGGAAGCAGGCCCATGATGGCGAGCGAGGTGATGGATTTTCCCGATCCGGATTCGCCGACCAAACCGAGGACTTCGCCGGGAGCGATGGAGAACGAAAGGCTGCTCACGGCAGCCACGGGCGCGGCAGCCGTAGCCGCCCGAGTGGACGAAAGCGCCCGCCCAGCACGGGATTGCGGGAACTCGATGGTCAGGTCGCGGACGTCGAGCAGCGGGCGCACGAAGAGTATGGTATCAGCGCCTGGACTACTTTTTTGGACGCGATTCCGGTGGCACTAATCCGGCAACGCGGTAATACACCACCAACTGCCCGTAGTGTTCTCCCGAGTGCTCGAGCAGGCCCCACGCCATATCGGAAACCCGCACCTGCTGATTTGCGAACGGATCGACGATCAAATCGCTCATCCCCTTATCGCCCTTCTGCTTGATCGCCGCCGCGCCGTCGGCAAACGCTTTTTTCACAAACTCGACCACCGCGGCCTTCGTTTTGAACTGGTCGCGCTTGGGATCTTCTTCGGCGGGCATTTTCAGACCCATCGCCGGGTTCGTGAAGAAATAATTCGCATTCGCCGCGTGCAGCAGTTGCTCCGCAAAACTTCGCTGCGCGGGCACCGGCTTGAAGTCGTACTTGTCCTCGGGAAAATCTTCCGCCATCGCAATCAGCTTCCGCCCGACGTCATTCCAGTTATCCAGCAGAGCCTGCGACGGCCCAACCGCCGGCTTCGGTGCCGCGTCTTTCTTCGGCGCTTCTTGCGCGACGGCAAGCGCAGCAACCATCAATACCGCAAACACCACGCCAACACTTCGCAACTTCATTTCGCTACTCCCTCCAGTGATTAAATTTTCCGTAGAGACGCGGTTTGCCGCGTCTCCGGCCCGAAAGACAGGGCAAGCCCGTCTCTACTCCAGTCCAGCCTTCCCCAGCATCTCCAGGAACTGCTTCTTGCGTGCGCATATCGATCGATTGTGCCACCAGCTTGCCTTCGCGATCATAGACAAAACTCTTCGGAATCCCCTCCACCACAAACATTTCATTTACCTTCCGCCCGGGATCGAGCAACACGGGAAACGAAACCTTCCGCTCGCGGATAAACGGCTCTACTTTCGCCGCCTCTTCATCTGAAATGCCCAGCACCACCAGCCCCTTCGAACTAAAGCGCCCGTAAAGCGTCTGCAGATCCGGCATCTCCTTGCGGCATGGCGGACACCACGTCGCCCAGAAATTCACCAGCACAACTTTGCCCCGCAGTTCCGAAAACGTCCAGGCCTTGCCGAAAAGATCTTTCAGCGTAAACTCCGGATGTTCCCGCTTGCGATCATCCGCCTCGAGCCGAGCCATCGCCGCGCGAAACTGCTCGTCGTTATTGTTCAGCGAGGCCTCGACGTGCTCGTAACGCACCAGCGTGGCGAGCTCAATATATGGATACGCCGGCGCACGTGTGGCGCGGGCGCCCCCGCCCGTGTCCGAACCCTTCGCCGTTGCCCAAGGCACCGGCCGCTCGCGCAAAGCCTCGTCCAGGGTCGTCGCCACTTCCCGCAGCGTGTCGTGTCCGAAATCTCCTTCGGTGGAAAGTCCCGCCAAATTCACCGCCAGGCGCAGCTTGTTCTCGGTTGGCGGCAGCTTCCGGATCTTCAGCGCCAGGTCTTTCGTAGTCCCCGCACGGACGTCATCCGCCAGACCGCGCAGCCCGTGAATTTGGTCTGCGAGCGGCTTCTCGTCCGCGCTCCACACCACTTCTTTCTTTTGTGCCGCGGCGAGCTGCATCGCGAAGATTCCCGCCGCGACCAACACAAAGAGGAGTTTTGTCCTACGAAGCAAGATCGTGAGTTTCATGTCGCACCAAGCTTAACAACAGACCGCCTCCGGCACCAATCGTGTTTTCAGAGGTTAAAGCCGCGTCCGTCCAAAAACAATGGGATCGGTTTCTAATGACCGCTATACTGAGAGTTCCGATGTGAGCATGGCGAGCCACACAACCCATTTCCGCGCGCTGCGACCTGCGTGTTTCGTTTTTTTGGCTTTGATGCTTGCGGGCGCGCAGGCGAAACTGGAGGGGCAGAACCGGGCCCCGAGTCCGGCAACGTCTGGCGCGGATTACTCGGGCATGTACAGTTTTTTGCGCGACGGCGAGTTTGTGCAGATCACCGTCGAAGACCAGGGACGCGTAACGGGCTTTGTTTCGCGCTACGGCGACTCGGAGAGCGATCGCGGCGCTTTTCTGGATCACTTTTTCAAACGGGGTAAGCTCGATGGTAATCAACTCGCGTTTACCACGGAGATTGTGCATGGTGTATCGTTCGAATTTCGAGGGACGATCGAGCGGGGCGAGGGCAAGAATCGGAGCGACGAAGCGTATTACGTGCTCAGGGGAACTCTCGTCGAGAACACAAGCGACGAAGCGAAGAAAACTTCTTCCCAGTCGCGCGAGGTTGCGCTGAAAAGCTTCCCGCAGGATATGGCTCCCCCACAGGCGGAAAAGAAATAGGCCGGTCGAGACATCGATCAAAAGGAGCGTCTATGAAGAACAGAGTGTTGCTGGTGGTCCTCATGCTGGTCTGCGTGCTGCCGGTTGTGGGACAGAAGAAGGAAAACGAGCGCATCAACCAAGCCGCGACCGTGATCAAGGAAATCCTCGGCATGCCGGACGGGATTCCGAAGGATGTGCTGGATAAGGCGGAATGCATCGTGATTTATCCGTCGGTAAAGAAGGCGGCGTTTATTGTAGGCGGGAGCTACGGGCGGGGACTGATCACGTGCCACAAGGGGCAGGATTTTAAGGGCCCGTGGGGCGCACCGGCAATGTTTGCGCTGGAGGGCGGGAGTTTCGGCTTCCAAATTGGAGCGCAGGCAACCGACTTCGTGCTGCTGGTGATGAATGAGTCGGGCGCAAATTCGGTGATGTCGAGCAAGGTGAAGCTGGGAGCGGACGCATCGGTCGCGGCCGGGCCGGTGGGACGCGCCGCTTCCGCAGAAACCGATATCGTCATGAAGGCGGAGATTCTGTCGTATTCCAGATCGCAGGGACTGTTTGCGGGAGTGTCGCTGGAGGGTTCGACGTTGCGATCCGACGATGGTGCCAACAAGGCCCTGTACGGGAAAGAGCTGAGCGCCAAGGAAATCGTGCGGGAGGGAAAAGTGGCGCCACCGGCATCGGCGCGGCCGCTGCTGGCGATCCTGGGGGGACCTCCCGCGAAACACGTGAAGAAAAAGTAGTGCGGTCCCCGGCTCGATGCCTTTTGTTTGGGGTGTTTTTTCCCTGCCGGCAGGTTAAAAATTAACCTATAATAATCTGCGGTCAATTTGCGCTCGCCTCCATCCCCCGGTAGGCAGCGTTTTGGGAGCCCACTCGCGTGTCAATCGACGTCTCATTCGGCAGCGCCGCCGCGCGTGTTGCCGTGATGACCACGGACGAGTCGGTCATGCTGGCCGCTCAAGAAAGCCTGGCCTCGGATTTTCATATCACCCTGCTGGACGCGGCCGAGGGTGTGCTGGCGCTGCAGAACGAAGTTCCGCTGGAAGCCGTCATCCTGGATCTGGACACGCCGGACGGGTCTGCCGAGCCGATGGTGGAACTGGTCGGCCAGCTGCGTGCGAGGGATGAGGACCTGGTGCTGATTGGCCTGATCCAGTCGCTGACCAAAGTGTGGCGGCGCAAGTTTCTGGCAGCGGGAATCGCACAGTGTTTCACGGCGCCGGTGGAGTTCGCCGAGGTGCAGGGATTCCTGCAGAGCGCGCTCGAGCAGCGCCGCCGCGAGATCGACGGGCGAAAAGTCCGCGAAGAGGCGATGAGCCGGTATTCCTTCGGCGAGCTGATCGGCGGCAGCGAAGCCATGCATCGGGTGTATGACGCGCTCAGCCGGGTGGCGAACGGCAACACGACGGTGATGATTCGGGGTGAAAGCGGCACGGGAAAAGAACTGGTGGCGCGGGCCATCGTCGCCAACAGCCCGAGGAGCGAGCAGCCGTTTATCAGCGTGAACTGCGCGGCGTTGCCGGAGACGCTGATTGAATCGGAGTTGTTTGGGCACGAAAAGGGGGCGTTCACGGGAGCGCACCAATCCCGCGCGGGTCACATCGAGATGGCCCATGGGGGCACGCTGTTTCTCGACGAGATCGGCACGGTGGGGCTGGCGCTGCAGAGCAAACTGCTGCGTGTTCTGGAACAGCACGCGGTGCAGCGCCTCGGAGGGAAAGTGCCGAGGAAGATCGACTTTCGCCTGATCACGGCAACCAATGAGGATCTCGAGCAGGCGGTGCATGCGGGGAGATTCCGCGAAGACCTTTATTACCGGATCAACGTGATTCCGATTGTTCTGCCTCCGCTGCGGGAGCGGGAAGGCGACATCGCGCTGCTGGTGGATCACTTTCTTCGTTTCTACTGCGCGGCGAACAGTCTGCCGGCGAAGACCATAGACACCGAGGCGCTGGAGGTGCTGGAGGACTATCACTGGCCGGGCAACGTGCGCGAACTGGAAAACCTGATGCAGCGGCTGGTGCTGATGGTCCCAGGCTCGAACATCGCGGTGAAACATCTGCCGCAGGGCATTCTGTACACGAGTTCGGCGAAACAGGAGTCTCTGCTGATCCCGGAAGAGGGGCTTTCGTTTGATGAGGAAATGGCGCGGATCGAAGTTGCGTACCTGCAAGCGGCGCTGCGGCGGACCGGGGGGAAGAAGACGGCGGCGGCGGCCCTGCTCCGGATGGACGGGCAAAAGATGAAGTATCTCTGTCGCAAGTATGGGCTTCGGAATTAAGGAGCCGGGTGAGGCATAAAGGTAAAAAAACAACCTCCTGGCGGTTAATTATTAACCCGACGAGCGGGACGCGCTGCGCATCTGCTCCGGTATGAGAGGCAGGTCTTCGTATCTTGCTGAAACGATTGGGAGCCGCTGGCGGGGTCATGTCGCTATTGGCGCGGTGCGGTTTGGCATTGCTCGTGCATTAGTCAGTGGCAGACAGGCGGGGCGAAGAAAAACTCCCGCGGTCAAAATGTCCAGACTGAAAAACTCCGCGGAGGAAATTAAAATCATGAGTATCGAAAAAAAGTCGCTGATTAACAACATGACGGCCACCAAGAAGGCCCTCATCGCCACCACCCCGACCAGCCCGGCCGTCTCCAGCAAGCCGAGTGTTGGACTCAGCAAGGTGTCGTTCAGTAAGAAGTTGAGCAAGGTGTCGTTCAGCAAGAAATTCAGCAAGACGCTCAGCAAGAGATTCAGCAAGAAATAAGCAGACGAACGTTGGACTCGCAAGATAATTCGAGAGTTTCAAGGTGTTGTAACTGGCTTCGGGCCGTGCGGGGGGGACTGCGCGGCCCTTTAGCTTTTTCTGTCGGCGTTTACCAGAGTTTCCGTCTGACAAAATCGCTGGCGGTTCGCCAAGCCAGTCCGGCGAAGCTGCGGCGCACAGTGTAGATCTTGGCCGTGCCGGTCATTCCATACATTAATTTGCCTTCCCAGTTCGGTTCCTGGACCGTGACCGCGTAGTAGCGTGGCGCAACCAGTCCTTTATATTCGGATTTCGGCGCCAGGCCCGGCTCCACCTCCGAAGACGCCAAAGCGATCTCGCCGACCACCCCCGAGATTGACCGGAAAGAAGAATCCGGACGAAGGCTGACTGCCTGTCCGAGCCTCACCTCGCGCATTTCAGATTCCGGAACGTACAAGCGTGCCCGCAGCGATGAAATATCCGCGATCTCAACCGCGGTGACGCCGGCATTGAGATGCGAACCCAGCAGATCCGCGGGGCGAGGGCTTACTACGCTGCCAGCGATGGGACTGCGCAATTGCAACTGGCTCGCCTCCTGGGCCAGCAGTTGACTTTTCTCGCGGCTCCGCTGAAATTCCTGTTCCATCCCTGCCGCACCCGTGTAGTGCATCTGCGCCTCGGTGTTGCGGGAGCGCGCCAGTTGCAGATCGGCCTGCACCAGCGCCTGTTGCGACTCCAGATCAAGATTGCGCAGGCGCAGGAGTTGATTGCCGGGCTCCACCTTCTGTCCCTCATGTACAAACACTTCGACCACAGTTCCGGGGATTTCGGCGCGGACCACGGCGCGCTGCACCGGTTCGAGAATGAATCTCGCGTGCACCGTGTCTCGTAAGTAGGGAATACCGAGCAGGGCAACAAGAGCCGTAGCTAAGATCGCGATGCGCGCGGGTGTCATGGATCGGACCACGGGGTCGCGCTTATCCGTGTATACGGTTTGCATAAATTTCCCCAGCTTTATAAGTCTGGACTTGAAGATCAGGAACGCCACCAAAATCGTGGGGAGGAACGCCCATTCCGGGCTGTAGTGACGGAATACGTTCCCCGCAAATCTGGCAACGGCGTACAGAAGCAGGTAGCTGTAGATGCCGGAAAGGATAGCGTAGGGGACGAAAAGCCAGCGCAGCCGCGGACGGACATAGCGGACTTCAACGGGAAGCCGGAAAATGTGTTTCTGCACCCAGCCCATTACCAGCGCGGTAGAGCGCTCCTTGATCTCGTCGATACCAAGAGTTTCCGACAAGACGTAATAGCCATCGAGCTTGATCAGCGGGTTGAGATTCATGAGGACGACGGCTATTCCCGCGATCAAGACGACCTTGTAGGCAAGATCGTGAATGGAGCCGCCTGGCGGCGTCCCCCACCAGACCAGGGTGGCGAGGGAGCAGATTATCAATTCCGTCCAGATGCCCGCCAGCGCGGTTACGACGCGCTGGAAGCGGTTGGCATAGACCCAGACCTCGGTGACATCGACGAAAAACGCGGGCGTCAGGTAGATCAGATGAAACCCGGTGGCGTGGACGCCGCCTCCGTAGTGTTTGCACGTGATTGCGTGCGCCGACTCATGAAAGAAGGCCATGATGAAGAACAGGATCCAGAATTCGGCGAGATCGGCGGCCGACTTATCGGTGAATGTGTAGTATTCGAGCGTGTCCGCGCCGATCTGAGACCAATGCGTGAAAAAGATGGAGGCCATGAAGGCAAAGGCAACGAGCGTCAGGGCCGTAACCCACGGCGTGTAGACGAACTGGAGTTTGCGGTGCCCAATCTCAACCAATGCATCGGCATCCCAATGCGCGACCACGATGTGCGCCATGTCCCCAGCCTTGGCCTTCTTCTGCTTCTTGCGGCGGTCGCGCAACTTCTGCATAAGCGCGGCGTTTTTCTCCTGCGGAGACTGGTACCAGAAGTTGGAGTCCTCCATCGTCTCGGCGAAACTCTGGACATCCTCCTCGCTCAACTGGATGGCAGTCTCCGACAGGAATAACCCGGCAATTTCCGCGTTCGACCTTTCACCATCGAAGAGATGCGCGAGTTTCCATTGTTCGGGCGTCAGCCGAAAGAGGTCTACCGATCCCGGCACATGCGCGAGGAATATCGGTCCGTCCTCCTCGATGTGCTCGCGGCCCACCAGCCGTGGATCTATCTTGAATATCCGCTTTCGCTTGGTGGGCGTGGTTATCTCGGGAAGAACATCCAGTGCTTCTGCAAGGTTCATGGCAGGTTCGGAACGCGGATGCTGGTGGTCATGCCGGGCCGCAGATCTTTTGTGGGTCCAACGAGTTGGGCGAGAACTTCAATCGTGCCGCTGGAAGGATCGATGACCGGACTGATCTCCATCACTTTGGCGCTGTACCGGGCGCCTCCGCGGTCGGCCGAGGTGACTTCGAGGATTTGCCCGCGTTCGATCTTGCCGGCGAAGCGCTCGGGGAGAGTAAACTTCACGCGCAGCGGCAAAGTCTCCGTGACCCAGAACATGCGGTCGCCGCGGTTGACCTGTTGCCCGGCACGAACATAGCGGCGCGCTACAATTCCCGAAAACGGCGCGCGGATGCGAGTCTTTTCCAACTCCAGTTCGAGCGAGCGCTCGGTCTGTTGCGCGTTGACCAGCATCTCCTGCACGCGCTTGACGTCCCACTGGTCCGATTCGGCTTTGTAGTGGGCGTGGTCGAACTGCTCTTTGGTGATGAGCTGTGCTTCCCACATTTTTCGCGCGCGTTCGGCGTCGGCTTCGAGCACCTTGGCTTCCGCTTCCCAGTTCTTAAGGTCGGCTGCGGTACTGCGGGTGCGGGCGCGCGCCGCATCGAGGTCGGCGGTCGCCTGGCGATCGTCCAGTTGGGCAAGAAGCTGGCCTTGGCGAACCAGGAAACCAGGTTCAGCATGAACTTCGGCGACGACTCCGTCGCGCTGGGTGGCAACGTCCACCTGGTGCTCAACGATGAGTGGACCGGAAGCGACAAAGAAAGGCTCATGATCGGACGCACGATCGGAAAGAACAGAAGGAGCGGCGGGCGCGTTGGCGACGGGCCGAGGCGCGGCTTTGACTTCGGCGGGCCTCGAGTCGCTGCAGCCGAACTGTAGCAGGGCGAGTGTGAGCGCCAGTGTTAGTAAAATCTTCGCCACCGTTTTCGAGTTCATCATCGCGAGTTCCTGACTTCTTGCTTTGCTGCTGGAGAGCCGGGCGTCCCCGCCCAGCCTCGGTGCCTCTGGACGGGCGAGACGCCCGTCGCTCCACATCCAACCCTCACCATCCAAACCACGACCACAGCTTGGAATAGAGCCACATAAACGGGCTCCGGAAAAACACGTAGCCAATGGGACGCCACCCAACAGAAACTTTCCCCCGTCCCTGCATTCCTGGACGCAGGCGGCCGTCGGGATTCGGGACATCGACGCGGGCGTAGAAAAACCGCACATCGCCTTCGGGTTGGCTCTTGGGGCTGACGACGGCGACGTTGCCGCGAAAGGTCTGCGTCGGGAAACCCTCCACTTTGATGGCAGCGGGGGAGCCGGGACGAAGCAGAGAGATTTCGGACTCATCGATGGCAACATCGACCCGAGCCTGCGAACTGTCCGCCACTTCGGCAAACGTGTCTCCAGCTGCGAGGCGGCGGCCGGTCAAGTCTTCAACGTGAGGAGTGGTGACCCAGCCATCCAAGAGCGTATGCAGGTGCGTTCTCTCCAATCGCTCGCGGGCGCGGTCCACCTCCGAAGCCCAATACCTGGCTTGCACGCCCTGGATGCCGGCCTGGGCGCCATCGTTCGCGGCAAGTGCGCGGTTCATTTCCATGGTCGCGGTTTGGTACTTGGCTTGTGCTCCGGCGAGAGCGGCGCGGTAATCCCAATCTTCCAGGTCAGCGAGCACCTGGCCGCGCTGCACGTGGTCACCTTCGCGAACGTAGACCCGGCGAACGACGCCGTCGACTTCCGGCTGCACCTGGGCCGAGCGTGCGGAAGCCACGGTGGAAGCTCCATCAACGCGCATTGGAACGGGAAAAATCGCCAGAAACAATGCCAGCGCCGCCACGCCTGCCACCAACAGCGCCCGGCGGCGTTTTTCGAGGGCCAGAAATTTCGTCTTCCTTTGCAGAATCGGCCCGAGCAGCCCGATGAACGGGACTTCTTTGTAGAGCGAAGCGTTGCGCACGGCGACGGTTGCCTGTCCGGCAAGAACCCGGATCATCTCCAGATGAGCTTCGCTGAGAAAGTCGGGGTCGCTGCTTTCGAATAACAGGATTCCGAGCCGGCCTTCATCGTCGGCGAGGGGGAGCGCATAGAAGGCGCGCATCCCAGTCTCGGAAAAATACTTGCGGAACGGCGCCTTCATCGCTTCTTCGGGAGCGTCAATCTGGTCTTCGCGCTGGGCGATGAAGACGGCGCCGCTGCCGCCGGACACCGCGGGAATCACGTCCTCGAGTTGCGCGATCTCGCGCGCTCCAGGATTGATTTGTTCCATGCCCGAGATGGCCTTCAAGCGCAACTTGCCACGCTCGTCGAGCGCAACCGAGGCCCGTTCATAGGGAATCACGGCGCTGGGCGTGTTGACCACAGCCTGCAGAACGCGGTCAAGGTTGAGCGTGGACGTAATCTCGCCGCTCACATGCACCAGCGTTTGCAGAATTTCTACCTTGCGTTCCGCCTGCAGAAGCCCGGCATTGTTCAGGGCAATGGCGGCGGTTTCGGAAATCGCGTTCAGCAGGAACAGGTCGTCTTCGTCGAACGGACTGCCATCCATTTTGTTGATGGCTTCGATGATCCCAACCTGTTTTTCGTGAGCAACGAGCGGGCAAACGATCGCGGAAAATGGTCCACCTTCGACCCCGGCGGGATTGCGCCTGGCGAGACGTTCGTCCTTTGCTTCATCAATGAGAAGGGGCTCGCCCGAATCGGAGGCCTCGGCAATGTAGCCTTCGCCAGTTCGCTGCGACGAGTTGACCGACGCGGTAGGGTCGTTTCCGGACTGTTGCATAAGCAGCAGTTCGTTCTGATCCTTGACGAGCCACAGGTTTACGGCCTGGACGCCCAGCACCTCGCGAATCTTGGAGGTGATGAGGGACTGAAGCTCGTCCATTTCAAGCGTGGAACTGAATACTTTCTCAAGATCGTAGAGTTGAGTGAGCCGCGAAACGGATTCGAGCAGGGAGTTGCGTTCGTCTTCGTAGAGCATCGCGCTGACCAGTCCCGGTCCCACATGCTCCACCAGATCAACCAGGATCTGAAAGTCCGAGGAGTCGATCGTACCTTCGAAAGAGGCCACTTCCAGCGCGCCGATCAGAACGTCATTCACGATGATGGGAATGCAGGCCAGGGATTGCAAGGTTCGCCGTGCATGGAGATGGGCGTAGTCCTCGCGCGTCAGTTCGTTGCCGGAAAACAGGAGCGGTTGCTGCTCTTGCGTCAGAGTTCCCAGCGTCCCGGAGTCGGCGGGCACGGTCGCGTCATCCAGGTGAACCTCCCCGGCGGTGGCTTTAGCCGTCCATGTTGCAGGATGGGTTGGGGGATCGCCCGAGTCCAGCACATACACGATAGCTGCGCCTCCGGAGACCAATTCGGAGGCCTGTTGCGCCAGGAGCACGGCACGCGGAACAGACTCGCGCTCTCTGAGCATCGCACTCAGTAGCCGGGTTGACACCTCGACGTGTCCGGAGGGTTGCATTCTTGATACTGCTTAAGAGCGCAGAATAATTGCGAACAAACAAGGGAGGGGTGTGGCGCTCGCAAGTCGCGGGCGGCTCCCGTAACTTTAGGGTCGAACTTTAGCAAAGGGGCAAGTCGCTGTCAATTCATACCACGTGCTACCGCTACTAGCTTTTTAAACCCTGACGGAGAGAAAACAGCACTCGTCCTAAGTGTAGCGTCCCGTAAGTTCGTGGCACAAGTATGGGCTATCATCTTGAGCGAAGCGAGGGACCTATGTAGTTGACCGCGCAGATGCATAGGTCTGTCGCTTTGCCTCAAGATGATAGCCCATACTTGTGTCGCGCACTTGCGGGGCACAACACTAGCAAGCAGTGAAGCGCGCCGAGAAACGCTCTTTCCAGCCAAACATTCCACCGGACGCCACCACTTCCCGCTCATTGCTCCGATTCAAAGTTTGTGGTAATTTCGCGGCTCATGAAAGCGCT
>Ga0209648_10004486_pt1 | contig 11865 bp, 11 predicted proteins | sample GraSoi2013_115cm_FD_185830 | JGI IMG/M metagenome (GOLD analysis project Ga0209648, IMG submission 185830) | Grasslands soil microbial communities from the Angelo Coastal Reserve, California, USA - Sample 9_17_2013_115cm (SPAdes) (version 2) | ecosystem: Environmental > Terrestrial > Soil >...
ATCATTGGTTCCTCCTCGGTGGGTGGTAAAACGCTTCATTTGCTTCTACCATACCTTCCGGGGAGTCTTTTGACAACTTCATTCCCTCACACTGTCAAGTTCTTTTGGCCTTTTTTGAACCTTGCCTCAATATGTACTATTGGATTGCTCACTATAGCCCTGTGGAATATAGCGGAAAAAAATTTGGTTTCAAAGGGATTGATCGATTTAAGCAACTCATTTCTTTGAAAGAAGAGATTGAGCAATTGGACATGCAACTTCGGGTGCTGAAAACCTACCAAACAAAATTACTTTCCGTTGGGGAGCAACTTGAACTCTATAAAGATGAACTCCTGCAAGTTATCCAAAAATATCAGCGTAAGGCAAACCGTCACCGAGGCGCGTTTTTCGCGCTGCAAATGATTATCATTGCCTGCTCTCTCTTCGTCGGTAGTCTCACCAGTGGCTTGACTAACTTAATCAGTATTTTTGGAAATCATTGGGTTGCTCCGGCCCTTAGTTTTACCGTCAGCTTCTTAACCGCGATGGTAACATTATTCAGACCACGTGAAAAGGGGTATAACCTCCAACAAACAGCCGATGCGATTGAGTATGAAATCTCCTGTGCGAATAAGCACATTTATGGCTATGAAGGACTGGATGAGAGACAAGTATTCACCAAGTTAGCCCAAGAAGTAGAAAAAATGAGAAACGAGCAACAGAAACGGCAGCAACAGTTAGAACAAGCATCGGAGACGAAACATACCACTGAATGACACTACAAACCAGAACAGCAAAACAGGGAAGTATTCGCTACTTCCCTGCTCCTACTATCACGCGAACATATTACGCGGATCGCGCCTTTTTCCGTCTGCCCTGGTTACTTTCTGCTCGTATCTTCCCGCGCCATTTGTTCGCGGTGGTGACACTGATAGTCAAAGCACCTGCTATTTCATGGAGCGTTGCCTTTGGATGATCGGCAAGGTAGGATTTCACCCGTTCGTAGTTGTTCACTTCAAGTTTCGCCTCAGTAGCTGCATCTTCGGGGGATATGGTCTCTATCTGTTCTTTCTCTGGAGAGGGTAACGCTTCCTGACGTACTTCTTCTTCAACGGTTGTTGGCATCAAGAGTTGGCGCAACTGGTCGATCATCTCCGGTGTGAGAACAAACGGCGGCTGCTCAATCACCTGTGCCGGTGCTGGTGGTTCCTCCTGGGGTCTTGCTATCTGAACGTGTCTGAGTGCGTGCGCGACAATTAACAGCACAATTGCGATACTGCGTATCCAGATTAGCGCCTCAATCGGGACGAACACATGCAAGTACGCAGCATTCAGCGTCAAGTTAAGCGTCTGCTGCACGCTCTCAATGTTGAGCACAATGGCGGCGGTGAATAAGAGCAAGACAGACAGAAACGCATAGAGGAACATCTTTGTAGTGACCCCCCAGAATTGGACACCTGGCAAAGTGAAAGCCAGGAGGTATACTAGAAGCAAGAAGGGGGTTCATAATGACACAACGACGAACATTTACAGCCGAATTCAAAACACAGGTGGTGCTTGATCTGGTGAGTGGAGCGCACAGCACAGCGGAACTGTGTCGGCAGCAGCAACTCAACCCGCAAGTGCTGGCCCGTTGGAAGACCGAATTTCTCGAACGTGCGCCACTCGTCTTTGAGCAAGACCAGAAGCGCAGTGCCGAGCAGGAGCGGATCGCCGAATTAGAGCGACTCGTCGGTCGGCTCGCCATGGAGTTGGACATCGCAAAAAAAGTCTCGGGAGTGTTGAGTTCACCCTTGAGCAGAAACGGGCGGTGATCGCGATGCTGGCACAGGAGTACCCAGTGAGCGTGGTGTGCGAGGTCATAGACTGCGCCCGCAGTAGCTACTATCATCGGCCAACGCCATCGCCAGATGCTGGCTTGCAACGGGCTCTCGAAGAGGTGGCAGCCGCGTGGCCACGGTATGGCTATCGGCGCGTGACGCACCAATTGCGACGCGAGGGATGGACAGTGAACCACAAGTGTGTGGCGCGCATGATGCATGATCTTGGGTTGCAAGCGCAGCGTAAGCCGAAACCACGGACAACCACCACGGACAGTCGCCATGCCTTTCCGCGCTATCCGAACCTGGTGGAGCATTTGGAGGTGGTGCGTCCAGAACAGCTGTGGGTCTCGGACATCACCTCTATTGGGCTGCGGGAGGAGTTTGTCTACCTGGCCGTGCTGATGGATGTCTTTACGCGCTGTATTCGTGGCTGGCACCTGGGGCGCAGTCTCGATCAGCGTCTGACCTTGCGAGCGCTGGAGCGTGCACTAGCCCATGCCACACCGGAGATTCATCACTCCGATCAGGGTGTCCAGTATGCGGCCACTGCCTATACCGCACGCTTGCAAGCCGCTGGGACACAGAGAAGTCAGGCAGAAGTCGGAGCAGCGTGGCAAAATGGGTATGCCGAGCGGCTGATGCGAACCATCAAGGAAGAGGAGGTCGAGTTGTCAGACTATCAGAATTACGCCGATGCCATGAGACACATTGGGCGGTTTCTCGATGAGGTGTACATGCACAAGCGTATTCATTCCTCCTTGGGCTATCTCACTCCAGCCGAGTTTGAAAGCCAATGGAGGCAGGAGCAGTCAAGTCAACCCGATATGAACTAACAACGACACATTTTGTGTCCAATCTCATGGGGTCAGTACACTTCACGCGCTCCCCCTGCGCGTGATACTGGAATGTTCGGATGATGGTTCCGGCAAGTGACGCATCAATGCCGCAACATTGCGTTATGGCCCAAACTCGCTGCATCATAATGTTGTCAGAGAGTACAGCGCCTTTGGTCAAGACATTTGCCATACTTGCGATAAGCCCGAACGCTAAAAGCAGGATGGATACACTCGATGCTAACTCTAAAGCGTACAAAATGCTGCGGTCTAACTTCTCAATGCTGGAAAATTGTTTCATGGGGTATGCTCCTTTCATGTGAACTAGCTAGCCTTACGCATAATTTCACGTAAGGCGATGATTCGCTCCCGTAACTCCCGGTGTGACACACCAATTGAAACATGCTGTAAATGTTGCTATGATCACAAGTGTCTTTCCTGCCCAGGAGCGTGGGAGAGCGCTGGGCTGGAACGGCGTTGTGGTAGCACTGGGAATCAGCATTGGTCCCACTATTGGCGGCATTATCACGCAGTACTTGACCTGGCGCTGGATCTTTTTTATCAATGTGCCTATAGGCATCCTCTTGTTTGTCGCGTCGCAGCATCTGCTCACCGAGCGTATGCGCCGTGGGCAAGGGCGGTTCGATCCAGCAGGTGCAGCTTTGCTGGGCATTGGACTCGCAGCATTGATATTGGGTCTCTCGTTCGGCCAGGAGTGGGGCTGGACTTCGCCTCGCCTGCTGGGATCTCTGGCAATTGGAGTGGCAGCGCTGGCTACTGGAGTGCTCGTCGAGCGCCATGTCCAGAACCCTGTGTTAGATCTGAAGCTGCTGAAGAACCGCGTCTTCGCCTCGGCCAACATTAGTTTTGTCCTGGCTATGCTTGCGCTGTTCGCCCCTGGTTTCCTACTGCCCTTCTATTTCGAGGAGCTGCGCGGCTTCTCTGCTGTAGAGGCTGGGCTACTCCTCACGCCCCTTTCGCTGGCCCTCGCTGTCCTTGCGCCCATCAGCGGCTCGCTCGCGGATAGGATTGGTTCACGCTGGTTATCGCCTGTTGGGCTGGCGATAGCCTGTATTGGGCTGATCCTACTCAGCCAACTTGATCAGACAAGTTCTATCTGGGATATCGCCTGGCGGCTTGGCTTTACCGGCATTGGGCAGGGCATCTTTCAGGCGCCGAACACCAGGGCTATGATGGGTGCTGCACCGCGTTCTGAACAGGGCGAGGCGTCGGGATTGCTGGCAACAGGGCGAGTTATCGGGCAGAGTTTGAGCGTAGCAATTGCAGGAGCAGTCTTCACCGGATTAGGGGGTGCAGCGGCAGGCAGTATACTTGCTATGCAGCAGCAAAGGCAAACTTTCTCTGCTGAGCAGATCAACGCGCTTCAAAGTACCTTCGTGAGTAGCTTACACGCCGCGCTCCTGGTTTGCGCTGCTTTTGCTGGGATTGGCATCTTCACTTCGCTCGTGCGGGGTGACGAAAGGGCAAAAGCTGCTTGAATGTGTAAATCTGTTGTTTTTCTAACTTCCTGGTAACCAGCTTCACTCCGACAAAGATCACCACCGGTCCCAGGGCAGCAAACACGCCTTGCAGCAGGAAGCACACCGCCAGGAGCAGCATGCCAACCACTGGCAGAGCGATGAGCAGGCCCCACTGTGTGATCTCATGACGGGAGAGACCTGAGCCTTTCCATCCAGGAGCGCTTTTTCTGCTCTGCTGAAGGAGCAATGTTGCGCGTGTCATACGTTCACCTTACCTTTCTTGTCCTGCCTTGCAGCGTGCCTGCGACTTCTGCTGGTGATAGTATGCCTGAAAAGCGCCATCTGATAGAATAGCATTAGCTAGGCGATCACTAGGCAACTGCTGTCCTCTAATGAGGAGAGGTTCTCGATCGAGTGCTCATCTTGCTTGCCACGGTCATCTCATTGAGTGTCAAGCAGAGGCGGACGCCAGAAAGGAGCTGAACGATGAAGAAAACACGCACTGGAACTCCCAATCAGCGCTTGAAAGCGGAGCGGGAACTGCGGGGCTGGTCACAGAAATACGTCGCCGAGCAGCTCGGGGCCGATCACTACTACCTCAGCCGCTGGGAACGCGGCACGGCTTCCCCCAGCCCGTACTACCGCCAAAAGCTGTGCGTCCTCTTTGGCAAAAATGCGCAAGAACTCGGCTTGCTGGAGCAAGCCCCCATGATACCTGTGCAGGATCGTTTCTCTTCCGATGAGCCAGTGGCAGTTTCCACATCTGGACCTTCAGCCGGATCGCAGAAACCACAGCATACCGCGTGGGATATTCCCCGTCCTGAACCGATGTGGAAGATGCCAACCACCCTTACATCATTGATTGGACGAGAACAGCTTGTGAACGATATTTGTACCCTGTTCTCACGTCCAGAAATACGCTTATTGACCCTGCTGGGAACGGGAGGCATTGGCAAATCCCGCGTGGCTATTCAGGTTGCCAACGCGTTGCGTCATGCTTTTGCCGATGGCGTATGTTTCGTCCCACTGGCTAAGATTAGCAATCCCACGTTGGTGATCCCTGCCGTGGCACAGGAGCTGGGGATTCAAGAGCAGCCAGAGCGGTCCGACTTCGAGCAGGTGCAAGTATGGTTACGAGAAAAACAGTTCCTGCTGCTGCTGGACAACTTCGAGCAGGTGGTGACAGCTGCCCCACTCATCGAGGAATTGTACGCCTCGTGTCCACTGTTGAAAGTGGTCGTGACGAGTCGTGCTGTGCTCCATGTGCAGGGGGAACAGGAGTTTCCCGTGCCACCGCTGGCGCTGCCTGATCTGCGCAGGCTTTCAGAGGACTGGGTGCTCTCGCCATCTACAGCTGTCACCCTCTTTGTGCAGCGAGCGCAGTCAACGCTCCCCACTTTTCAGCTCACACAGACCAATGTGCATGCCATCATAGAGATCTGCGTGCGTCTGGATGGGCTGCCACTGGCGATTGAACTGGCAGCGGCCCGCATCAAACTACTGCCGCCTCACTCCCTGCTGGCACGCCTCTCGCAGCGGCTCCAGGTGCTGGGTAGTGGAGCACAGACTCTCCCTGAGCGGCAACAAACGCTGCGTAACACACTCAAATGGAGCTACGACCTCTTACCTGCCAGGGAACAACGGATCTTTCGGCGGCTCTGCGTCTTCGTGGGTGGTTGCGAACTTTCGGCGGTGGGGGCCGTCTGTGCTGATGCAGGGGATCAGGAAACAGATGTCTTGAATACGGTTGCGTCGCTTATGGACAAAAGCCTCGTCCGACAGGGGGAGCAAGAAGGGGAAGAGCCACGCCTCGCACTACTTGAGACCGTGCGCGAATACGGTCTGGAATGCCTGCACGAAAGCGGGGAGACTGAGTTGCTGCAACGTGCCCATGCAGAGTACTACCTGGCGCTGGCAGAGCGTGTAGAGCCGCACCTCAGAGGAGGAGGTGAACAGCTCAAGTGGCTCACTACGCTCAATCAGGAACAGGAGAACTTACGGGCAGCACTGCGCTGGTTCGTAGAGTACGAGGAAACGGAGCTTGCCTTACGACTGTGCGGGGCATTGTGGTGGTACTGGTTCATGCGTGGATACTACAATGAGGCGCTCCACTGGTTAGAAGCCGCGCTTGCAGTATCAAGAACCGGCAGGCAAACCGCAGCGCACGCACAAGTGCTTACTGCGACGGGGGTTATCAATGTAGCTCTGGGTCACCTTGAGAAAGCACAAGCGTTCCTTGAGGAAAGCATCGCACGCTACAAGGAACTGGGAGACAGACGAGGATCTGCACATGCACTTCAGTTTCTCGCATCGGTATATGAAGCTCAGGGTGACTATACGATGGCTCGCTCCCTTATTGAACAGGGGTTGAACGACTGTCGAGAGTTGGGAGACAAATGGAACGTTGGTTTGGGATTGAACGACCTGGCAAAGGTGATGTGGGGACAGGGTGATGGAGCAGCAGCACGCACGCTGTGGGAGGAATGTATAGCTCTCTGCCAGGAAATAGGAGAAAAGTGGGCGCTTCCTCGTACGCTTGGCTCGTTGGCACTAATGCTACTCACCCAGGGCGATTACGCACAGGCCATGCCCCTTTTTCAGGAGTCGGTTGTGATAGCCCGGGAAATGGGCGATATGACAACGCTTTCCCGGTTGCTCGCTATTTTGGCAGAGATCGTTAGACGCAATGACGATGTGCACGCAACAAGCCTGATTCGTGAAGGACTGACGATCGCAAGAGAAATGGGCGACCAGGAGGCCCTCAGCTATTTTCACTATCTCATCGGGGACATTGCGCGGAGCCAGGGCAATGCCAGGCAAGCAACTGAACACTACCGCGAAAGTTTATCACTCGCACAAAAGTTGTCCTGGGCGAAAGAGACTGCTGGTAAGTGTCTACTCGGACTTGCGAGAATAGCCAGAACACAAGAACGCTTCCAGGAAGGAGCGCGTTTGTTCGCAGCAGCAGAGCAAAGGCTGAACTTGAACGTGAATATGCATCCACTCGAACGTACAGAGTACGAGCGCGATCTGGCAGCTATACGCGCCCAGCTCGGCGAGACGGCCTTTGCCGCTGCGTGGGCCGAGGGACACACCATGACACTGGAACAAGAGGCCTATAGCAGGACCCAGCCGCCCAGGACGTAGGGGATGAGAGCACAGGAGTCCAGTGACGGATTTGTCTTTCTTGACGACATGTATTATAGTAGGGACAGTACTGATGGAACATTTACCCACTTAAACTGAGAAAGAGATGCATCCATGAGCGAAGTAGAGCAAGAAAAGGATTCATCTCCAACTCCATATCGTCCGCCGATTGCCTCGACGCCCATCTTTCTTACTATAGATGGTCCATTGCCCACAGGAAGGTGGCTCACCCATCCTTTAGTCGTACAAGTCGAAGAAGATGACGGGGAGGTCCTAGTGACTGAACACCAATTTTATATGCACGCAACGGGGCCGACAGTAGCAGAGGCGATTGAGGCGTTTAAACGCATCTTCTCAGGATATCTCGACATACTCTCCTCAGATGAGGAGACGCTGAGCCCATACCTACGTGATCAACTTGAGTACCTGCGTTCTGCAATTAGGACAAAATAGCAGAATGGCTACACTCGAATCGGATAATGTGGATAGGGCGCTCAGGTGAGATACACTAAGCCGTTTTACCTATGTGATCTCTGCCATCTTGCGGCGCAAGGCGAACATCAGCACTACCCCTAGCAGGACCCAGCCGCCCAGGACGTAGGGGATGAGGTCGAGTGGCGGCGGCGCTGGTATGATGGCCAGGGCCACGAAAATAGCCGCGATAAGAAGAGTGCCAAGCACGGGGATTACCCCGTGACGTAGTACGCTGAAGCGTGCGCGCCGCTTGCGCCAGAAGAATGTGATACTGGCTATGCAGACGAGGGCGTAGATGATGAGGACGAAGAGCGCGTCGAGGGAACCCAGGAAGCCAAATGCTTTAATTGGCGTCATGATGAAGCCCAGGGGAAGGCCGACTACCAGGCCGAAGACGCAAAGCGCGGCGATTGAACCCACAGGGTTCTGGCGTACAGGGTGTAACCACGCGGTCCAGGGCGGCAGCAGTCCATCGCGTCCCACAGTATACAGGATGCGCGAACCACCGTTGATGATGGCAAGCGCCGCGCCGAAGAACGAGAGCGAGCCGACGAGATCGATCAACACCACGAAAAACGAACCGCTGTACTGGCGTCCGATGGTGTCAAAGGGTGCGGGGTCGTTAGCGAAGCCGGTGACCATGCGGTTGATCCCGTAACCGACCGTGCCGACGTAGGCCATCAAGATATAGAAGAGCCCGACCACGATCATCGATCCAAAAACGGCGCGTGGAATATTGCGATGCGGGTCTCGCGTCTCCTCACCCAGCGCAGCGGCGGCCTCGAAGCCGATGAAGCTGAGCACCGCCAGCACGATCCCGATGGTGAGATCACCACCCTGTGGGATTGAGGTTGGACTAAACGGCGCAGCGGTGAGTCCTCCATGCTGACCTACCTGGAAGAGGACAATGACGGCCAGGACCAGGCATATCCCCATCTCAAAAACCAGGAAGGTGAGATCAACATTCATCGATTGACGGATGCCCCAGTAGCAGAGGGCAAAGGCAATGCCGAGCGCCAGGACAAACCAGAAGCTCCAGTGCAGGTTGACGCCGAACCAGCGCATCACCAGGGCCTGCAAGTTGGCACCCAGCAGGATAAATGAGTAAGGTACGCCAATCGCTATAGCGATCAGTCCAATCCAGGCGGTCATGAAACCCAGGGGGCGACCAAGCCCTTCTGTCACGAAGGTATAGGCGGAGCCGCTGGAGGGGATTTCACGTGAGAACTCGCTGTACTGGTTGGCTACCAGCAGTGCTACCACGAAGCCGATCACGTAGCACAGCGGAATAGCTGCTCCGACCACTCCTGCCTGGGGGATGGTATTGAAGAAAATAGAGGCGGCAGGTGACATTACCGCAACGGAGATTACGATGGCGTGACGCAGGCCGAGCGCGTTACGCCGGAGTGTCGAGGTAGTCGCCTCCTGTTTAGAGGATGTTGCGTCGCTCACGAGAGTTCTCCTTGTGTGGATGTGCTGTGCTCATGTCCATCCTGCCCAACGATGGAGATGTCAGTAATGCCAGACGTTACTGGCGTATCTGCGTCGAACAACTCACGCAGGTAGTCGTTGAGAAATATGCCCTGGGGATCGAGGGCCGCCCGCACGCGCCTGAAGTCGTGCCAGCGCGGATAGAGTTCGGCCAGCTCCCCGGCGTTGCGCGTGTGTATCTTGCCCCAGTGCGGTCGCCCCTGGTAGCGTTTGAAGATTTCCTCGATGTGCCGGAAGTATGGTTTATAGGGCATACCCCGGTACATATGCACGGCGATGTAGGCAGACTCGCGCTGGTAAGCCGGGCTGAGCCAGATGTCATCGGCATGCACGAAACGACATTCCAGCGGGAAGTTGACCTTGAACTGGTGCCGCTCGATACACTCCTGAATCTCTGCTATTACCGCGCTCGTGTGTTCTGCAGGGATGTTGTACTCCATCTCCTGGAAGCGCACCCAGCGGGGTGTAGTGAACAGGCGATGGCTATAGTTGATCTCTTCGACGTTGGCGATAGACTGCCCGGAGATGCGACAGACTGACTTGCTGAAGCCGGGCACCAGGCGGCAGGACTCGGAGAGCAGCCAGAAGACGCCGTTCTCCAGTACAATCTTATTGAAGCTGCTCCAGAAGCTGCCTGTGGTCTCAGGGTCTGTTGTTTCTTTGATGAATTTGGCCTGCACCCAGTCTGTATAAGGGAACCAGTAGAATTCGAAGTGGCTGTTCTCCTGCTTGTACTTTTCCAGGTTGGCGACGCTGTCGGCCAATTTTGTGCGGAGTGCCTGGAAATGCATACGTTTGGCGGGTATCACGCGCAACTTCACCTTTGCGATGACCCCGAGCGTTCCTAGCGATAGCTGGGCTGCTTTAAATACATCGGGGTTTTGTCCGGGCGAACATTCTACAATCTCGCCCGATGCTGTCACCAGGGTAATGCCTTCTACCTGTGTGGACAGAGTGCCGAAATGCACGCCCGTGCCATGTGTGCCTGTGCTGATTGCGCCAGTGATGCTCTGTTCATCGATGTCACCAAGGTTCTCCTGGGCCAGGCCGCGCTCGAAAAGCGCATTCCCCAGGTTTTTGAGCCGGGTTCCGCCCCACACCGTCGCGGTTCCGCGCGTGGTATCGATTGCCTCGATGCCCTGCATCTGATCGAGTGACATGAGCACATCGCCGGTCTGTACCAGCGGCGTGAAAGAGTGGCCGGAACCCGCAACCCGCACATGACGACCATCGCGTCCGTATTGCCCGACCATTTGTGCCAGTTCTTCGATATTGCGCGGCTTGACGACCTGGTGCGGCGCACACTTTACCGAACCTGACCAGTTGCTCCAGCGCTCTGTTTGCCTAGTACTCATGGGTACCCTCCTCCCTTCTTAACTGCGATTATTCTAGATGAAACACTGGCCATCGCCACGGTAAGTCGTGACCTCGTCTACGATTGCGCCATCCTTGACGAGTAGCAGGCGTTTAAAGCGTTCGCAAAGCTCGCCTGCTTTGCTGTGGCGCATGAATATGGGGTCACCGGGCTTGAGTGGTATAGCACCCTCGTACCTGATGGGGGTTTGAACCTCGCCAGCCCCTTCGAGCGAAACGAGCCGGGCGCCGTGTGGCAGGTAGGGCCGCGGCTGCTTTTCGGGGCCTACTGAGCCGGAGGCGATGTAGCCGCCGCCCAGGCAGGTGTAGATGGATGGGCGCGGGTGCCGCACAATCTCGATAGCGAAACCGGCGGCGGGTTGATAGCGGAAGTCGCGGTAGTTGTCGAACAGGGCCGGAGCATAGAAGCCGGAGCCAACAGTAATCTCGGTCACCACCGGCTCCCTGCTGGTCGTGGCCAGGCTGCCTGTTCCGCCGCCGTTGACAAAGCGGGGCGAAAGATCGTAAGTCCTCAGCAGCTCAACGAGTGCGGCGCGGCGCCCGGCAACTTCGCGTATCGAACGCCGTTTCAGCCCACGCACGATGGCGTTCTTAGCTGCATGGCCTGGGAAATTGTCACCTATCCCGGCAATCTGGGCTTCGTAACCCATCAGGCCATCAAGCCAGAGGTGTGGCGAGGAGATGATCCGCTCGATCACCGGCCGGGACTGCTCAGGGGTGCGCAGCGGGGAACGCCACACACCGAAATGCAGGCCAGGCAGGTTCATCGACATATCGATTTCGAGACACAAGGGCAGTCGTACTCCCTGACGGAGAGCTACAGTCTCTACCTGTTCCACGTGTTCGAGGCTATCGACCATCAGCGTGATATGTGTGCCTGCTGCCACGGCCCGGGCGACGGCAGCGATGTCCTGCTCGTTCCAGGCGGGGTAGCCGACAAGCAGATCGTCGAATCCCTGCGAGGCCAGGTAAACGGCCTCCGGGGCAGTGTAGCACATGATGCCCTGAAAACACGGGTCGGACGCGAAGATGCGCTGGATGACGGAGACGCTGCGCAGCGACTTGGAAGCAAGGCGTACCCGCTTCCCGCCAGCCCGGGCAACTACCTGGCGGATGTTCTGGTCGAACAGGTCGAGATCGAGGTAGGCGAAGGGCATGGTATGGCGGTTGAAGATTTCCTTGTAGTAGGCGTAGTCGTGCTGGCGCGTGTGTATGGGTGTGCCAGGCTCATGTACAGGAACGGCGCTGCCCGGCGCATCTCCC
>Ga0209648_10004487_pt1 | contig 11863 bp, 14 predicted proteins | sample GraSoi2013_115cm_FD_185830 | JGI IMG/M metagenome (GOLD analysis project Ga0209648, IMG submission 185830) | Grasslands soil microbial communities from the Angelo Coastal Reserve, California, USA - Sample 9_17_2013_115cm (SPAdes) (version 2) | ecosystem: Environmental > Terrestrial > Soil >...
ACTCGTTTAGCGCCTGTAGCAATAGCATCAAAGAACATCGAGGCATGCTCAGGCATAAACGATGTACCAAGCCAGCCCTGGCTAAATACAGAATACGCTTTTTTCACTTGGATAAATCCCCGCTAAAGGAGTCTTCCCATGCAGCAATTCCCAACCAGAGATATTGTACAATATGACTCTTGCCATACTGCAACCCGTATGAAACCAGAGTTGCCAGAACAGAGTCACTACGCGGGAAAAGCCCAAGAGCTTAGAGAGCGGTTTCAGTCAGGACTTCTTTCTGAACTTCTGCCATATCCTCATTTTGTTGTCTGGAAATATACCCTTGAGAGCGGCAAGTTGAAAAAACGACCATTCAACCCGAAAACACATTTGCCCTCGAAAACAAATGATCCGTCTACCTGGACTGATCTACACCAATCACTGAAAGCACTTGCGACAGGACGATATAACGGTATCGGCTTTGTGTTCTCAGAAAGCGATCCGTTCTCAGGAACAGACCTTGACGCATGTGTTTCAAAAGAGGGAAGTATTGCGCCGTGGGCAAAGGAGATTATCACAACGCTTGCAACCTATACCGAGTATTCACCGTCAAAATTAGGCGTGCATTGCCTCACAAACGCTTCTCTTCCAGGCAAAGGGAAAAAAGTCGGTGAAATTGAGATGTATTCGACAGATAGGTTTTTCACTGTTACCGCCGATCATGTGCCGGAAACACCGACAACCATAGAACACCGGCAGGAAGCAATAGAAGTGTTATACCGTCGTTTTATCCCACAGGTAGAGGAACGGGTTATTCAGAACACTAGGGTTGGGGGTGGGAGCGGGGGAGCGTTAACCGAACTGCCAGAGGAGGCGGCAAACGATCAGGTGTTACAACGTTTGCTGCGAGGGGATATGACAGGCTATTCGTCTCAGTCAAGCGCGGACTTTGTGTTAGCATTAAAGCTGTTACACTGGACAGGTGATAATGTGGAACTCACCAGGAAGCTGTTTGTACAATCCGGTTTATACCGAGAGGAAAAGACCGAGCGCAAAACAGGAGCGACCACCTATCTTGATATGACGATCTACAATGCCTTACGAAAGCGCAGAAACCCGCCGCAGAGACGCTAACAGCTTGCTCTTTGTTTCACTGTTTGCTACGATCCAACCAACTTATGACGAGCTACAATCTGAAACCAATTATTCCCCCATCACTTGAAGCGCAGCAGAAAAACGAAGAACGCCGCAAAGTGCTTGAGGAAGTGCGAGCCAGGCGAAAAGAAATATATAAACGCTTTCAGAAAAAGGTGCAGTTGCAAGCAGACAGTGAAATGCTATAATTGCAGAGCTATGCTCACCAAAGACGATTTAGAACAAATTGCAACACTTATTCATGCGTCAGAGAAACGGCTCACAGAGAAAATAGAGACTGTTGATCTGAAAGTAGAGACAGTCCACGCATTTAACAAAAAAGCTCATACGCAGATTATGGATGTATTAGTAGAGAGCGGCGAGATCAACTATCAGGAACTAAAAAAAGAACTCAAAGAACTCAAGAAGCGCATTGAACAACTAGAAACCAGGCAACAGAATTAACTAGCTTCCACGCCGGACAAAAAACCTTGTCCGACGATGGGAAAATAATATGCAGCCAAAAAGAGCTAACTTTGCTACACTATTATTCAGACGTGAAAAAATATTTATTAGAATTACTCCAAAAATATCAAAAAAACATTTCCCCCTATTTTAAGAAAAATGGCTATCATTGTGTTTTTCAGCAAACATGTTCTCAATACGCCGTCGAAACGCTGAAAAAGAACAATATTGTTACTGCAATAATTTTTATAACTATTCGATTGTTCAGTTGTAACCCTATCAACGCATATTTGCATATTAGAAGAAAGGAGGTTCAATATGGCTAAGGAGTATAAATCATTCGTGTATAAAGACAATGACAGTGGACATAATGAAATGGCGAAAGATATGGAACGTCTTTCAAATGAAGGATGGGAATTAAAAAGTAAGGAGGTCGTTCAACAGGGATTTTCATTTTTTAAGACCTGTTGTCTGGGATGTATTTTTTTGCCTCTCGCATTACTTGGAAAGAAAGATAATTCAATTCAGGTGATATTTGAACGAGAAAAGAGAGACGAAGAAGAAAAAAAATAGATTATCTTGAGGTTATAGGGTTCAATTCCACAAAGGATATTTTTGACTATCCCCGCAAAAAAGTAAAATAAGAGACTATTTTTTGTTATACTGGGTGTATGCGAATTGTTGAGGTAACAAAAGACAGGTGTATCGTGTTTACCCCGCTAGACATGGAAGAATTAAAGATATTCCCAGGTGATAAGTTTGTACTTGAGCGTAGCAGTGATGTTGTCATTTTGACCCCGCTTAACCTGCTACCAGCGCAGGAGTAATCGACATTCCCATAACGGCCATTTATCGGCACTCCCTTAACCTTGTTTTCAAGTGTCCCGACGCAAAAGCAAAATTCTGCGACCAGGGAGTACAAATAGATGAGATAGTCCTTTTGTCTTCTAGGCTTGCTTCAACTTGCTTCGTAGTATAAACTGTGGGACAGCAATACCACTCCACAACTAAAGAAAGCGAGGTACAGTTATGGCTTTCAAACTTACTATTGATATAGAGCCATCATATATACTGTTTGCGGGTCAATCACTATATCGATGTCTTACGCGAAAGGCTTGGGAAAGCATTAGGCAACCACTTCTCCAAAAATACCAGTTTAGATGTGCTTTGTGTGGAGCAGATGAGAAAGGATTGAACTGTCATGAGGTATGGAGCTTTTCAGTAGAGAATAAAACTAGAAAACTGGTTGAAGTGCTGCCGCTTTGTAAAATGTGTCATGCAGTACGACACATGGACAGTCCGCGTTCTCTCCGAGAGGATTTGGGCTTTGGCTATGAAAAGATGAAAGAACACTTTCTGAGAGTCAACGGATGTACTCTTGAAGAGTTTGATGAGTATTATCGCCAACATCAGAGAGAGGTGGAAAGCTTGGTGTATCCAGATACAGGCAAAGTCATTCTCTCATGGCGGACAGATTATGGTGAGTACACTTCTATTCTTGCACAACCAGGAAATCTTAAAAAAGGTCATGTGTGGGAAGACGGTCTCTTGATTTCTGTGGGTTTCTAGTTTCAAAACCTGCCCGACGCCAGACAAAAAACCTTCTCTGTCTCAAGTTCCCATAATGTCCCATTCTAGGAACCACCCCTTGCAAAAGCGTGCGTAAACCTCTACTATGAAGGTACAATATAACGCGCCGCAGCGCATATTATAGGAACCGGTTTTCCGAAAATTTCTTGCTTGCGAAACGCGCCAAGAACCGGCATTATTAACCCATGACACAGCAAACAACTTTTCAACAAAACATCATTTTCTTTTTGCGAGAGCTTGAGGGAGGAAATAAAAGTACGCTGACTTTGACCGCGTACAAAACAGACCTAACACAGTTTTTTCTTTGGCTTGCTGAGAATGATGTCACGGTAACTCTCCCCGCCCAGGTGACGCGAGGACATGTCAATGAATATCTGGCCTTTCTTTCGTCCCTGGGACGAAGCGGCGTTACCAGAGCGCGGAAATTAGCGGCGATTAAAAGTTTCTTCGCGTATCTGAAAGATGAACACCTGATAACTCTCTCCCCTGCTGATAGTATTCACATGCCAAATAAAGAGCGAAAGCGAAAAGTGGTACTCCGAACCGATGAATACAGCCGCATGTTATCAGAAGCAGGAGGCAACCCCCGCGACTTTGCCATACTCCAATTATTCTTACAAACCGGCATACGAGTTTCAGAACTGGTAGCGATAACTGTTGAAGACCTTGATATACAAAGCCATGTGTTGAAAGTCCACGGCAAGGGCAACAAAGAACGGGACATCCCACTTGAGAAAAAGAGCGTACAGGCGTTGAAATCATATCTTTCTCTCAGACCTGACAGCCAGGATCGCCACCTGTTCTTAAACTATTCCGGTGAGGGTTTATCAATCCGGGGAGTCAGAAAGATTGTTGATAAGTACCTGCGGAAAGCAGGCATCACGAAACAGATCAGTTGTCATGGCCTGCGCCGGACATTCGGCAGCGCGAAAGCAGGAAAAGGCATGAACGCGTTTCAACTGCAAAAGCTCATGGGACACGAACGGATCACGACAACTATTGCGTATGTAGAAATAGGTCAAGAAGAGTTACGACGAGCAATGGAGGCGACCAGCCTCTAAACACAAACTATGAATACTTCCCTCCCCTACCATTTCAGCGATCCACCTGCCAGGTTGAAGAAAGCCAAGCTAGACAATATCGCGTTAGTGCCAGCGTCTTTATTAAAAGATAAGGCGATCTACCAACCGATTGCTAATACGCTTCCTACCGGCAGCGTGCTTTGTGTTCAGGGTACGCAACGCCAGCAGAAAATCATGGCGAAAGTCACGAGCTTTTTTCGGGATCATGGCCGCCAGGTAATCACCATGCCTCTTGAGAAAATATCCCAAACCATGAAAAAGACACCTCGGCAACAAGCAGAGAACTTACCGCTTGCTTTCTAGCTCTCTTCTCTCCTTACCAATTTCTTAACATCGTTTGTTAGCATAACTGTTCATGCTCGCTACAGAACAACGATCCGCTTCCCTGTTCAAACTTTCTGATATTGGTGTCCTTGTTCCGTTTCCTCAGTATGAAGCATCACTCCCCAAGCATACAGACCTGACAGGGAAAAAAGTGTATCTCATTCACCTGGATCACGCCTTGAAGCACGCAAAACATTATCTCGGCTTTAGTGAAGATGTACAAGAACGAGTCCAGCAGCACCGGAATGGACGAGGCGCAACATTTATGAAAGCTATTAGCAAAGAAGGCATTACCTGGCATGTGTCCCGCATATGGGACGGAGACCGAACAATTGAGCGATTGTTAAAAGACCAGCATAACGCGAGCCACCTCTGCCCGACGTGCAGACAAGAGAGGATTTTTGAGCAGACTTTCTCGGTTGTTGTCAATGCCAGCACAGGAGAACGCCACCCGTTACGCCGTACTGTCAGAATACAGCCGAGTCTCTGGGAGTAAACATACTGTATGGTTTGAGAGGTAGCTATTAGTGTACCTTAGTTGTGAGCAATAACATTTCCGGTTACAGCAGTTGTCGGTGTAGCGGTTGCAGCAGCGCCAGGTTGGGTGTCATAGATAACAGCGTTGTTGTTTGATGGGTCAGTGATCTGAACGCGGATACCGCTGCCGTTGACTCCGGTCACGAGGAAATTATAGGTGCCTGTCCCGTTGATCGTACCTGTTCCTGTGAGGGTCGCTACATTGTTGGCGATAACAAGAGATGAGACAGTTGTTGCATTAAAGAGAAGAGGGGCTGCGCTAAAGTTCATGGTGAACTGTCTATCTCCAACAGGCATAGTACCCTGATACTTGTAACTCAGACCAAAGGTTACATCCCCTGTAAGACTTGAATTTTGCGGATATGCACCAGCAGGAGAGCTAAACTTGTGCGCTCCTGAAAAAAGACCTTGTGAGGTTGGATTATAGACTGCAACATATTGGTACTGCGCTGTTCCCACTCCCCCACTATTATTTGTTACTGTTAATGTTATTGTGTACACTCCTGTTGCTGTATAGGTATGGCTGTCTGCTCCGACTGTTCCTGAGCCGTTTGACTCGGTGACTGTTCCTTGTGTTATATCGGGGTTACCATTTATAATGTCTCCCCAATTCCAGGTAGCAGTATGAGTGCTAGTAGTATCTGGATCAGTAAAGTTTGCTGATGTGGTGATTGGTGTGTTTACTTGAACCGGAGATGTGGCAACGGAGATTGTATTTACTGAAGGTGTATTCCTCAAACCATATTCATACATGTCAATTGTTGTAGAGGCATACAAAACAGTACGGTTATTCGCTGGAATAAGGAGATATTTAGCAGTAAGGCTTGGTAAATTAGAGTTAATGTCATGCCAATTCGCCCCCCCATCTGAACTCATATGAACCCCATTCGTATCCCCGGCGTAGACGGTATTTTGTACTGTCGGATCGGTAATCAAGGCACTCTCAATGTCGCCTTGAGGTCCAGTAGAGAGAAATGTCCAATTTACACCGCCATCAGTGCTCTTGTAAACTCCATTGCCTGTTCCGACATACAGGATATTATGATTATTCGGATCAATTGCAATTCCCCGAACATTACTACTATTAATATTATACCCAGTCCAGGTTGTACCCCCATCAGTGCTTTTATATAAATTATTTCCGGCAATACTCGCGTAGACAATATTGGAATTAGTCGGATCAACGAGAATTCGGGCTATGTCATTACCGAGGCTAGTATCATTCCAAGTCGTACCTCCATCTGTTGTCTTCCAAACCCCACCGCTTTGATAATTTCCCGAATACAAGACATTCGGATTATTAGGGTCCATCACCATGTTGGAAACATTAAAAACGTATGGCAAGTTAAGATAAGCAGTAATATTAGTCCAATTGGCTCCGCCATCAGTAGTCTTCCATATTCCGCCATTTACACCATCCATAGCGTACATGACATTGGAATTTCTTGGATCAATTAATACTGGCCCGTACTTACCGAGAGAATGGCTTATTATGCTCCAACTCGTCCCTCCATCAACACTCTTTGCTAATCCCAGGCATGATGGAATGTATATAATGTTTGCATTGTTCGGATCGACTGACGGTTCCCAGGTGCCACAGGTTGTTAATCCAAGTGCTGTCCAACTACCGACAGTTGGTTGAATGGCATAGCTCAGAGGAACAAAGAGTTGAAACGGAAGTAATACTAACCCAATGAGGAAAACGCGTAAGAGGTTTACAAATTTGAGCGAAAAAACCTTATGCACTGTTGTAGTATTCACCGTTTGCTTGCTGATGTCAAGTCCCTATTTTCCGCAAAACTTATTTTAAGTACCCTGACAAGCGAAAGAATAAGGACGGTGAACAATAGAACAAATCCGAAAATTAATTTTGGATGGTACGGAAAAGCCGAGATCACAAAAATCATATTGGCAAACACTATGAACATTAACAGTTCTGTTTGTTTATAGATTTTCGCAATGCAGAATAAGGTTAGCATCATTGTGAGAAGCGCGGGGAATGAGATACGGATATCATAGACGATCGCAGTGTAATTGTGAATTGGCGCAGCCGGAAGAAAGAGAAAATAGACAAAATTGACAAGTCCCAGGAGTAATACCTTTCTTACCGGATTAACGCTTTGAAACTGTTTGAGAAAGAGATTGCCAATACAGATGACAGCCAAAAATACAATGGAAACAACCCATACCATGTATTCTGATAAGAGCGCATTAAAAAGTTCTCCTGGAAAACTGATCGCTATTTTCCAATAAGGCCAGGCATAATACTGGAGATGTGGATTGCCCTTAAAAAAGAGAAAAGCTTGCGGATAAAAAGGGTTGCCAAAGGCTATGATATTTCTGATATACCATGACACTCCTAATAAGCTGAAAGGCACTAAAAAAGCGAGAAATCTTCCCCAACTCAGGTTTTGGATAAAATTCTTAAAATAGAAACCAAGCAATATAAAGACCCAAAACGGGCCGGAATATTTACTTCCGGCAACCATTCCCAACGTAAACCCCAGTTTAACAAAATACGATAGTTTCTTTTCCGGTTTTTGGAGTAACAGCAAACTGAACGCGTAAAAGACAAGCAGCCAAATATCAATTTTTTGCGTGTCCGCATACCGCAAAACACCATACAGACTGCATAGAGAAAACGCGAGCATGAGAGAGGCATTTTTTGACAGACCAAACGCTTGACCTAATGGTACGATGGCAAAAAAAAGTACAACGATAGCGAGCACATTATAGAGGTCTAAGGGTATATGCAGGAGCATAAAAGCCGCCAGTATTCCCTCTGATGACGCGGGATAACTATTGATCCCAGTATTGCTATTGGAATAAAAGATTTTGCCGGCTAAAATAGCTTTTGCTGTGGGGATGTGCATATGAACACTATCCCCCTCGGAGGGTTGGGTTGTTATGCCATTAAAGGTATAGTGAATGAGTAGGTAAATAACAATAACAGAGGCAAGGATAATGAGTATATTATTTTTACCAATATGCAGGTTAAATGGAAGTTTTACCACGAAAACATTGTATGTATAGCTTCACTAAATTGCAAGCGTCTTCAGAATATGGGAAAACGGACAGGGAAAATGCGCCTTAGTTTATGAAAGTTTATAAAATAGACAAGTAACCCAATGGGAATGAAAGCGAGCAGAATTTTTGGATGAAAGCCATACTGTAATCCAAACTCTGTGGGCATTAACATATTTATCATTGCTATTGCAGATACTAACTCTTCCTTTTGAAATTCTTTTGCGATAAGGAACAGGCTGAGGATAAGAGGGATCAGTGCAGGGTATGTATATCTGATTGTTGATATGTACAGGTTAAAGTAAGGGCCATCCGGTAAAAAAAGATATATGACTAAGTTCAACACACCGATAATGAATAATTTTGTTGCCAGCGTATACTTTACCTGATGTATTTTTTTATACCCATACACGAACAAAACAAGAGCAACAGGCAATGCTAGAGACCAGACACCATATTCAGAGAAAAATGCGTTTAAAGTCCCTGTTAATCCTCCAGGGTAGAAAAGAACAATTTTCCATGGCGAAATATTCAGTATACTCCAACCAGGAATTCCCTTAAAAAAAAGGATAGGTTGAGGATAGTAAGGATCATGCCACAAAACATAATTTCTTATATACCAGAATAGCCCAAATACAGTAAATGGAATGAAAAATGCGATACATCTTTTTATGTTAATATTCGTCATAAACGATTTTGTATAAAAGATTGCTAATACCAGAAGAAATAATGGTCCAGTGTATTTTGTTCCGACAAGCATACCTGCCGAAAATCCAAGTTTAACAAAATACGATAGTTTCTTTTCCGGTTTTTGCAAGAGCATAAGGGTTAAAACAAAAAAAACAGCCAGCCAAAGGTCTATGGTCTGCGCGGACAACCACCTAACAACAGTGTGCAGTGTGCAAATCGTTGCGGCAAAAATAACTGCATTCGGTTTTGACAAACCAAACGTTAAAGCAAGACTAGTTGTAACCAGTAACAACAGCAACATACCCACTACATTGTAGAGATTTAGAGGAAGTCCAACCGCCATCAATCCTGATAATATTACTTCTGATGCTGCCGGATCAGTCCAAGTTTTAGAGTACGCTTTGGGATTAAGAACTGACCCATGTAGAATGATTTTTGCTATAGGAATATGATACGCCAGGCTATCCCCTTCAGTAGGTTTGGTAACAAAGGCAAAAAAAGTAAAATAAGTGAGCAAATATAAAACGAGCAGTAAGGAGATTTTAGCCAGAATATGCAACTTAACCTCTTCCATATCAAGTGAAGTATAACAAGTTTATGGTAACTTAGTGAAATCCGAAGCACCAGACTCAATTTATGGAGCGGTCATACTCTTCTAGCAGCCACCACAATATCATTCGGTTTCCATTTAAACCAAAGAATTTTCTGCAAGAGTTTTTTGACCATATAAAAACGTTGAAACGCAAAGAAGAGTTTATATCTATTGACTTGAAAATGTGCAAGTTTTAGCTCTTCGAGTATAAGGGAGGGTGAATATTCTCGGACGTGTCCGCTTGGATTGTCTTTTTTATATCTTAATCCCTCGTTTAACGGAACGGATATAATCAAGGTTCCCTGATTTTTCAAAACTCTTCTTACTTCTTTGTATGCTGCAAAGACTTGACTCGGCGGGATATGTTCCAGCAGTTCTAATGCAAATACAACATCAAAATAGTTATCAGGATACGGTATCTTATGAACTACTCCGGTTTTAAATTCTCCCCGAAAGCGTTTTGAAAGTACCTGTATTCCCTTTGAAGAAATATCAATGCCATACACGCTAACCTTGCTGTTTTTCTTCTCAATTACTTCTTCTAAAAAACCGTAACCGGCTCCGATATCTAAAACTTTTACCGCGTTGCTTGGAATATATGAGCTTGCTATTTTCACTCTATCTTTTGTTAACCCGTCCTGATTTGATAGAAGCTGTACACCATCTAATTTTTCATCCCAAAAATGATTTGTGTTTAAATCCTTAATCTCCTGTAATTTTTGTGAATACAGGTGTTTTAGACTGCTGATATCCTTGTATTGGGCTAATTTTTGTCTGGTTTCTTCAACCAAAAAAGGGTCGTTTTTACAACTAGAGCATATGGGGTAGGATTTATCTTTTCCGCAGATTAGGCATGTATTGTTCATAACGAGACAAAATCAATTGTACCATTTCCTCTGATCTTAACAAAGACCCATACGAACCAGTAAATGATAATAGTATAATAAACTCTGCAAATGAATTTCGGAAAAAAATCAGCAATCATCGCAATCCTGTGTTTTCTCTTGCTCTATTTCTTATTTTTATACTACGTGTTTGTAATACATCCCTATTGGGTTAAAATTCCAGGCATGGGCAGTTGACGAGTTCTGATGAAACTCTCTCCCCTCTCCCCTGCATTCAGGAGCGGATCTTTGAGAGTACGCTTCCGTTGTTGTTCATCCGGTCACCAAAGAACGATCACCGTTGCCCCGAGAGATGAGAATACAATTGAGTTTATAGGAGCGAGAAACAGTTTACCCCTTAACTCTGTCCCGTTTTGAGAAGAACCCTCTGACTGTTTGTTTTTGTCTACTTGGGGAAGTTTTTTCGCTGTTTCTTTCAGGATTTCTTCAATGGTACGTGCAGCGAGAACATCATCAATGTTTTTCGCGTGTTTTTCAGGGTGAGAAAGTGGCTTGTGTTCTGTTTTTTCTTCCGGTTGTTGCTCTGCCATTATTAAAAAAGATGCCATAACCAGTTGCCTGTTGTCAAGTGAATAGTACAGGTTATCCCTATCCCCTGCGAAGCAACAGATATTGCTTGAAAAGATTAAAGGCACTCCCCTCTTACCCGTCGATCACCACCACTAGGAATAGAAGCCAAGAAGCCCACAACCCCACAAGTCCACAAAACCACTTGTATTTTTTCGTTTTTTTGCTATGCTGATTAAGCAGCCAGGATATGAGCAAGGTTATTAGTATCGCTATTAGAAAAGGTGGAGTTGGAAAAACCACAAGCGCAGTGAACATAGCTACTGCCTTACATCTGAAGGGTTACAAAACCTTACTTATTGACCTTGAACATACCGCGAACGCAACGATCAGCGTAGGAATTGACCCGTATTCAGTAAAGACCTCTCTGGCTGATTTATTCACTTCTCTTGATGTCACCCCCCAGGACGCCATTATACAAACCGAGTACGGTTTATCAGTGTTACCAGCATCGAAAGGGTTAGAACAAGTAGACGCAGGTATGACGGCTACTATGGTTGGTTCTTTGCGTCCTCTTATTGATCCCCTACGCCAAGAGTTCGATTTTATCATCATTGACACGCCGCCAGGCAAAAGTTACTTATCAGTCGCCGCCCTTGTCGCCTCAGATAGTGTCATTATTCCCTTAGAGCCTCATTATTTGGCTATGACTGGACTTGATGAAATTATGCAGGACATAAAGAAGGTACAAAACGGCCTCAACCCGCATCTTACGATATTTGGTATTCTGGCAACGAAAGTACAGGTAAACCCAACAATAACAAAGAAAATACTTGCTTTAGTAGATCAGATGTACCCTAACCTACTCCTCCCCCATCGTATTAAATTTGCTATTAAAAATGTTGCTGCAAGCGCAGAGGGTATCCCATTAGTCATTTATGACCAGCAAGACGAGACAGCCCAGGAATATATAAAACTTTCCAAAGCAATCTATGAGCAAGAGCAAAAATAGCCAATCATTAGACGAGATA
>Ga0209648_10004488_pt1 | contig 11862 bp, 15 predicted proteins | sample GraSoi2013_115cm_FD_185830 | JGI IMG/M metagenome (GOLD analysis project Ga0209648, IMG submission 185830) | Grasslands soil microbial communities from the Angelo Coastal Reserve, California, USA - Sample 9_17_2013_115cm (SPAdes) (version 2) | ecosystem: Environmental > Terrestrial > Soil >...
CGAGGCAGCGGGATCGGATCATCGAATTGGCGCATGAAGCTGCAGAATGGCAAGCGGCGATGGAAGCCGTGATCCTGGTGGCGACGTCGGGCGGCCCTGCGATGCTCGCGCGGATAGGCGTCATGCGGGCGTGAAACCGCAAAGATGATCACTGAGGACGCCGTAAGCTGGCGACGATAAAAGCGGGTTCCAATGTGAAATTTTGCACAGACGTCACCGATAATCTTTACTTTAATTTGAACAATCAAATTTCGGCTCGCTCTTACCGGAGTTGGCGTTGTGTCGTGGGATCAGTGTTTCGATCGGCCGGTTGTCTTGCCCGATGGCAAGACGCTGCGAACGCTGGAGGACGCCAGACTGTATATTTTGGCCATCCCCACCTCGGAGCACGAGGCCATTGCGTGGCAGGTAGCGATTGAAGCGTTGCTTCTGGCGGCCGGTGTTTCAGACGCGGAAATCGAGGACCATGAGCGGCATCGGGCGGCGCCGCCGGCCCGGCGCGCAACCGATAAAACCCATTCTCCTTGAGCGGCGTGCCCTTAAGCTGCCCGAATCGCAATCGCATTGTGCTCTTGTCGACGCTGTCACGTCGACGACCCCATACTTCCGCCTCATCGCGGTTAACCTCAACCACTGACTCGAGATGGGGCGGAATTTTCCAATTGACCAAGCCGGTCAAAGCAAAAGCCGTCGAGCGCGGCCCGGCGGCTTCGTTTTTTTTAGCGTCTGTCACAGGTAGCGCGTGATCCGTTGGGCAACGCGCCCGATGAAAGGCCATCTCGGCGGCCGCGGCGAGGCGCAGCGGCGTGTCGAACGGGTAGCCTGCGCCCGCTCTCGCCGCCGGCGAGGGCCGCAGCTACGGGCTTCATTTGTTCAGTCGCCGTCCACTCTCCGCTCGCGATGACAATGCACCGCGGAAACAGCCATTAAGGATTTATTAGGGATAAACGTAAAACCTAAAGCCCTCCGGATTTAACATGGCGGGGCGATAGCATGACTGAGGCTGACGATTTAACGCACAACATACATGTGCTGAAAGAGCTGCAGAGGAAAGCCTGGTTTCATCTGGCCGACCCCGCTCTCACGACTTTCGAGCGGCGCGAAACGCGTAATCAAATCAAACAGACCGGCGCCGAGTTGCGGTCCTATCTTGAAATGATGTCCGAGCGCACGCGCTTCCGGCCGCGGCCCGTGGAACAAGACGCCACCGGCGGCCTTGGGAAATTCGAATTCAGGCTTCTTGGTGGAGATTAGCCGTCACCAAACCTTAGAATTCGAAGACGTCGGTACTTCGGCGAGCCAGATCGTGCAAATCCGCGAGCCTGCCGCGGACCGCATTGCAACGACCGCAATGGATCAACGTCACGCCCGGTGGGGCGGCAGGATCGACAGGCTTGATCGATAGACTGCCGCATTCGTCGCACACGATCTTTAGCCCGGATCGCGCTCCGCTCTGACCGAGGTTCATTGTGCCACGCTCAGCAAATGATTGCGGAGGCAAAGTAGCTCACATTGCGGACCTGCAAACCAAGGCGCGCAAAGCTCTGCCGCAAATTGCTGGAATAGAATACCTGTTCAAGCCAATCGATGCTGCTCCTGAAAGGATGCGGCACATTGCGGCCTTCAATGTAAGGCCCATGCAGAACGTCCTGGCGACGTTCACAGACTTTCGCGATCAGAGTTGTCGCGATGAACACAAATCCGAGAAATGCGATTATTTCGCTTGTCATTGAGGCCCCCGCCGTTTGATCCCAGGGCCTCTAATACGTCTAAAATTTTAAGGTTCGGGTCTCGGGCGCGCCTGCAATTGAACAATCATGTTAGCGAACCTTAAACTATGAAATTCGCAGCAGGCGGGATGGGGCGAATTCTTTTGCAACATAGTCCCCCGGTCCGACAGCTTGCCACTCGCTTACATCGCACGCTGCAGCGTCGAACAGAGTGCCCGATAGTCGGCTTGAACCGGCCCCGCAAAGCGAGCGCCGTAGAATTGCCGCGCGATTTCGAAAAACCGGTCCGGCGTAAAGGTCGGCGACAGTTTTCTGAGCACCTTGGCAGCCTCCTTTGCTTCGGCGGCTCTTCCCTGCAGTCCAAGCGCACAGGTCAGCTCGACCCATTGCGCGGGAGCGTCGCTATAGAGTTCGATCGCTTTGCGCGGAGCATAATCATCGTCAAAATTGCCACAACGAACTTTGACGCTGATTGGCAGAGACGTTGTTGGTCTTCTGAACTAGGATTCGTTTCGAATTGTGAATGAGTTCACAAAGCAAGACAACCAAGCTTGGTAATAAGAGAACATCAAACTTTGCCGTTCGCGCCCGCTTTGACAAGAACAACAACACGAGGACGCCATGCCGACATATATCAGGATGGTCGCCAGATTAGAGGAGCCCGCGCAGTTTCTTAGCGATCATTTTAGGGCGATAGCGCTGTTCATTGCGATCGAATTGGTGGTGGCGTTGATCGCGATGACTAGCGGCGTGCAGGGCGTCTGGCTCTGAGAATAGCGAGCGCTACGCGCGAGGTTCCAGGCTTTTCAAGAGCACAGCGAAATCGGAGCGCACATCATGTTTGAAGCAAATCGCCGGATTTTCCTTCAGTCGTTTGCGGCCGGTGCGGGCGCACTCGCCAGCTCGCAATCGTTCGCGGCCGCCAGCGATGGCCACGCCGCCGGATACGATGTTTCCACAGCATCGGAGTACCTCAAGACCATTCCGCGCAAGTCCGGCGCGCCCGTCATCTTCACGGCTTCCCTCGACAAGGGACCGATCAAGGCAACGTCAGGCGGCTGGGCCCGCGAAGTGACCGCACGCGGACTCCCGATCGCAACCGACATCGCCGGCGCGCATCTGTTCATGAATGCGGGCGGCGCGCGCGAGATGCATTGGCACAATTCAGCCGAGTGGGCCTACGTCGTCGACGGCCATTGCCAGGTGACGGTGGTCGATCCCGAGGGCGCAGCCGAGATCGTCAATCATGGTCCCGGCGATCTCTGGTATTTCCCGAAAGGCCACAGCCACGCCATCCAGACCTTGGGCCCCGCGCCCTGTCACGCGATCCTGGCATTTGACGATGGGCTCTATTCGGAACATGGCACGTTCGGCATCAGCGACTGGATGAGCCGCTACGATACCCAGGCGCTCTCGCAAGCCTTCGGCGTTTCTGCAGAGGCGTTCGCGCCGATCCCGAAGGCCGAGACCTACATCATGCAGGGCGAAGTGCTGCCGCTGGATGGTCCGCAGGCACGCTCCGCGCGGGAACTGGATCGCTCACGGACCCATCGTTTTCCGATGATGGCGCAGAAGCCGAGAGTGAGCACATCAGGAGGTGCGCTCTACGTCGCGTCTGCAAAGGAATTCCCGATGTCGACGACATTGACGGGAATCTTCCTGAAATTGAAACACGGCGCGATGCACGAGCCGCATTGGCATACCGATGCCAATGAATGGCATTATGTGCTGAAGGGGCGAACCCGGGTCACTCTGTTCGCGCCCGACAAGCGCGTCGCCGTGGCTGAGCTTTCGCCGGGAGAGTGCGCTTACGTCCCCCGCAATTGTGGGCACTCGATCCAAAACATCGGCTCCGAAGACGCTGAAATCGTCGGCGTGCTGGACAGCGGCACCTACCACGAAAGCTCATTGTCGGACTGGTTGGCGAAGGCGCCGCGTCATCTCCTGGCCAATAATTTCGGCGTCCCCGAAAAAGCTGTCGGCAATTTCAGCATGGTGATTTCTGCGCCGGTTACTCCGGCCTGACTTCGGCTTGCCTCGATCGGAATCCGGTCGAGGCTCTGCCGGCGGGTTTGTCCGTCGGAAGCATTTTATCCGGACAGGCTGTGCCTGGCCGACAAGACATTTAGGATTGGAGGATTTGCAATGACCTCAATGCTTCGCGCTTGCGTTCTTGGCGTTTCTCTTCTCGCGGCCACGAATTCCCTGGCATCGGCTGCGGATCAGACCATCACCTTGAGGCTCGGCGCCGGTTCGGCCCTGAACCTTGCGAGACCCTTCAAGACGGTGCTGGTCGGCGATCCCTTTGTCGTCGATGTTCACGAACAGAGCGACCGCTCCGTCATTCTCGAGCCACTCGATCTCGGCGCCACCAACCTCGTTTTCGTAGACGAACAAAGCATCGCGATCACCAATGTCAGGGTATTGGTTTGCGCCAGCGCGATCCGGACCAGTTACGAGGACGGTCCCGACTGCAAGTAAAGCCGACGTAACGCCAGAGCCTCAGGCATCATCGGCACGGATCATTTCCGCTAGTGACGACGTCGGCTTGCCGACAATTCCTGTCATAGAGTTCCCGCCCGATCTTCCGGCAGGAACTATGGAACATGCAGCTGAAATATCACACCGCTCCGCAAATCCCCCCAGGACACCGGCGCCAAGCCACCCGCTGCCGACGAGACCAAGCAGCCCTGACAGCAAGCATGGCACGCTTGAGGGACTGAAACGGACGCCCGCGGATCAACGCTAGCGCCGGCCCCAGGAAATCGCCGCCCAGACGCGCTCGTGGAGATAGTACCAGGCGATTTTGGTCGCGATCTCGAGCCCGGCAATCGAGCCCGCGATCTCTACCCTGCCGGTGAAAAACCAGCTGATCGCGAACGTGTCGAGCGTTCCCAATGTGCGCCAGCTGACCGCCTTGAGGATCGATCGGATGTGCGTCTCTGCTCCGCGGAACGAAATCACCGGGTGCGCCTCCATAAGTTGAGGATGACAAAATCTAGCACGCTCGCGCCTTCAGCCCGCCAGCGCGCTTTGCCGAATTCACCAATGGACAGGGTGCCTGATTACGTGCATTTTGCTTCGAACGATCTGCAAAACTCTTTGATCTGACTTGAATAATCGCGGTTTCATGGCCGGTTGCATTGGCCACAAAAGGGGTTGAAATGAGATTCTTTGCCATTCTCGTCGCGATTTCTGCGCTTTCCCAGACCGCCGTCGCGCAGACGCCGGATTGCAAATCGATTGCGGACTCCGGCCAGCGGTTGAGCTGTTACGACAAGGCTGCTCCGCCGGCTGCGTCATCCACGGCGGCAAAGCCGCCGCCGCGGACGGTGCCGGTTTCGAAGGTCGACAGCGGGAATTATGTGGATTCGATCAGCGCGGAAGACGCGCTGGTGAATGCGCGGCTGAAGAATATCTGCAGGGGTTGTTGAGCCATTGATGCGGCGCTGGCTCAGGCACACCCCTCACCCGCGGCGTGCGGCCGCACCAGAGCGCAGCGATAGATAACGCAGGGAAATGGCATATTTGCCATACCGATGAATCTTCTTGAATCCCTTCCGACCGTCATCGGCACCGCGGCGGTAGCACCGGCGCTCTTGATCCTGTGGCTCGTCGTCGCCGCCGACGAACGTCCCGGTCCGCCCGCCAAGGTCTGGACCGCGTTTCTGCTCGGCGCCGCCAGCATTTCGCTGTTGGGCGCGGTGCGTGCGCCGTTTGCGTCGATCCTCGCAGCCCCCGAGGGGCTTTTTGTTGCGCAGGTGCTGCATTCGGTATTCGGCGTCGCCATCCCCGAAGAAACCGTGAAAATTCTCGCCATCGTCATCGTCTCGCCAAAACGCCGGCATTTCGCGGATCCGATGGACAGCGTGGTCTATGGCGCGGCGGTGGGGCTCGGTTTCGCGGCTTACGAAAACCTCGCTTATCTCGTGCAGCATGCGGAGATGTGGCAATCGCTGGCCGCGTTGCGCAGCGTCCTGACCGTGCCGTTTCACGCCGCGCTCGGCATCATCGCCGGCGCCTATCTTGCCATCGCGCGCTCCGGCACCGCGCTTGGCGCGCACCGCCATCACCGCGACTGGGCGCGCATCTCGAGCCGGATACTGATCCCGTTTGCACCGATGGCGCTGCATGCGGGGTTCGATTTCCCGCTGCTGACGCTGCAGCAAAACCCCGACATCGGTGGATCAACCCGGCTGATCCTGGGATCGGCGTCGCTCTTGATCGGGTTCAGCTCCATCGCATTCGCGGTGCGGCTGGTGCGCAAGGTCGGCCGGCATCACGCGCCCCGCACCGAAATCGCCCGCGAGCGGTTGAGCCAGTTGCGGCGGATGTGGGCGTTGCTGGTGGTGGGGGGCGGCGCCGGATTTGCGGGTCTGGCCTTTGTGCTGACATCGATCCATCACTGGCTGGTCAATCCCGAGCGTAACGTCGCGCTGGTGCTGGTTCCGATCGGGCTGACGTCGATCCTGGTCGGAGCCGCGCTGCTGGTGGCCACGACCGCAATCTATATCCTCGGTCGCAACCGGATGCGCACGACCTCGCAGGGGTTCTCGTCCGCGCCCGGCCAAGGCTAGATCAATGGCTAGGTCGGTTTGCGTACACACGTCAGCGAACAAAGTCGCTCCCACCGCGTTGGCGCAGGCTATATTGCGGCGTCACATTTGGGCGTCATCCTGCGTAACCGGCAACGGGAGATTCCAATGACCCTTCCCGAGGACATCACCAGACTGCAATCCGAAATGAGCGCCGCGGTGCGCGAGCATTGGAAAGCCTTTTTGATCGAGGGCATCCTGCTGGTCGTGCTCGGGCTCGCCGCCATGATCGTGCCGCCGCTGGCGAGCCTTGCCGTCACCATCTTTCTCGGCTGGATGTTTCTGATCTCCGGGATCGCCGGCCTCGCGCTGACGTTCTGGGCGCGGCAAATGCCGGGATTCTGGTGGTCGCTGATTTCGGCGGTGCTTGCGATTGCCGCCGGCATCATCCTGCTGGCGAAACCGGTACAGGGCACGCTGACGCTGACCATCGTGGTCGGCGCCTATTTCCTCGCCGAGGGGGTTGCGACGATCATGTATGCGCTGGAGCATCGCCGCGAATTGTCCGAGCGGTGGAGCTGGATGCTGGTCGCCGGTATCATGGATTTGCTGATCGCCGCGGTCATCATCGCAGGATTGCCGGGCTCGGCCGAATGGGCGATCGGACTTCTGGTCGGCGTCAATCTGTTGTTCGGCGGCGCCACGCTGATCGGCGTGGCGCTCGCCGCGCGCAAGGGCGCACTGTAGGAGAAGTCGCGCCCATTCGGCTGGCAAGACCGGCATCTACCCCGGATCAAATCCGAGGCCGTACTTTTTGTGCTCAGCAACCGCGGCAGATGCTCTTGATCTTGCGATCGAGGGCGGCGTCTTCCTTGTTCACCGGTTCGTTGGGGTTACTCAAATTGTTCTCAGGCGGCACCTGATCGGCGCGCGGTTGCCGGTGCCCGACCGGCGCCGGCAGTGGCCCCTGCTTGCTGGCGCCCGCCGGCGATCCGGCGCCGCCGGTCTGGGCGATCGCTGCCGGCCCGGCCATCAGGACCATTAGCGCCGCTGTCGTGATTAACTTGGTGGTGATCAACTTGGTGGTGAGCAACTTTCGCATCTTGCTCCTCCCATTTTTTTCGAGAAATGCCCCTATCGCACCCGATCACGGGTCAGTCATGGCGATCAGAGGATAGAGGTGAACCTCACCACAATAATCGACGACGCGATAGCGCGTTTCCACAGACTGTTCACGTTCCCGGGACTGGGAATTTACAGGCGACAGATAATTCGGGCCGACCGGCGCCTTGCCGTGGCCGCCGGGAATATCGAGCACGTAATCCGGCTGACATAATCCGGACACCCGCCCGCGCAGTGCACGCATCAACTCCTGCCCCTGCGCCAGCGTCGTACGCAGATGCGAAGTGCCGGGCGCGAGATCGCCGTGGTGCAGGTAATACGGTTTTATCCGGCATTCGACAAAGGCCCGCATCAGCGCTTCCAGCGCTGACGCATTGTCGTTGACGCCACGCAGCAAGACCGACTGGCTCACCATGGGTATGCCGGCATCGATGATCCCGGCACAGGCGGCGCGCGCGGGCGCGGTCAATTCCCTGGCGTGGTTGGCGTGCAGTGCAACCCAGGTCGTCGCGCCCGCAGCCCTGAGGGCTGCGATCATCTCGGCGCCGATGCGCGCGGGGTCTGCAACCGGCACGCGCGTGTGAATCCGAATGATCCTGACGTGATCGATCGCGGCGAGTTCCGCCATGATCTCGGCAAGCCGCCGCGGCGACAGCATCAGCGGATCGCCGCCGGTCAGGATCACCTCCCAGATTTGCGGATGGGCGCGGATATAGCCGATCGCGTCCTGATAGGCGGCGTGCGGCAGCGCATTGGCCTTGCCGGGCCCGACCATTTCGCGGCGAAAACAGAAGCGGCAATACACCGCGCAGACGTGAACCAGTTTGAACAGCACCCGGTCGGGATAGCGGTGCACGATGCCTGCGACCGGCGAATAGGCGTGATCGCCGATCGGATCGGCATTTTCGCCTGGCCCCGCCAGCAATTCCTCGGGGCTTGGAATGAACTGCCGCGCGATCGGATCGTCGGGATCGTTGGGGTCAATCAATGCGGCGATATCGGGCGTCACCGCGACCGCATAGCGCGCCGCGACCTTTTCCAGATCGGCAAGGGCCGCCGCCGGCGCCAAGCCGTGGGCGACCAGCTCAGTGGGCTCGCGCAAAGTTGTGGCGAGATTGATCTTGTTCATGCCTCCCCCGAAGGCGGCGTCCACACCACCTGATCGATCCTTTGCGCCCCGCTCGCCAGCATCACCAGCCGGTCAAAGCCGAGCGCCACGCCGCTCGCTTCCGGCATATTTGCAACTGCGGCAAGAAAGTCTTCGTCGAGCGGATAGCGTTCGCCATAGCGCCGCTGTTTTTCGTCCATGGCCTGCGTGAAGCGAACACGCTGCTCCCGCGCGTCAGTCAATTCACCAAATCCGTTCGCGAGTTCGACGCCGCAGGCATAAATCTCAAAACGTTCGGCGACGCGCGGGTCGGACGGTTTTGCCCGCGCCAGGGCTGCTTCCGGAACCGGATATTCGAACAATATGGTCAAACGCCCCTGCCCCAGATTTGGTTCGATATGCTCGACCAGGATCTTGCTGAAAATATCCGACCAGGTGTCGTCCCCTGATATCCGCACCCGCCCCTTTGCGGCTGCCGCTAGCACATCGCGATCGCCTTCGCCGTCTCTGACAGTTGAAAGCAGATCGATCCCTGCAAAGCGCTCGAACGCGACCGCCACCGTCAACAGCTCCGGCTCGGCGAACGGATCGGCGGTCCTGCCGCGAAACGAGAATTGTCCGATCCCGGTTGCCTGCGCCGCGTGCGCAACGACCACCACACTGTCGGCCATGACCGCGTCATAGGCCGCATGGGCGCGGTACCATTCCAGCATGGTGAACTCAGGAAGGTGCAGATCGCCGCGCTCCCGGTCGCGAAACACCCTTGCGAATTCGAAGATCTTTTCTTCGCCCGCGGCCAGCAATTTCTTGCAAGCGAATTCCGGCGAGGTCCGTAAATACCGCGTCGCGCGCGTGCGATCGGCGCGGCTGAGTTCCGTGCGCGGGGCGTGCAGGTGGGTCTCATTGCCGGGTGAAACCTGCAAAATCCCGGTTTCGACTTCTGCAAACCCCTGCTCGTCGAACCATGCCCGCAACGCCCTGGTAATGGCGCCGCGCGCCGCCAGAAACGGCCTGACATCGGCGTGCCGCGCCGGTGTCCACCATGGCGACGGTCGGTCGGCAGCGCGGCTTGCGGGGTTTTGGGTCATTTGGTCCATTTGCGTTGATGCGTCACCGGGGGCCGAACCTCCAGCACCCCTTCGGTGACTAACGGTGAACCAGGAATCAAGCAATGTTTGACCACAGATTACGAAAAACATGGATTGCGCTATGGCTTGCTCTCGCCACCGTGGCGCCGGCCAGTGCTGAAGGCCCCGGCGCCGGTTTCAAGCTGAACGCAGAATACACTGAGACATCCCCCGACAAGAAGGTGCGGGTCGAGCAGTATGCCGAGAGCACGAAAGACGGCGATCTCCTGCACCAATTCTGGACCTTCGACGCCGATCACGGGCATGCTTTTCTTCTCAATCCCGGTGAGAACGATAGTTTGGCGGGTTATGCGGCCGGATTTCGATTTAGCCCGGACAGCCAGTGGTTGGTGCGCATGCAAAAACTGGGAGCCGGCTATCAGACACTGATTTTGTATCGCAGGAACGGGCATCAATTCTCACCGGCGACGACCAAGCCCCTTGGTGATATGGCCTGGGATTATTTCTTCTCTACGCGGACATCAAAGGGGATGCATCGCAACTCAAAGGACCCGTATTCGCTCGATCACGCATTTGTGGGACTGGTCAAGGGCATGGAAGAAAACTACGCCTGGATGGGAGAGCACTGGCCCGACAGCCGCTACGTCGTGATCAGCCTGTCGTTTGACATGCAGGGCGAAGAAAAAAAGACCCCATGGATCGAAGGCTGGCACTGCGTCTATGACCTGAAGACCGGGGCATTTTCGGTGCCTCCCGACTTCGCCAAGGACAACGCGAAGGCTGTCAAGCATCCTGAGCCTAAATGAGATTGAGCGGCGTGCGCGCAGGCTTCCACCACGGCGAAAGCTGATCATTTGCAACCGTCAGCGTGCCGTCCCTTGAGGGGCGTAAAACGCTGGCATAGATCGGCAAAATCAGTATGTTGCAGCCCGAAACCGCGCTTCGCTGGCCTTAAGGACGCCCATGTCCGGATCGGTCCCGGGCCAGAATATCAGGAAAAACAGCTTTGAAAGTCATCGCCAGTTCTATTCGCAAGGGCAACGTGATCGAGCAAGACGGCAAGCTTTACGTAGTTCTGACCGCCGAAAACATCCATCCCGGCAAGGGAACTCCGGTCAGCCAGATCGAAATGCGCCGAATCAGCGACGGGGTGAAGATTTCCGAGCGCTACAAGACCACCGACCAGGTGGAGAAGGCGACCATCGAGGATCACAATTTCAACTACCTCTATGAAGACGCCGACGGCTTCCATTTCATGAACACCGACACCTACGACCAGGTCCAGGTACCCAAGGACGTCATCGGCAACGCCGCACCCTATTTGCAGGAAAACATGACGGTGAAGCTTTCGCTTCACGGCGTCATTCCGGTGGCGATCCAGATGCCGCAGCGCGCCACGCTGGAAGTCGTGGAAACCGAGCCGGTCACCAAGGGCCAGACCGCATCGTCGTCCTATAAGCCTGCGATCCTGTCCAACGGCGTGCGTACGGCGGTGCCGCCGCATATCGGCACGGGAACCCGGATCGTGGTCATGACCGAAGACGGGTCTTACGTCGAGCGCGCAAAGGACTAGATTATCGGCGGGGCACAATTTGGCGCCGGGGGCGACGCATTGGGTACGAAAGCTGTGCGGTCCGTTTCGCTTCTGCTGGCACCTTTCGCTTTGCTCCTTGCCGGCAGCGCGAACCTCACAGCCGATGAATTCAAGACGCCTGCGATTTCCGCGGTCCACGTCGAATGGCGCGCGGCGCTCGATCAGCTCCGATCGGAAATCAACACCCAGCCGGCGGTCGCCTCCGCCTTCACGTTTACGGGCCAGCGCAGGCTCGCCGCCTTCGATCCGCGCTCGACGCCGGCCCTGGTGCAACTGAACGCGGTGAGCTCGCAAATTTTTACGGGGATTGGGCGGAGCCCGGTCCCGGTGCTGCTGCCGTTTGATACCGCGGCGTATCTCGACGCCGGGCTGCATGGCGCGCCGAATAGTCTTTCGCTGTCGCGCTATCAAGCCGACTTCCGCCCGGTCGACCTGTTCGACGCGGGTTCTGCCGGTTACGACGCGGTGTTTTCGCTCGAGCCCGGCGCTGGCGCCGGCGACGGTATGCCGCAGCGGACTTTTGCCAAACCGGTGGAGGTGCAGATCACCGGTTCGATCCTGATCTACGATATCAGCGATGCCCAGAGCGGCAAGGGTGAACCGGTCAAGGCATTGTCGGCGCAATTTCCCGATTTGCGCCGTTTCATCCGGGAAGGCTATGTGCGCTATGCCTTCACGCGCTTCG
>Ga0209648_10004489_pt1 | contig 11861 bp, 16 predicted proteins | sample GraSoi2013_115cm_FD_185830 | JGI IMG/M metagenome (GOLD analysis project Ga0209648, IMG submission 185830) | Grasslands soil microbial communities from the Angelo Coastal Reserve, California, USA - Sample 9_17_2013_115cm (SPAdes) (version 2) | ecosystem: Environmental > Terrestrial > Soil >...
AGTTCCCTCCTTGAGAAGTAGATGAAGAGGTCGTTCCAAACGAACGATCTATGCCTGTATTATCTGCTCAAAAGCTCCTCTGTGAGACCTTCCTCTTTACACAACTTTCGCGATGGCATCGCCTTTTTTCGAGGTCTGGTTTCTCCCAATACTTTATTCTAAAGCTGGGTTTATTATTTCGGATAAAACTTTCGAGATGGTCTTTGTTAGGATTGGAAAGAAAATTAGAGGCGATGATAAGTAGCTTATCCGGCCTTTCTGCCGTTGCCCACGCTAAGGCTCCCTGTATTTTATCTGGTGGTACACCTTGCTGATAGTGTTTGCACTCAACAACCATGTTTCCAGATATACAGCCCCGTCAATATCTTCGTGCGTGTGTTGACATTCAATATCACGGCCTCGATCAGAAGGACTTGAAGAAAATCCTGTTCCCTTTCTCCAATTAAGATTGACGAACTTTAACTCAGAGAGTAGGTCATAACAAAACTGCTCAAATTCAGTGTCTGTAAGGTGGTTAAGTGAGAACTCCTGCATATGGCTTCCTCGTCATTTATTCACTCGCATTACGCTTTTGTGTAAAATCAATCTCACTAGTAAAAACTACGGCATTCTCGTCCTTTTGTTCCGTCTCAGTAGACGAGGTAACACGCCATGTGAGAAAATCCCTTCGTACCCCTTTTGTGTCTGTATAATAGATACCCCTAGCTTTTTTGTTTGCAGGTTTTTCAACTAATGAAGCTTCTTCTATCTCAGCCTCAACTATATCTCGTATACACAATTGTCCCATGTATGGCCTGCCTACAACGTGGTTGCATTCTCCATACTCTTCATCGCAAATAGAGCATCTAGCTTCTCTGATAATCATGCCAGGGCTAAAAAACAATTGAGGAGGAAATAATACCTGCTCGGCGAGAGATAAATGCTCAACGTACTCTTGCATATTGCTGGCAATAGAGTGTGCTTGCATTGCTAAACTTATGGCTGTTTGCGCGTTGACAAGACAGTCCCATGCCAGAGCAGTATCATCGTCCTTTAATGCAATCCACATACTTAACTCATTTACAAATGCGCTAATCAGTTCCTCATAGCACAACATTGCATTTGCAGCATCTTCACTTTCAAGGGCGATAGCTTTCTCTTTTAGTACCTCTGCTTTCGGCTCAAACGTTTTCAGCCTGTCACGAGCTTCTATTTGCAGCTCTTTTGCTCTAGTCATGAAAAAAAACTTCCGACATTCTGAAGCGATCTCTTGAAACTCATCTTGAAAGCCTGTTATCTCTTGAAATAGTTTTTCTTCCTCATCCATAACCATAAGCCCTTCCTTATTTAGATGATTGTTCAGTGATTTCTTTTAGTGTATCCGCATTAAACTTTTCCCACTCTTTGGGTGACCCTTTAAAGGTGATGCGTTTGTATTCCCTGGTTTTTCCTTGTTTTGAATTATGTGTTCGTTCAACAACAAACTCAACAGTTACCTCTGCATCGTGATGGTGTCCCTTCCAAAGATCGTAGAGATAGCTAGAAATCATGTTGATAGTGATGGGAACGGCTGCGTTGGTCAGCATGGATTGGCTAATATATATGATAGGGCCAACCCATTCCCATGACTTTCTGGAACCTTGAGGAATTTTCATGCCTTCTTTTTCTAGCCGCGTCTCTGCTACTCCTTCTTGCCGCCAAAGACTCCTAATCGTCGGAGCGGTACTCTCATGTATTAACTCATCGGTTGCTTCTGCGGTATCGAAGTTTCTTGGCAAGATCGCTAAGCCCGTTGGAATGTTAAGTCCTAACTCTGTAGCTTTCTCTTCAACATCAATGTAGTTAGAAGCCTGAATGTTCATAGGATTTTTCCTTTCATTGCTGTACACTTCATGTATCGCATACTTTGGCACAGCCATAATAGCTTAAATAGCAAACAGGGTCAACCTGAATAGGGTTACATCCGTTCAGGAGACGTACAATAATAGGCATATATCAAAAACGGATGTTTATGAGAGTTTGCGTTTTACTTGTGGCTTACAGTTTCTTTACGCTCCCCTGATGCCATACCAAATTTTGTGTAATGGTACGAGCAGAAAAGCGCGAATGGACAGACGCAGGTCAGTGGAAGCGTGGATAATATGATCAAGGGGTGGGGCACATAAAGCATTTTGATCATCTCCTTTTCCTCCCTGCAAGTTTCCCTTCTATCAAACAAAACATCAGCAGAAATTCTCTACTATGGCGTAGGTCAATTGTCCTAACTTAAGTATCCACAAGCATAAGAGCAGATCAGCAACATCCAGTGCCAAGAGGCAAAAGATCATCAATTTCTCTGCTATTGCCTTGTGATAATTCGGTATACCCTACTCATATTTTCAGGATGTAAAATGGCTTCAGGCCTGGCTTTATACCAATCGATCAGGCGTATCCTCACCTCGGTAAGTGTATGTTATGTATGGGTTAATAACTGATTTGCAAGACACACTTTAGCGGATAGATGGCGGATAGCATGTCCGAAAGAGCCGTAAATATTGCCGAGTTTACAGCTATAGAAGATGATAGCAAACTATACTTTCTCCTTAACTTGAAGCCGCGTTTTCTTCTGAGTGGAGCCAGGGGCAGGTCGAAGCGCAGGTAAACTACTTGAAACTTCAGAAACGTATCGTCTTCGGCAGGGCGAATTTCGATGTACTGCGGCTGCGTGTCCTCTGCCGTGTGTAATCTCTCCTGGCGCTGGCATGGAACTGGTGCTCTGGTGACAGAGAGAGCAAAATCGATGCATCTAGACAGTGACCTCATCCTGAACTATACTAGTGAGCAGCCATTCCTCTCCTCAGCTAGAAATGGAGGCATCTGTATGGGAGACACCAACCACCAACAGCTAGACCAAAGGGACTTTTCTCGCTTTTGAGCCGATGAGCAAGCGAAAGCGGGGCTACCCATCCGAAAAGGCGGTGAAACGTGGCAGACGCATTGTTCATGGAGACAAGGAACTCTGCGAGAAGCTTGGCAAGGATGACCTGTGCCCATGCGGTTCGGGACGCCGCTTTCAAACGGTGCTGCCGCAACAGTGGCAGCTATGATGGTCGTTTACGAGACGACTACTTTTAGGGAATAACTCTTTGAAACGGAGATGGGTCGGATCAGTGTATTCACCCATCTCTGCTGAGCCGCGGACCCAAACACCTCACTCAACTTCTCCTTTTGAGTGCAAGACTCCTTTTGAGCCGACAAAGCAAGCGGGCTCACTTTTTGTGAGGATGAGCCCTTTTGGGGATTGCTGAGTGTATAGTTCCGACTGGTTCCTTTTTTCATACTCAAACACCTGTCTCATTCCACATTGAAGAGCTTTCCCCAAAGTGAGGGAGGCCCATTTTTCGGTCAACGCAAACAGATTAGGCCTATTTGCGTCACTCTTCGTCATCTATAGGGCGAACTTCTTCTAACTCCCGCTTCAGTCTCTCAACATCAACGCGCCTAAAAACAACATTGCGAATGCCTCTCCGATATTTCCGAATGCGTCCAGCATCCACATAGCGATCCAGCGTCCTGCGTGTCACCCCTAAAATATCACAGGCCTCATCGGCTGTCACGTATTCTCCTCCGTCATCATTTCTTAACTAGTGCAGTATCCTCAAAGCGGATCGAGCAAAAGGAGATGTGCCTGCCAGTTCCACGCAACTCCACACGCTCCTTCACAGGATACACTATACGCTGGATTATCCACCAAGTCAATTGATTTTGCACTAGCGACAGGGTAATGTAAAAGTCGTCAGAAAGCAGGGGTCCTGGGGTAGTAACTCCCCCTGGCGAGGTAAGGGTATCAATCCACTATCTCGAGCCAGACATCGCCAAATGCGTTGCCGCGTGTGGCATGCAGGTCCCAGCAGCCAGCCACGGGAAAGGTGAAAACGGTGCCCCATTCATCGCCCGGGCGGTTCCAGTCTGAGCCTAGATGCTTGATTGGCCCCTGCGAGGGCGGTATTTTCATGCCAGACGGACCTAAAGCCACGATAGTAAAATCGCCGGAGCCCGTCATTCTCCAGACGATCTTCACCAATGAGTTCGCCAGAGGGGGGACGCCTGAGGTCGACATAATAAGACCCCATAATTCGGCATGGGTGGCTGTGCCTTGTACTTCTGGCCCTCCTGAGACAGTGTCCATAGGCGATGGCGGTTGACAGTTTTTCCGACCAAGCGCAGTCGTGCCTGTGATCGTCGGCGAGAGTGCCGGTGTGGGTTTGTGCGCGGCAGGTGGTGCAGGTGTGGACGAACTTGTGGAGCATGCTGTCAACAGAGTGATAAGCAGGAAAAGGCAGAGAGGGCACCATCTAAAAAAATGATTCTTGACGGATGACATAGCTGATTCCTCCTGCTAGTCCATCGCGAACGACGTAGGGCGCAGATTCTCAATTTCGGTGCCCTGCTTTGATTATGCATTATTTTCCTGAAATAAACCTGAAACAACGGTGCCTTTCAGTATCTCAGGAACCATAAAAGGAGGGGCTCACTCCTTCCTCTTGTTTCGCGTGGACGGGCGAGGAAAATGGACTTTTACATCGCCCTGCACTAGCGATGTTTCGGAACTTTAGTTCTCTGCATCTCAATATAGGTATCAAGTAATTTCTCATCGAAGGTTTCATCTTGAAGGCTTTGAAAGTATACTTTTACCTTAAGAAGCGCTTCTACTGCTCTTTCATTGCTTCCAAGTAACAGGAACTTTGGATGATCTTTACAGGTATTGCAGGAGTTGCAAGCTGGTACGCAATTGGTATAGGTTGTACCGCCTCCTAATTCGACGGGGACGACATGTTCCAGTACTTGGTATGGACCAGAGCAGTAAGCACATCTGAAATTAAAATGCTTCAGGGTGAACTGCCATTGCTTGGTTGTTAATGTACGACGTGATCTGCCAACTTTCACCGCTTCTCCTCGTCAGGGTCTACCTTGCGTATCCCTCTAAAGGCGTCGAGGTCAGACTGGCGATAATAAATGCGTCTGAGTGCTCCCTGCTTATACTCAGGAATGTGGGGCTGAATGTTCTGATAGAACGTAGGGCGTGAGATACCTAAATACTTCGCAGCTTCAGCGGCACTAAGATACGTTTCACCATCGATGATTAGTGGCATTGTCACCCTCTCCCAATCTTTTGCACAGTGTACACAATATAGATTTCTTTGTCAAGAATTTACACTATTAACAAATGTTGACACTGGCTACTACATTTTACCTATGGTTAGTAACATTATCGCTTCCTTCCAACCTTTTGCACAGCGTACATAATATAGATTTCTTTGTCATATATTTACACTCTTGACAAATGTTGACACTACATGCTATACTTCTTCCATGGTGTGAAAATCTCTTGCCGGAGGGAACTGCCTTTGAACAAAGATAAGGATGGAAAGCAGTACTTTTAGTGCAGCGTTTGTAGTGTGTCGTAAGGCGTGTCTTAGCCCTGGAAAAGCAACAAGTCACGCCTTACCAGCCAGCCAATCCTGTATGACCGCATGACCTGTTGTAATTATAACATTTGCGGGTCGCGCGATCAACTCAAACAGATGTTCGTATACGCTCTCTGAGAAAGGAATGACCAGATGGCGACCCGAGATACCTTTTCACTGGATACTTTCCTGCATAGTACCCCTTCAACATCTCCTGAACAGCAATCTTTTTGCTCTCAGCCTGGGAATTCCCTGCTTCGGTCCTCCGTCTCTTCACTTCCCCTCCATGTTCCAACGACTTCCTGGATGCCCCTGGATGAACTTGCTACCACCTGGGCCGACTTCGGCAGCGAGAACGCCGCAAGCTCCCTGGCCCTGACCGCGACCGGCACTGCCTTTCTTGCTCTCTCCTGGGAAGCCAGTGCCCTGCGCCATCACACCTGGGCCTGGCAGGAATACAACCAGTGTCGCACGAGCAATGCCACCCGCTGGTACGGGCAGGCGATGGAGGACCTTACCGAGGCCAGCCGCCAGTGGAGCCGGGTGGTGATGTGGCTGGAAAAACTCGCCAATGACGAGCAGCAGTGCAGCCCCCACACCCTGGAACGGGTCCGAGGCTTGATCGGCCAGGCGATGGCGCAGCAGCAGCGCCTCTGGCATCTCACCCAGGAGGTGCAGCAGAATCTGCTGGCTGTGGGAGGAGGAAGAGATGGACACGCCCCCCGACAGCAACCAGGTAGGACGCTGCCCATGCAGCAGGCCGGTGAGCAGGAGGTGTAGGTATGGCTGCTATGAAAGAACAGATCGCCCGACATACCTCTGCTCAGACCACCCAGCAGCAGCTCCCCGATGACCCGCTGGCTCCCAAGCCTATTCGCTTTACGCACCAGCGTGGTGCCGATGAAGTGCTCCATAAGCGGACCGTCAATGGGCCTGCCGCCGGCTGGCACCTGGAAGACGGTGCCGAGGGTTCGGATGCAGAACCACCGCCTCGAGGCCAGAACGCTACGTCCTCCCGGCAGACCAGAGACCACCAGCAGCAGGCGCGGGTGACACAGGCCTACCCGCCTGACTACGAGGATGCTGACGAGCCAGATACCCGCCCCCCACGCAGCGCCATGCGCTACCAGCACACGCTGCCTCATCAGTACCGGGGGCAGACCGTGCTCCCAACTCCCCCAGAGCACCTGCGCCGCCAGCGTCTCACCGGAAATGCTCCTGGCCAACAGCCACGTCCTCCTCAACGACGGAACAAACACTGGTCGGTGTACCTGGTGACCGGCATGGTGACCATGACCGTCCTGGTCATCGGCTTGTACAATGTCGGAAGCTGGTGGCAAGGGGTGCAGGATCGCTGGACGTATGGCTATCCCAGGACGTATCAGACCGATGCTGTGGTGGGACATAATCATGACTCACCCAGCCATCCTAGTCATTTTCTCGCGGTGAATCTCAAGGGCCACCTTGAGGTGTTTGAACTGCCCGCAGGCGACCCCACCAAGGTGCGCGTCTTCCTCGGCCCCACAATCGTCGGCAATGGGGCAGACCAGGTGGTGGTCACCATTAGCTTTGTCGATCTTGACCATGATGGCACCCCTGATATGGTCATCCACTACGGGGATAGCGAGGAAGTCTTCTCCAACAAAGGTGGCACGTTCCTGTTGCCAGGCGGCAAATCCTCCGAGCAAGGAAGGAGCGCCCTCTCATGAAACAGGTCCAACTGGGCTGTTTGCTCTTCGCCTGCGCTCTGCTGCTCACCTGGGTGGTGATCATCGCGCTTCGTCTCGTACCGCAGGTCTTCCAGGCCTGGCATGGCTTCTGAGGAAAGGAGGGATCTTCATGCAACACTGTTTTCCTGTAGAGGTGCCGCTGCTACTTGACCGGGTGCAGGTGACCTATGCCTCTCTGTGCCAGGCCCACGCGCGACTCGGAGCCTCTTTGTTGCTCTTTGAGCAGGTAGCAGCCGTCCGGTCAAAGTATTGTAAGCAGGCTCTCAAGACCGTACGCGCCATGGGTGAGCTTGCCGCTTCCCTGCATGCCTACATATTGACCCAGGACGCTCCGGCCTCACTCACCGTTGGGCTGCGTCTCAGACTTGGCGTGCTCATGCAGTACACCAACAAGGCAGCGATGCAGCTGGTGCTGGTGCAATCCTGCTACCGGAGGAACACGGCTCTTGCGTCGTGGCTGCACCAGCAGGCCTGCGCCTACCTGGATGCGCTCATGCACCTCAGCCAGGAGACCCTGCGCGAACTCGCACGCGTTGCGACGCAGATAGGCGGTGCTGCCTCTGACGACCAGCAGCAAGCGTCCCTGGAGGGAGCAAATGGGACCATCGACCTCCTCGTGCCAGGGAGCAGACAGGCATGATCCTACGACACACCCCCTCTAACAGAAGAAAGGAGCGAGCACATCCCATGCATGAAGGACCGCAGCTGACACCAACCAGCACTGAAAACCATGACCAGGTGCCTAGCGGTGGAGCATCACCAAGACGGAGCACCGGGCCAGGTGCCGACAAAGCCAGGCTCATCCCAACCGCGCTTGCTGGGCCAGCGCAACAAGGGCGGGAGCCCTGCCCGATCATCCTGCCACAGATCGTCATCGGGAGAGCAGTGACCCCACACATCCCTGCGCTTCCATCAGTGCTGGCGACAGCGTACCATCCGACCCTGGTGCTCACTCCCCTGACCAATGAGGGGAAAGGAGAGGATACCGGCGCACACGAGCCGCACCCTGACGAAGAGGATGCGGCACAGGTCCCAGCAGAGCCGATAGCGCCACCACCTCCCCCGACAGAAACAGGACACACGAGTGGGTATCCGGTGATTCCCACTCCCATCCCGACGCCTGGGGACCTCTCTCACACGACCCCGTTTCCCTCTGCGCCAGTGCAACAGCAGTGGAGTCCTCGTCACCAGCGGCTTTTTCTCATAGGGCTGGGGAGCGGTTTCTTCCTGTACCTGCTGGCGCTCTTGCTCGTTGCCGTCTTCGTTGCTCCGGTGGCGACGCTGGCTGCAACGGTGACGCTGGTGCCTGAGACCAAGACCCTTTCAACGACCCTCACCATCACAGCCTTGCCGACAGGCACTCCTGACCCAGCACGCCAGCAGGTTGCTGCACGCTTGCTCTCGGTGAGTAGCCCGCTACAAAGCCAGAGCGGGCCTGCCACCGGCACCGGCCATGCGCCCGCCCGCGTAGGGGAGGGTATGCTTACCTTTTACAATGCTGCCCCCTACAGCCAAACGGTGGCAGCAGGCACCGTGCTCACCGGGGCCGATGGCGCCGAGATCGTCACCGATGCCCCAGCAGTCATCCCTGCGGGGAACCCTCCGATTGAGGGCGAGGCCACCGTGCCCGCCCATGCCGCAGTCATCGGGCCGCAGGGCAACATTGCCCCACTCGATCTCAATGGCCTCTGTTGCATGGCGGGCATCTCGGTGAAGAACATAGCTGCCTTTCATGACGGGCAGGACGCCTATGACTTCCCGATGGTGACCCAGGCAGATATCGACCACGCCGCAGGGCCGCTCATCGCCACGCTCACAGCAGCAACACAGGAGACCTTACACGCAGAGGTACACGAGAATGAACGCCTGGCAGGACAGGTGCAGTGTCAGCCAGCCGTCACCCCCGATCACCCGGCCGGCAGTGACGCTTCCCAGGTGTCGGTGAGCATCTCGGTCACCTGCCATGCTGAAACCTACGACTACGGAGCAGTGGTGCGTTTGGTAACCGGTGTGCTCATGCAAGAAGCGGTGACGACCCTGGGGACAGGGTACACCCTGCGCGGAACGATCAGCACCACCATCACCCCAGCAGGAGCACCCCCACATGCCAAACCGGGAACCTTGACCTTGCTGGTCACCGGACAGAGCACGTGGGTCTACCAGGTGCGTACGACTGAGCAAACACGCCTGACGAAGCTCATTGCCGGGTTATCCAGGCAACAGGCTGTGCACGTCTTGCAGCAGCAGGAACAGGGTCATCTTGCTGCTGTCCATATCCAGATCAGCGGTTTATGGACGGATGGCAGCAGGCTGCCTACTGACCCGGCACATATCCATCTCGTAGTCACGATGGGAGGATAAACGGATGAAACAGCGTGTCTTCCTCTGCAAGCACTGCCAGCACGAACTGACCCTGCCACGAGCAGGCATGCGCTTACAGGAGGTCAAGTCCTGGTTCCGGTACTCGCGGTGTCCGGCATGTAAGCGTGAGCTACGAGTGGTCGAGCGCCTGCCTGAGCCGGTCATTCCCGTCGCAACCCAGCCGCCACTGTGGACAGGAGAAAGTACAAGTCCTTCGACGTAGGACAAGAAGCGAGACAGGAGCAGTGTCCCATGCAGCCACAGGAGCAGAGCAGTCCAGCAGAAGAACAAGAGTCCATCCAGTATTACGTGTTGGAGGGACTGTTTCCAGCTACCCATGTGTTTGCGCTCAACCTGGCCCTGGGTACCTTCCTGCACCTGTACTGGGAGGAGCGGCTCCCCTATCCCCTCGTGCTGGGGGAGCAACAGTTAACCGAACGCGAGCGTGATCTCTTGCGGCCTCTGCTGGCGCATTATCCACAGTTCGCGCCCTACGAAATCATCTATGCCAGCTACTTCGAGGGCTTCGACCGCCTCTCCGAGCCGTTGATTGCTCAGGCCCAGGCCAAGCTGGAGATGCTGCGCGAGGAAAAGCTGTGGGATGCGGAAATGCGGCCTCTCCGCAATGTGATGGCGCGGCTGCGGCTCAAAGTACGCGGGCTGGGTTTAGATACTGTCAACATGTTGGAAACCGGCTACATGCTCATCAAGAATCCCAAGTGGCGCTCCCCCCTGGAGAAGAGGCATGCACCAGGATGAAAGGAGCTACTCGTTTGGGACGGGCATCGCACGAACCAGGGATGCCATCTCACAGGTTTTGGACGAACGCAAGGCAGGGCAGACCAGGAGCATACTACACTGAGAGCAGAAGCAAGGCGTATGCAGTGCATGAAAAGGGAGGGATACAGGCGTGAGCAGCACAGCCATTCCTCATGATGTATTACAACAGACAGTGCAACAATCAGCTTCGGCAACCCCTATCCGGGTGGAGGACCACCTGGGCCTGGTGATGCATCTTGCCAAACGCTCTATCGAGAGCTACCAGGGCCAGCACCTCCTGGACCTGGAGGACCTCTACCAGGAGGGAGTGCTTGGCCTCATGCACGCAGCCGAGAAGTTCGACGCGCGGAAAGGGTTCCGGTTCAGCACCTATGCCACCTACTGGATACGCTGGGCCATTGGACAGGCCATCATGAATGAGTCTCGGACGATTCGCCTGCCAACCACCATCTGGCCTGCATTGCACCACCTGGCGCGTGCACAAGCCGCCCTCTGGCAGCAGTACCAGCGCGAGCCGTCCCCGGACGAACTGGCTGAAGTGATGGAGTGTGAGAAGAAGCAGGTCTTGGTGCTGCTGCACCTGCAACATGAGCCGGTCAGTCTGGAGCAACCGGTATCCTCCGGGCACGAGGTCACGCGCTTTGGGGACCAGCTCGCAGCACCAGACGAGACGGAGCAACGCGAGCAGCAGACAGAGGTAGCAGCGTTGCTCAAGCATCTTTCTCCACGAGAACGGCAGGTCATCGAGATACGCTACCAGCTTGGACCAACAGGTGCCTACAGTGTAGAGGACATTCCGCTGCCCTACACGGAGGTAAGTCGGCAGCTCGGCATGACGACCGGGCTGGTCAAGGCAGTGGAGACACGGGCGTTACTGAAGATGCGCTTTTGGGCAGAACGAAGCAAGCCAGGATAACGCAAGGGAGGAAAGTCAATGCAGACCGTCAGAATCTACCGGCTAACCCATCTTTCACCAACCCTGTTCGGACGCCTCAAAGCGGCACAGATGGAAAGGGCACAGGTCTGGAACTGTTGTTGCAAACTGCATAAGCAAGCACGTACTACCCACAGCACGTGGCCTGGACAAAACGAGTTACAACAGGCCACCAAAGGCCGCTTTGCCCTACACAGCCAATCTGTACAAATGATCGTGCGTGCTTTTCTTGCAAACATCGATGCGACCCGCCAACTCCGTGCGACGCATCCCAAGATGCGGATGAAATACCCCTGGAAGACAAAACGCTTCTACCCGGTCCACTGGCCTGCCCAGGCAGTGAGCAAGGAGCGCGGGCGAGTGGTACTCCCAATGGGGCGTGGGCGCACTTCCATTGTCTTACCTCTTGATCTTCCAGCGGGAAGTGGAGCTTGCGCGCTGGCCTGGAACCATGGTTTTGAGTTGCATGTCTGTATCGAGGTGCCACAAGCCACGCATGCCCTGGGGACGAACCGGGCCACGGTTGATTTGGGGGAAATCCACCTGGCCGCTGTCACCACCAATACCGGTGCTGCACTCGTCATCTCAGGCCGTGGTATTCGCAGTCTCAAGCGCCAGCGCAACATACGG
>Ga0209648_10004490_pt1 | contig 11861 bp, 9 predicted proteins | sample GraSoi2013_115cm_FD_185830 | JGI IMG/M metagenome (GOLD analysis project Ga0209648, IMG submission 185830) | Grasslands soil microbial communities from the Angelo Coastal Reserve, California, USA - Sample 9_17_2013_115cm (SPAdes) (version 2) | ecosystem: Environmental > Terrestrial > Soil >...
TTGGCTTCCGCGCCCAACGCTGCGGTCAGTCGGTTGCCGGCGGCGGATAAATCGGTGTTCGGTCCCGAGAATGCGGCAGCAACAGTGCCCGCCGACTCCAGCCCAATTGCGAACCCGTGCCCGGAGCCCTGCGTCGAAGAGACCGGAAAGAACGGAGCGTTCTCCGGGGGAAACGCGCCGGCAGCAAAACGGAAGTTACCCTCGCTGTGTGGGGTGTGATCTTCCAGGTACTTCATCACTCGCGCAGCTACGCGAATAGCGTTCCACTGAATTCCCTTTTCACCGGCCACATGGATGAAGCCGTTGATGGAGTCCGTCGAAGCCAGAATGCGTGCCAGCAGATCGGCTTGCTGGGGATCATCCGTATCTAGGTCCATCGCCGATCCGATGTCCGGCGCAAAGCCTTCCTGTTGCGCCAGCTTGTCGTAGTCGTGAAAGAAGGCGAGCGCTTGCTCCTGCGAAAGCCCTTTGGTGTACTCCGGAAATGGTTGGCTGGTGATGCGGATGGTCTCAACTTCATAGCCGGCGCTGGAGAACTCGGCCTTCGCGGCGCGCAACATCTTCATTGCGTCTGCGACCTGCGAACGATAGGCGTCGCGATCCAACCGCACAAATGCAGTCACGGTTCTTATCTTTGGATTTGGACGTGACGATCCCGAACCGGCTTGCGGGGCCTGAGCTGCCGCAACCAGCAAGAACAGAAGCGCCACCACGACGACGGCATATCGTTTGCGCATGGTAAGTCTCCGCCGGACATTGTAATGTGAAGATCGCCGGAATCGCGCGGGATCGCTGACATCGCCGGAATCTGGCTTTTCCGATCACGGCGATCTCATTACGCCCTTCCCGCCGCGGCCGCGCAGTTTTTCTCAATGGCGGCGCGCACCTGCTCGGCAACCTGTACGAACTCGAGTCCGTAGCGGAAGCCCTCGCAGCTGCGCACAACGGCTCGCACCGTCATTTCAAGGGGCGAATAAGGGAAGCTCACTTCCATGATCAAATTCGTGCCGACTGGAATCGCACACGGGATGTAGGCGCCCATGCCGCCATGGCTGAGATTGTTACCGCGTCCGAAGGCGGATTTTGCGGCGCCGCTTTCCGTAAACAAAACTTTCAGGCGGACATCGATCCGATGGCGGGGCCAACGGCGTGCGTTTTCGCCGGAACCGGTCTCGGTCATCGTGGGGAAGTCCTTCTCTGCTTTCTCCCGCCTAATTCTTGGGATCGCCAAAGGTGCGGGCGCCCATCTAGCAATAGAAATTCTACTGCCGGACCGGCAACTCTATTCCATTGCCGCGATTAGTTTTCGCCAGCCCGTCATCAATGGGCCGCAGGGGTGTTGATTTTTCGTTCCATTTCGCTGATGACCGTCTTCCACATATCAATTTCAAGCTGAAACTGATGCTTGAGCGGCGATTGCGTGGTGTCGACAAACGCAAGATTTGACTCCATCTGCTCCACCAGCGCGTTCATCCGCTGGAGATCGCTGCGCAACGCCTGGAGGTCATTCTGGTTTGTCGATGGCTGCGTAGATTGAACTGCGGCGCAGGTTTCCTCGGCAGCTCGATTGCCGGCCAGGGTCAAGCTGGAGCTGAAAGTCAGAAAGAGAACAATAGCAGGCGCCAAGCGCATGAGTTACTCCTTGGAGGTACCCGCTTCAATTATGCGCAATCCTCACTACCTCTGTCCAAGGGTTAGTGTTGTTTGCCGCTGATGGAGTCCTTGTACACGACTCCGCCTTTCATCACAAAGCTTACGTTCTCCAAGGCACGCACATCTTGGAGCGGATCGCCACTGACGGCAATCAGATCGGCGTACTTCCCGGCTGCCACCGTGCCCACGTCTTTCGCTCGACCAATCAGATCAGCCGCGCTGCTGGTGGCGGCGTGGATAGCTTGCGCCGGGGTCATCCCGAACTTCACCATGTAGAAGAACTGCTTGGCATTATCGCCGTGAGGATAGACCCCGGCATCGGTGCCGAACGCCATCTTGGCGCCGCCTTTCACTGCTCTTTCGAAATTTTCGCGCTGCAGCCGGCCCACCATCTTTTCCTTCTCGACATTTTCTTTAGGCAGCCCGAATTCGATGGCTTTCCCCAAAAGGTAATCGTCGTTATAGATATCCATGACCAAGTAAGTACCATGTTCCTTGGCCAGGCGGATACCCTCATCGTCGATCAGGCTTGCGTGCTCGATGGAATCGATACCGGCAAGAATTGCGTTCTTGATCCCCTGCGTACCATGCGCATGGGCCGCGATCTTGCGCCCGGCCATGTGGGCTTCGTCGGCCGCGGCTTTCAATTCTTCGGGCGTAAACTGGGGAGCGCCGGGATTGTCTCCCTTGGATAAGACTCCGCCGGTGGCGAGGATCTTAATGACGTCTACTCCGTACTTCACTTGCGTGCGGACCACGTGGCGAATCTGGTCGACACCGTCGGCGATTTGGAAGTCCCGTTCCCCGGGAAACATGGTGACGCGCGTTTGCGGAGAAAAATTGTTCAGATCACCATGCCCGCCGGTGATCGAGATGCCCGGACCGCTGGCCACCACGCGTGGACCGGGGATCAGGCCTTCATTAATCGAGTTGCGCAAATCGACTGCCAGGAACGGCAACGAACCGACATCGCGCACGGTGGTGAAACCGGCCTCAAGCGTCTTGCGGGCGTTCACCACGCCGGCGAAAGCGCTTTGAAATGGCGTGTCTTTGAAGTTGTAGATCTCGTCGTAACGATCGGCGCGCGCGCCCAAATGGGTGTGGCAGTCAATCAGTCCGGGCAACACCGTGGTATGCGACAGATCGATCACGGTCGCGCCGGCGGGCACAGAAACCGTGTTGGCCGCCGCCATGCTTTGGATGCGATCGTTCACAACGACGATCACCACGTTCTGGCGAACATTGGTTGACGTCCCATCGAAAAGCCGCCCCGCGCGGATGTAGGTTGTCTTCGGCGCAGGAGATGGGGTGGGTGAGGCCGGTTGCTGTGCGATCGCGCTCGCCAGAAAGACAAGAACGATGAAGAGGCGCTGCATTTTCTATTTCGGCTCCATGCCAAGTTTTCAACCGCGAGTCAAGAATTGCAACTGCAGAAGACAATATCACTGATCGGCGAAGATGGCATGGCTTTGGGAGCGCGGCAGCAATCGGATCATCGGGAGATCGGGCCATCGGGAGATCGGAGGTCAAGCTAATCGCCGCGTTTCCGCGGTTCTCTCTTCATTGTTCCGATGATCCGATGTTCCGATGATCCGATGGCCCGATCCGCGTCGCAATCAACGCTGGGCAGCGGCCGCGGCGAGTTCACCAGAAAACTGCAGCCATGTCCGCCATCGGCCGAACTCGCGGCTGTGGGACACTGCGCTAACGACAGCTTTCTCCACACGGTTGCGTGCAAAAATCACGCTCACGTCCGCACCCAAGTCCACCATGGGGCCGATCAGCATGGAGCCATGCCGCTCCCCCACCGGCACAATCAGGTCGCGCTCCTGGAAGGGCACGCCATTCGAAGCCACCCCTCGCAAGACGGCGATAGTTCCACCTTCGGGGATGCGGACCGGTTCGCCCTCGAGTAGCGTTTTTGAGCTTTTCGTGGAATGCCGCGATTTATCGGATTCTGCGCCTTCTTGTGATCCATAGATGGTCACCATCGGGACGCCCAACTCCCAATCCTCAGGAGGAAAGTAGATACCCCAGAAGTTCTCCGGCCGGCTGAGTTCGATTCCGTATTCTTTTTCGATAGAGTCAGCCCAAACCACCTGCCCGACGCGCCATTTGTAAGGAGCCAGCATAGCCACCCTTACTTCCATCTGGGTTTCCAGGGGCACACTACATCGGATCTTGGCGCCATGCCGATTCACCAGAATGGTCTCAGCAGCGCCGCTGATGTGAGCACCATCACTCCTCTGCCCGGATACCGCCAGGGGTAGGGACACCAACACACGAGAACTTCTGCGACCGTGCTCACCGCCGAGTTGCGTCATATCGCCTAAGCGAAGTAGCTTGTTTAAGGCTAATGAGGACTATAGATTTCTGGGCCAGATAGCCGTATCTTACCCCATGCCCAGCGGACGTCCGCAAAATTCCGAAGGGCCGATGACCAACGGTAACTCCTTTCTGAAATCCCGAATCCGCGACAAGATCGAGTGATCGCGCGTGATCGGGTGATCGGAGGTCTGCACAGACACCCAGCGAGCGCGAGCCGGCAAAAGAAATGTCAATCTGAAGCAGATCGCCCGATCGCCAGATCACCCGATCACCCGATCTTTTCGCCGATTCGGGATTTCAGAAAAAGGCAAGCCGGAGTCGCGTATTATGTTGGCAACTGTGCTGCGCAAGTGGGGTTATTTCAATCAAGTTTGTCGGTACATTGCATGAAGCTCCCTGATGCAGGGATCCTATTGTCCTTGGCGGAGCGTGTGTAGATGTTGCTGGTTTCGAGGACGAAACCAAAAAGGCCGGCGTCGTGTTTGCCGGACTGAATAAGAACAAGAGAAGACTTGAGGAGACTTCTGATATGCGCTATTCAATTTCGCTAGCAGTCTTTGCCGTGGCAACGCTTTTGTCGTTACCGGGCACGGCGCGGGCCGCGGTGAGGGGCGGCCCTCCCGGCACGTATCTGGAGACCTGCCGCGACGTCAGAATCGACGGCGACCGGTTGTGGGCGCGTTGCGAAAAGGCTGACGGCAACTGGCGGGATACATCGCTGGACGATGTTTACCGTTGCGTCGGCGATATCGCCAACGTCGACGGCCGGCTTGTCTGTCAAAAAGCAGCCGGGCCGCCGCAGGGCGACTACGCTCGGACCTGTCGCGACATCCGCATGCGTTTCAATTCGCTCTACGCACGCTGCCAGACGCGCGACGGTTATTGGGTGGAAACCCAACTCGACGGTTTTAGCCGTTGTCACGGCCCCATTGCCAACGTCGATGGACAGCTGCGCTGCGGCGACCCTGACTGGGACCGCGATCGTAATAGAGACAGAGACCGGGCCTGGGGTTACGGGCCGCCTGGTTCCTACCGCGAGACCTGCCGAGACATACGCTTCGAAGGCGACCGTTTGCGTGCCCGCTGCGAGGGTTCCGATGGCGATTGGTTCGATACCTCTCTCGATGACTGCAACCGCTGCGTCGGAGGAATCGTAAACGACGAAGGACACCTGCGGTGCACGCGGCCGGGTGGCCGCTCGATTCCACGCGGCCGTTATACCGAAACCTGCTCTCGCATCTACGTCAACGGCGATACGCTCCGCGCCCTGTGCCAGACCGATGACGGCGGCAGATGGGTCTGGAGCCAGCTTAACGATTGGGACGACTGCCGCGGAGGCATTTGGAACCAAGACGGTCGCCTGCGTTGCCGCCGTGAAGACGACTGATTCAGCTCCGTGACCTGACTCGAGGACCTTGTGCACGAGATCTCCTGTGCACAAGGTCTTTTGTTTTGGATCGGCGCCGTGAGATAGCGATACGACCGCACTACGAGGTGTTCGCCCCAAACTGCGTGTGCCTCGGTACGAGATCAACGTGTCCTCAATCGGTCCGGGGACAGTTCCTGGGTAGAACTCCCCGAATCAGCATCGTCGCGCCAACATCGTCGGGATCTTTCGACGCGGCCTCAGTCTCCCGCTTCGCGGGATCGTTCGTCCTTGCTCAAGATGACAGCTTTGGGCAGTTTGCTCGGCGCTCAGCTGAAAGGTCAAAGCGGGGTGCGTCGGGCAAGCAGTGTGGAGCGCAGTGACAAAAACTACGTCCAGAATGTCCGATCCAGAGTCCTGTACTGAATGGCCTCAGCAATGTGCTTGCTCTCGATGTGCGGATTGCCTTCGATATCGGCGATGGTACGGGCTACCTTGAGGATCCGGTCATGGGCGCGAGCGCTCAGGCCTTGTTGTTGCATGGCTCGCTCCAGCATGCGCTCGCTGTCACTGCCCAGTTCGCAATAGGTGCGAATCTGGCGTGGCGTCATCTGCGCATTCCCGTAGATGCGCTCGCCGGCGGCGGCAAAGCGGTTGAGCTGGATCTCGCGGGTGCGCATCACTCGTTCCCTGATCTGCGCTGAGCTTTCCGCTTTGCTGTTGTCGCTGCCGCGCAGTTCTTTGTAGTTCACCGCCGGGACGTCGATGTGGATATCGATGCGATCCATCAGTGGCCCGGAGATTTTCGAAACGTAGCGCTGGATCATCGGTGAAGTACATTGGCACTGGCGCTGGCCCGATCCCCAGTAGCCGCAAGGACACGGATTCATGGCCGCCGCCAGCATGAACCGGGCGGGAAAGGTCAGCGACATCGAGGCCCGCGCGATGGAGACACTTCCATCTTCCAGGGGCTGTCTCATGACTTCGAGCACGTTGCGCGGAAATTCAGGTAGCTCGTCGAGGAACAACACGCCGTTATGCGCGAGAGAAACTTCGCCAGGCCGGGGAACAACTCCGCCGCCAATCAAACCAGCGTCGGATATGGTGTGATGAGGAGAGCGAAAAGGCCTTGCACAGACCAGGCCCGCCGTAGCATCAAGAACGCCGGCCACGCTGTGAATCTTCGTGGTCTCCAGCGCTTCTTCAAACGTGAGCGAAGGCAGGATGCCGGGAATACGTTTGGCCAGCATGGTCTTACCTGAGCCCGGCGGACCGATCATCAAAATGTTGTGGCCGCCGGCGCAGGCGATCTCCAGCGCCCGCTTGGCGGTGAACTGCCCGCGAACTTCCTTGAAGTCGGCGGCGCCGGTTTGCTCGCGGTTGAGCATTTCCGCGGTGTCAACTTTCATCGGCGAGAGACCGTTGCCGCTGTTGAGGAGATTCACCACGTCGATCAAGGATTTGACCGGATACACGCTGACGCCGCTGACTACGGCAGCCTCCCGCGCGTTGACTTCCGGCACGATCAGGTTGGGAATTTTCTTGGCGCGCGCCGCGACCGCGATAGGCAGAGCCCCGCGCACGCCACGCACTCCGCCATCGAGCGAGAGCTCGCCCACCATTACATATTCTTGGAGCTCTTTTTTGGCGAGTCCACCATAGGCGCCGAGAATACCCATGGCCATGGGCAAATCGAATCCCGATCCTTCTTTCTTGATGTCGGCGGGCGCGAGATTAATCGTGATGTTCGTCTGTGGGATATCGAAACCGCAATTTCTGAGCGCGGCACGGATGCGCTGGCGGCTCTCCCGGACCGCTGCGTCGGGCAAGCCAACCGTTTGAAAGTTGTCCTCGGCGCTTCGAACGGGGCTGACGTCGACTTCGACTTCAATGATGTTGGCGTCAATCCCGTAGACTGCCGCGCTTTGTGTCTTGAAGAGCATTCGTCCCGGTCTTTCTCGCTCTGGTCCAGAATTCTACAGGAGTCGGTTACAGAAGTGCATGCGCGATTGAATCAGGCCGCCTTCGCGGGTAATATCAATGTCTTCCCTCCCCACGGGATCAGGTACTTATGAGCTATCGCTACGCACCCCGGTACGAAATTAATGTAGGCGTCAAGGTATGGGGCATGGACCGTTTTGGCAAGCCCTTTGTACAACATGCACGCACTGTAAATGCCAATCCGCTAGGCGCGCGGCTTACCGGCATTGCGTGTGTCCGTGTGGGAGAGATCATTGGCATCCAGCACGGCGATGAGAAATCGCGTTTCAAAGTCGTCTGGGTCGGTCGTGACAACACGCCGCAAGCAAGGCAGATCGGGGTCCACTGTCTCGAACCTGGGAAGCGTCTTTTCCGCGCCGAACAGGCTCAGCTTGCCGGCGCGCTTGCGGCACATCCGTTCCCCGCGTCTGCCACGAACCTTGAGGCCCTGAGCCTGGCTCATTCCGTAAGGAGACCTATGGCCGACATTCCCCCCACCCGAAGAAAGTCCACCCGCTACCGTTGCAACGGTGGAATGGAACTTCGTCGCAACGAAGGCGGATCTCCGATTTTCGCAAGCTTGAGCGATATCAGCGTGGAAGGTTGCTACGTTGAGATCGGCACGACTCTGCCTTCGGGCTGTGAGGTTCTCTTTCTGATGCGCGCACGCGACGTGCAAATACGCGGGAGGGCCATCGTAAAGATCTCGAACCATGCAGTAGGAATGGGGCTCGAGTTTCTACACTTGGCAACCGAAGATCAGCAGAAACTGGAATTTCTCGTGGGAACGTTGGCGGGAACCGAAGACATGCGGCCCCCAGAACTGCGCCGGCCTGTTGCTGAAGACCCGGTGAGAATCTCGCAGCCGCTGGTAACCCGGCGGGCGGGCAGCGCCCCAATGGGCCCCCCATCACGGCCTGCAGGTCCCGCCCCGGCGCCGAGCGCGATGTCGCAAAAAATCATGCGCGCCGTCGGCGACCTGAACGAGCTCGAGCAGAACCTGGTCAAAGGACGGATCGATCCGCGCCTCATCGCCCAGCTCCATGATGCCGTCGAGCACGTTCGTCAAACTGCTTCGACCGTGCAGCAGTGGGCCGATCTGCACTCCGCCGGCGGAGATCCCTTCGATGTCCTGCCCCAGCTGGAAGCCGAACGCATGCACATGCTGCGCAAGCTGGCTCACAACGTGACCGCCGACATCGACGCCGCCACCATCAACCACTACACGTTAGGAATCTCAGATTTGTATGAGACGGTCGAGCAACTCTATCGTCACTTGCGGAAGATGCTGGTGGAGGATGCGCCGGGATAAGCGCTTTTTTCTAAAATCCCGAAGCGCAGCGAGGGATCCCTATAGCAATTTATCAAGCCCGAGTTATCACGCCTTCGCACATGGACGTGCTGCTTGCGGCGGGACGCCTCATGTTCATCGTTCTTATAGCGATCCCTCGCTGCGCTCGGGATTTCAGAAACGCTCCACCGCCAACGCCACCGAATTTCCGCCCCCCAAGCACAGGGCTGCAATGCCGCGTTTGCCGCTACGCCGCATCAATTCGTAGATCAACGTGACCAGGACGCGCGTGCCGCTGGCGCCGATGGGATGTCCCAGGGCCACGGCGCCGCCGTTGACATTGACGTGCGCCGGATCGAGACCCAACTCTTTGATCACAGCCACCGACTGAACAGAGAATGCCTCGTTGATCTCATACAGGTCGACGTCTTCAGGCTTCCAACCGGTCTTGGCCCAGATCTTGCGGATGCCGTCCACCGGCGCCATCATCACCCATTCCGGCGCAATGCCGCTGGTCGCTTGGGCAACGATACGCGCCATCGGCTCAGCGCCCAGAGCTTTCGCTCTCTCGGCTGACGTCACGACGACCGCGGCAGCGCCGTCGTTCATGGTCGACGCGTTCCCCGCGGTGACGGTGCCGTCCTTCTTGAACACCGGCTTGAGATTGCCCAGCGCCGCGGCCGACGTATCTTCACGTGGGCCTTCATCTTTCTCGAACAGCACTGGCGCTTCGCCTTTTTTCTTGGCGGGAAGTTCAACGGGAACGATCTGGCTTTTGAAACGGCACTCCTTCCAGGCCTGAACCGCTTTCTGGTGCGAACCCACGGCGTACGCATCTTGCTGCTCGCGCGTGACGCCGTATTTCTGGGCCACGTTCTCGCCCGTCATGCCCATGTGATAGTTGTTGTAGATGTCCCATAAGCCGTCGTTGACTACCGAGTCGATGATCTGCGAATTACCCAACCGGTAACCTTTGCGCGCCTGCGGCAAAAGGTAAGGCGCATTGGTCATGGACTCCATACCACCGGCGACAACGATCTCGGCGTTGGCGGTCTGGATGGCCTGGGTCGCCAACGCTACCGCCTTTAATCCCGAACCACACACTTTATTGATGGTCATCGCGGAGACTGTATTGGGAAGGCCGCCGTTCAGAGCCGCTTGTCGTGCCGGGTTCTGGCCAAGTCCTGCGGCCACCACTAATCCCAGGATGCACTCGTCGACTTGAGCCGGATCGACTTTGGCGCGTTTCACGGCTTCGCGCACAGCGATGGCACCAAGCTGTGGCGCCGACAAAGGTTCCAGCGCTCCTTGAAATTTTCCAATTGCGGTGCGCACCCCGCTAATGATTACCACGTCCTTCATACGATCTCCTTATGCCATTCCAAACCTTTCATTATAAGATGAAGACCGGCGCAAAAGCGCGTCCAACAATTATGCAGAACGAACCGCACTCGTCGCCGGCTTTCGATCCCCTAACCCAACAGCCCGTGCCTCCTGAGCCGCAGTCCGCGGCCGGAAGGAAACTCCTGGCTCCGGTCTGGCACACGATCTTCATGGTCCTTCTAATGCTGGGTTACTCAGCCTTCTCCGCCTGGCTCGCCTCCCAGGCGATAACGAAGTCCACCAGCATCACTGAAACAGGGCGCGTCCTCCAATACGTCGCGACAATTGCGCTTGAATTTTTCTTGCTCTTTCTGGTCTGGATCGGGCTGCGACTCTACGGAACCAAAATCCGCGACGTCATCGGCGGCCGTTGGAATTCTTTTGAAGACGTCTTGCTCGATGTTGCGATCGCGTTTGGTTTTCTTGTTGTGGCTTATAGCACTGTTCTTGGTCTCAGTTTTGCCCTGGGCTTGGCCAAGCCTTCCCAAATGGACCAAACAAAAAAGCTGGCTAGCATGCTGGCTCCCCATACGTGGTACGCGCTGCTGGTATTCGTCTTGCTGAGTATGATTGCCGGCTTCGTCGAAGAGATTATCTTTCGCGGCTATCTGCAACGGCAGCTTACGATTCTCAGCGGGAAGACCTACGTCGGCTTGGTTCTCTCCGCACTCGTTTTCGGAGGCGGACATGGATACGAAGGCACGCGGCGGATGCTTCTGATCTTCATCCTCGGCCTGCTGTTCGGCTGCCTTGCTCTTTGGCGCAAAAGTCTGCGTCCAGGAATGATAGGCCACGCCATGTTCGATTCCGCTCAAGGCCTTCTCCTTTACGTGGCAACGAAAATGGGGACTCTCTCGGCAATCTGACTCACGGCAGAGCCACGTTGCGCGACACCAATCACCTGCTTCCGCTCGATGGCTCGACGCCGCAAACAGGATGCGTTGTGGTTCTGCGGATCGTGCGAACTCGCCACGCGTCAAACACGGTTACCAAGGTACTGACCACCTTTTTTGTTTACCGGCTGCGGGCAATGACTTGGGATTCTTACTCTGTTGCGCAGAATCACGCGCGATGTGAGGGACGCGGCGCAGCATGACGCTTTCCAAAGCGTGTACGCCTTGCCCATAACAGCGTAACGGTCTGCTCACGATGCATTCAGGAACAAAAGCGATGTCTGATGTCAAGCTGCAATCAAGAATGACATCAATTTTTCTCTTGACTTCGATTTTCAATGAATCTATACATTCATCAATTGCGGTTTTTCACTTAGACCGCATCCATGAACAATGGAAAGGGAGAATAGAAACATGGCAACAAAGAAAAAGGGTGGTAAGAAAAAGAAGGGCGGCAAGAAGAAGTAACTGCTCTTCAAGCCACAAAGACAGGGGACGCGCAAGCGTCCCCTTCGTTATTCCTGTCGCTCCGCTCCAAACCGCTCGGCAGTCTTCTCATGGCAACGATGCTTCTGCACCTGATGCAACGCGGCGCGGCGACTCCGGCCGCACCGCTCTTTGTTGAAGAGTTCACTGGAATCGGGTCGCCGCGCGAGTCGGGCGAGTCGAGGGTTTCAGGTAAAAGAATCGCTGCGCTCGACACCGCTCGACAATCTCGCTCTTGTCTCGATCCTTCTGCACTCCATGCACGCGGCGCGGCTCCCAACCGTTCATTTGCAAAAGAGACGGCAACTCCAGCGGGCGTTACGATTGCTGAAGCGCCGTAGGGCGCGGAATAGTTGTACGGCCGGGGACATTCTTTACAGTTTAATCCGGGCACATCCTTTACAGATTCGCTCCGGTTTTTGGTTTAAGAATATAGCCAGTAGCCGATGCGGTGGGAATGTGGGAAGCGCGCCTTTTGCGC
>Ga0209648_10004491_pt1 | contig 11860 bp, 9 predicted proteins | sample GraSoi2013_115cm_FD_185830 | JGI IMG/M metagenome (GOLD analysis project Ga0209648, IMG submission 185830) | Grasslands soil microbial communities from the Angelo Coastal Reserve, California, USA - Sample 9_17_2013_115cm (SPAdes) (version 2) | ecosystem: Environmental > Terrestrial > Soil >...
CCCCGCCGCATGATCTTTCTCAGAACATAGTTGCGTCCTTCGTTACCCGGCAGGATTCCATCAGCGATTGAGAAAGCGGTTGCCCGCGCATGATCCGCGATCACGCGCATGGCAAAGCCTTCCTGCGTTTCTGCTTCGTATTTTAGGCCTGAGAGCTTGGCGATGAAATCGATAATCGGACGAAAGAAATCCGTTTCATAGTTCGACTTCACACCTTGCAGCACGACTGTGAGCCTTTCCAGACCCATGCCTGTGTCGACTGAAGGGGCGCGCAGGCGCTCAAGTTGGTATCCCGTGTCTATCCTCCCGTCTGGGCCCGACGAGAGAACCGGAATACGGTTGTACTGCACGAAAACCAGATTCCAAAGCTCGGTGATAATGTCTGTTGGGCCATTTACGTTCGCCGCAGAATTTTCCGCGTCGGTCGGATTGTCGCCCATGTAGTAATGAATCTCGCTGCATGGCCCACACGGGCCGGTCTCGCCCATTTGCCAGAAATTATCTTTGCGGCCAAAGCGCAGGATGCGTTCTTTCGGGGCGCCGACTTGCTCCCAGAATTTTTCAGCGTCTTCGTCGGGCCCGACTTGATCATCGCCTTCAAAAACGGTGAACCACATCCGCGCCGTGTCAAGCTTGAATTCATTCACCAGCAAGTCCCAGGCGAACTTGATCGCGTCCTCTTTGAAATAGTCGCCGAAGGAAAAATTCCCCAGCATCTCGAAAAAAGTCTGATGCCGCGCGGTCTTGCCTACTTCATCGAGATCGTTATGCTTGCCGCCGGCGCGCAGGCATTTCTGTGAAGAGCAAGCGCGCACATATTCGCGTTTCTCAATGCCCAGAAAGACGTCTTTGAACTGGTTCATGCCGGCGTTCGTGAAGAGCAGCGTGGGATCGTTAGCGGGCAAAAGCGGGCTGGAGCGCACGCGCGTATGCCCGTGGCGCTCGAAGTACTGCAAAAACTTTTCGCGAATTTCGTTACCAGTCATGATCGTTTGAAGTTTAGCATGCGAAACTGAGGCAGGCGAATTTACTATTACCACGTGTCATCGATTGCGCGGCTTAGCCGCAGAGATGTCTCCGATGGAGTTACTCAAGGAGCGCGGCTGGTTGAGTATCGGGCCCATCTTGAGTTATTAATCGAGTTCTCAGGTTTCACATTAGTAATTCAGACGGGCATTGTTGCCCGGGATTGAAGCAAGTGCCAACGAAGAGACTCAAGACCATCAGCATCGTCGTGATCTCCTGCGCACTGCCCTGCGTACTGTTTACCGCGTGCACTCGCCAACCTCCGCCAGTCGGGCCCAGGTTCAGCGGCCGCCTCCTGCTGTTGGCTGGCGAAAACGCGAACACGGATCTACTTGAAGTAACCGCGGCGCCCACCGGCTCAACCTATAACCATTCCATTGTTGCCAAGGGAGTGTTTGAAGCAACGGCCAGTCCCGACCGAACGCGGCTTTTATACGCGACCAAAGACGAAATCCTCCTGCGTGATCTTCGCACCGGCGCCGTCAAATCATTAGTCAAAGGTGAAAATTACTGTCTCGCCTGGTCACCGGACGGCAATCGTTTTAGCTATAAACAGAAATCACCTACGAACGAGAAAGCGTCTAACGAAGCTTGGGCTCGCACGAAGGTCCTCGTCTCAGACCTGGTCGGCAACGCGAAACTGATATCGGAAGATCTTTTTGAGAACCAGAGCGCCGATAGTCCTTCGGGACAGTCCGTGGCTCTGGTGAGGGCTGCCGGGTCCTCAGGCTGCGAACACTGGATCGCGCCCGATCGGCTCGTCTTTGATCGATTCCTGGGGGCCGCTCCCAAACAAAAGAAAGGCGGCGAGATAGTCAGGCCGAACACGACGACGCTGGCAATTATAACTGACTCAGTAAAACTATCTGACACAGAGAGGAAGTGGTCCATTGAAAGCATCTGTCAGACAGGAAGCGCCGCGTTCCTGCGACCGCACGATCAAGCCCAGCCTATTTTGATCGCCAAGAGCTTGGAGCCCTTTAAGACTCTAGATCCTTCTCCGGCACCGTGTACCGGTTGCCGATTCGTCGGATTCGCGGCCCAGAGTTGCGTGCCTTTCTTCATTGAAGACGCCACGAGTACCAGTAGCGAGTTGTTTTACCTCAACCCAGCCAATTGGCAGCGACAGAGAGGAACGCGCATCGAACGGGCTTTTTCGTTGTCAGCCAAAATGCTGATCAAGTCTTCGGCGAAATTGATGGTCGTGGGAGATGTTCCTGCGTCCTTGCTTTTGGTCGACACGGAAAGCGGTGAAACCGTATCGTTCTTCCCCAAAGCTCCTGGAGCGGAGAAGGGCGAAGGAGAATTGCGTTTTCCGGTACCCGTGATTTGGATCGAAAACTAGTTTCCTGCGGCCGCGGCTTATCCCGCTTCAATCGTCAACATCACTCTTGGATACCGCTCGCACCTTTTCGCTCACCAGTTCAAACGCAAATCCCTGACGCAGCAGATGATCGAAAAGTTTCTTGGCTTCTGCTCTTGTCTGTGGCTTGCCGCGCAGGCGAACGCGTTTCGCGATCGCCTTGTCGATTAGATCCTCTTCGGGCGTTTGCTCGAAGACTTGATCGAGGGCGGACTCGGCAGTTTGCTTGTCGATCTTCTTCAGCCACAGATCGCGTTGCAGTCTCTGTCTCCCGATCGGTCTTTGTTGGACGCGCAATGAAGCATAGCTGTGCGCGAACCGCGCATCATCCAGATAGCCATACTCGCGCAAACGATCGATTACGGTATCGACAATAGACTCAGTCGCGCCTCGGCCTTCCAGTAGACGCTCGCGAAGCTCTGCGACGGAACGCTGTTTGGCGGCCAGCAACTTGCCGGCGCGTTCAAAGACGCGCCGGCGGGCTTTCTCGGGATCGAGCGGTGTCGATGCTTCGTGTTCTGTCTCATCAACAGTTTTTCTTCTTCGCTTCGTCGCCGTGTTCTCCGTTTCTCCGTGGTGATTTTGTCGGGTAATTTAACACGGAGACACAGAGGACACAGAGACAATTGCCGATCAAAAACCTAGAATGACCGTGTGGATGGTTGCTTCATTATCGACAAGCCCGCGGGACTGACCTCGCATGACGTAGTGGCGCGCGTGCGAAAGACTATTCGCGAACGGCGAGTTGGCCATACCGGCACGCTCGATCCTTTCGCGACCGGCGTTCTGGTCGTGTTAGTTGGGCGCGCCACGCGACTGGCGCAATTCCTGAGCGGCGCAGACAAGGAATACGAGGCCGTGATTCGTCTGGGATACGGAACTGATACCGGAGATCCTACGGGTACTCGCGTGACAAATTCCACCGCGGAGATGCAGAGGGCGCAGAGTTTGCCCACAGAACAAATCGAAACTGCGCTGGCAGCATTGCGCGGCGAGATCGAACAGATGCCGCCCATGTATTCCGCCAAGAAAATTGCGGGCAGAAAGCTTTACGAACTTGCCCGCCGCGGTGAAGAGGTTGAGAGGAAGCCCGTGTTCGTCAACGTGAGCGAGTTCGCCGCCGTCACTCATAATGGCGCATTCCTAAATGATAACGACGACGGCACCCGGGACTTAAAGGTCCGAGTGGTTTGCTCGGCGGGTACCTACATCCGCACGTTGGCTGAAGACTTTGGAAACCAGCTCGGTGTGGGAGCGCACGTCGCGGAACTGCGTCGCACCCGCGCCGGTCAGTTCAAGATCGAGAATGCGTTCACGCTCGAACGGTTGAACGAGCTGGCGCAATCGGAATCGCTCGAGCAGATGCTCATCTCGCCGGACTCGACGCTTTCGTCGTTACCGGCGTTGCAATTGGAAGTGGACGCCGCGCGCCGGATTGCCCACGGCATCGATCTTCAGCTCGAAGAAGTAAATGGTTCGTCGTGGACGAATGGTCAGCCAGTGCGCCTGCGCAACGAGGAGGGCCAGTTGATTGCGGTGGGAATCTATGACAGCCAGCGCGGGACCGTCCATCCACAAGTCGTGATCGTGAATGCCAAGTGATTACATTTCAAGACCATGCCAACTGCGCCGTGAACGCGGGCCCGTCGGTTTGTTAACGGAGCGCGGACATCCTGTCCGGCAGCGGGCGCAGCACGCTCAGGCATCGACGACGAATCGCTTCAAAAGAGTTCGCTACGCGCTCAGGCGGACAGGATGTCCGCGCTCCATCTCATAGTTTATGACCGGTCCTCACAACTTGGCTTACACATCCTCTCTTTCAATCTGCGAGTTCCCCGCGCTAATATTCCGTTAGTCATGAAAAAACGTTATCTATTGGCGGGAGTCTCCGGCCTCATCGCCGGTGCGGTGGCGACGAAACTGCTCACTCGCCCACGCGATGTTAGCTGGGCGGACAGCATTGACCTCATCTATAACGCCGAGTATTCCTGGTTCACGACTATCGGCGGTGTGCGCATTCATTACCAGGAAGCCGGCGATGAAAGTGCGCCGCCGCTGATTCTGATTCACGGTTTTATCTCTTCAAATCTTGTATGGAGCGATGTGTTTCTGCCGCTGGCCGATGCGGGGTTTCGCGTAATCGCTCCCGACCTGCCCGGATATGGCTACTCCGACAAACCGTCGGACGGCCGATACACCATCTACGCCCAGGCGCACGCGGTACTTCGTTTGATGGATCGACTCGGGATCGAAAAAGCAACGATCATGGGCGCTTCTTACGGTGGCGCCATCGCCGCCACGATTGCACTCGACAATCCCGAGCGAGTTGAGCGTTTGATATTGGTGGGAACGGTCAGCAGTGATGCGCCAAAGAAGAAGTTGCTGCTCCGGATCTCTCGCTTGCCGATCATTGGCGACATCGTGACGCCGCTGTTTCTCGGCTCGCGCTGGATCCTGAGAAAGCGAACTGAACAGGTTTATCGACGCATCGGGCACCCGCTTGACGAACACAAACTCGCAGCGCGACATCACTTACTGGAGACGGCGAATGTGCATCGGGCCATGCTTCGGACCGTGCGACGCTGGAGCGCCAACAGGATTTCGCGTGAGGCGTCGCTGATTCGCCCACCAACTATGCTGGTCTGGGGCGACACAGACACCCATATTCCAATTAGCGAGGCTTACCAACTGCGCGATGCAATTCCGAACGCGAGACTAATTATCTTTCGCAACTGCGGGCACTTGCCGCCGACTGAATACCCGGAAAAGTTTGTGGAAGTCGTAGCGGACTTCTGTAAAACAGCAGAATCTCAGCCGCTGGAATTCAAGCGACGAGAGACAACAAAATAATAACCGCAAAGTACGCAGAGGATTTCGCAGAGGGACGCAAAGGTTCTTCGCCTCTGCATACTCGGCGCTTATGTACTTTCCAGCGGGTTGCGAGCGTCAGTTCATGTTTAGAGCTTTGCCCACCGACGGGTCCCTGCGTACGCGCCAGATTTTTGAATCGAGATAGTAATGAATGAACGCGTAGCCCCACAGAAATGAAATTCCAAGCTGGATTGGCAGTGACAAAGCAGCAGGCGAATCACCGGTGTGCAGATTCAGATAACCGAGATACTGACGGGGGCCCTGATAGATGATGCCGAAGACAATTCCGAACGCGATGTAGTAGAGCAGGCGGCGGCTGATCAGCGCGGCAGGGCCGTATTTACTTCGCAGATCTGTTCGGGCTTCGCCCTCAGGCGGACAAGATCTCCGCGCTCCGGCTGAGTACTTCTGATTATGAAACCAGATCAGTCGGTGGTATTGCAGGTTGTGATAGATGGTAAGAATCGCCACCAGGGCAATCGGTTTCGCCGGCATCGGCGTCAGCAAAGCGATCCAGTGCATCGGAATCGCGGCGGCCAATAACAAATACTTCGGACCATTTAGTTGCTGACGCAGCCACAGTCTCTGAATTTGCCGGCCAACCCAAACGATTCCCAGGACAATCGTTCCGCCAAGAAGTAACATCGCGACGCTGTTAACCCCGCTGCGCAGGACCGGCGGCACGCGGGCCATCGCCGTCGGATCGCCGGCGATGAAAGCCACAAACGGGTAATTGAAAGCAAACATCAACAGCAGACGATCGAGGGCGTTGTCGACCGGTGCCAGATCGTTGTTCTTCTTCTTGTAGAGCACCATGAAGCCATAGTGCTGCTTCACCAGATGGTAATAAGCCCAGAGCGCGGCTATGAAAAAGAAGGCGAACCCCACGCCAAGCAGAACCATCACCGGGCCAACAACAAAGAAAAGCAGGGAGCCGAGCAATAGACGCTTGCGAGTTTTCCACTCCGAGCGATCGAAGTAAGTTCGCGAGAGCGTGCCGAAAACATGCGGCGCGTCGATCAGGATTGCCCACCCGGCAACCATAGGAATCAGCGGCAAGACGCCGGTGACATAAAGAACCAGCAGCAAGTAACTTGCGGCAACGGAACCCACAAACCAGATCAAGTCTTCGCGCGCGTTGATGATCCAGCGCAGAGAAATGGCGCGTGGTCGGGCTTGCTCGGTGATGATTTCGCTTGCGACGGACATTTGTTTAATTGAGGTCGGTGTCAGAAGCCCGAGCGTAAGCGAGGGCTAGTAACCGAGGATGCCCTCCCTAACGGTCGGGCTTCTGACACTGGTCTTCTCCTTACGTTTCCCGTAGATCCCTCCCCGTCATCTCGACGGGCTTTTCAATACCCAACAACCCTAGCATTGTCGGCGCCACGTCTTCGAGCGCGCCGCCTTCGCGAAGTTTGGCGCCCTTCGAATCTTCGTCGATCAAATGAAAAGGTACCGGGTTGGAAGTGTGCGCGGTGTGCGGCTGACCAGTCACGGGATCGATCATCTGTTCGGCATTGCCGTGATCGGCGGTGATCAGCACGGTACCGCGCGCGGTGCGCATCGCTTTCGTAATCCACCCGAGACAAGTGTCGACGTACTGGCAGGCCTGGATTGTCTTGTCGAGCTTGCCGGTGTGTCCAACCATATCGGTGTTAGCAAAATTAACGATGAACACATCCGTCTCGTTCTGTTCAATCGCGCGCAAAAGCTTGTCGGTGACCTTAAACGCGGACATTTCAGGCATTAAGTCGTACGTAGCAATCCTTGGAGAGGGCACCAGCAGACGCTTCTCGAATGGATACTCGCGCTCAGTGCCGCCGTTGAAAAAGTAAGTGACATGTGCGTACTTCTCAGTTTCAGCCATGCGATAATTACGCACACCCAAGCCCGCGAAGACTTCGGCCAGAATGTTTAGCGGTTGCTCCGGCGGAAAAGCAACCGGCAAAGGATACGTCTTGTCATACACTGTAAAGCAAACGAAATGCACGCGCGGACGGCCCGGCACCGGAAAAGCATCGAACCCGGGCACGGCGAGCGCGCTGGTAATTTGCCGCGCGCGGTCGGCGCGAAAGTTGAAAAAGATTACTGAGTCGCCGTCCTGAATGGTGGCCACCGGCTCACCGTTGTCGCGAGTAATGACAACGGGTTCGACAAACTCATCGGTCACGTTGTGCTCGTACGATCTTCTAATTGCCGCGAGTGGATCGGTGGCATGCTCGCCCTCGCCGTTCACCAGCATTTTGTACGCTCGTTCGATTCGTTCCCACCTTTTGTCGCGATCCATGGCGTAATAGCGCCCGACCAGGGTAGCGATTTCGCCGACGCCGATTTCTCTGCACTTCTCCTGCATCGCCGCGACGTACCTCTCCGCCGACGAGGGTGGCGTGTCGCGTCCATCCAGAAAGCAATGCACAAAGACGCGACGGACTTCGCGGGCCCTCGCCATCCGCAACAGCGCGTAGGCATGTTCCTGTGAAGAGTGCACCATCCCGTCTGAGACCAGACCCATGATGTGCAGCGCGCGGTCGTGTTTCACAGCGTTGTCGATCGCCGCGTTGAGCGCGAGATTGTGATAGAACTCGCCCGTTTCGATTTGGTGATTGATGCGCTCGACGTCGGTGCGCACGACGCGACCGGCGCCCATACACAGATGACCAACATTCGAGTTGCCCATTACGCCTTTCGGTAGGCCGACGCATTCACCTGACGCCTGAATCAGCGTGTGCGGATACTTCTCGAGCAACTCGCGATAATAAGGCATCTCCGCCAGCGCGATTGCGTTGCCTTCGCGCTCAGCGCGATAGCCAAAACCGTCGAGGATAATGAGTGCAAGTGGAGTTTTATATGGCATAGACTGTTACAGAACCCGGAGCGGTAGCGACGGGATCATACATTCAAGTGGCCTGTTTGATCCGGTCGCTATCGCTCCCGGTTCTGACTCTCAGCGCCAATAATCCGGACTCTCTTTCATATTCGGATCGGAGCGGTAGCGACGGGATCATACATTCAAGTGGCCTGTTTGATCCGGTCGCTACCGCTCCCGGTTCTGACTCTCAGCGCCAATAATCCGGACTCTCTTTCATATTCGGATCGGGGCGTTCCATCCAGCGATCGGGCCGGTGAAGCTTTATGAAACCAAAGCGTTCGTAGACTCCGTGTGCGTCTTTCGTTGAGAGCAACCAGCGGCGAAAACCCTGCAGCCGTGGATGAGCGAGCATTACTTCCATCAGCCACTTCGAAAGGCCGCGGCCGCGATGTTCCGGCAGGATGAACACGTCGGCAATCCAGGCGAACGTCGCATAGTCAGTCACCACGCGCGCGAACCCGACTTGATCCTTTCCCTTGTAGATTCCGAAAGGAAGCGAGTTTTCGATCGAGCGCTCCACGACTTCCAGCGATCGGCCGGTCGCCCAGTATGAAGAGTTCGAGAGAAAGTCGTGAATCAACTTCAGATCAAGACGCGAGCGATCGGTGCTGATCTCGTAATCATCACGCTGCCAGGATTCAGCCATAGGGTTAGCTGTATCAGAAGCCCGCCCGCAAGCAAGGGCCACGACCGCAACCTGGCCCTTCCTTACGGTCGGGCTTCTGACACGTTGACGGTCGCAAGGTTATCTCGGTGATATCTCCTGCCGCAGATAAAACAACAGATCCGTGGACGGAGGGTCGATACCCAGTTGACGAATCATCCCCACCACCTGTCCCCGGTGCAGCGTCGCGTGATTGGCGACGTGCTGCATTTGATCCACCAAACGCATCGAGTTGTGGTCGCCGCTGAGCAGCTTGAACGCCAGGTCGGCCATCAGGCGTGTTTCATCCAGTTCGGCTATGAAGCGCGCGCGTCGATCGACAATTTCGCGCCAACGCTCGTTCAATTTCGTCAGGTCAGGGCAGCTCTCTTCGGTCCAAAGCGACCAGGCTTCTTTCTTTGGTGGTGAATGCCCGTGCCAGCGCTCCAGCCAAATCCATTCGGCGCCGGCCATGTGCCGCAGCGTTCCCAGGATCGAACCGTGACTAATGCCAAAGTCACGTCCCAGATTTTCTTCGGACAACTCCGCGGCAGCATTCATTGCCAGACCGTTTGCCCATTCCGTGTAATCAAACAAATGTCTGATGTCAGATAGATTCATCGTTTGCCTCAATCAAACTTGGAGTGCGGTGGCAAGCGAAGGGCGACACCGCTTTTGATCATTGATCGCAATATTAGAAAGCGCCGTCGCCGCTTCGCTCTGCCGGCGCACTCCATAATCAGTTCTGTACCGCCAGAAAAGCCGACCGCCCCGGATAACGCGCGGCGTCTCCCAGTTCCTCTTCAATACGCAGCAGTTGATTGTATTTCGCGATGCGATCCGAGCGTGAAAGCGAGCCGGTTTTGATCTGGCCCGCGTTCGTCGCCACCGCGAGGTCGGCAATAAACGCGTCTTCGGTCTCGCCCGAGCGATGTGAGATCACAGCCGTGCGTCCGTCACTCTTCGCCATTTCAATGCACGCGAGCGTTTCAGTCAGCGTGCCGATCTGATTGACCTTGATCAGAATTGAATTAGCTACGCCCAACTCGATTCCCTTCCGCAGAAATTTTGTGTTCGTGACGAACAGGTCGTCGCCGACGAGTTGTACGCGTTGGCCGATGCTGTCGGTCAAACCCTTCCAGCCTTGCCAGTCATTCTCAGCCATGCCGTCTTCGATGGAAATAATCGGATATTTATCGGCCCAGTCTTTCCAGAAAGAGATCATCTGTTCACTTGAGAGTTTCCGGCCGTCCGACTTTTTGAAAACATAAGACTCGCCATCGAAAAACTCGCTGGCCGCGGGATCGAGCGCCAGCAAAACGTCGGTGCCTGTTTGGTAACCTGCTTGCGCAATTGCCTCGAGAATTGTCTCAATCGCCTCTTCGTTTGATTTCAGATTGGGAGCAAAGCCGCCTTCATCTCCGACACTGGTGGCATAACCTTTCTTTTTCAGGACTGACTTCAGCGTGTGGAAAATCTCGGCGCCCATCCGCAACGCCTCGCTGAACTTTTCGGCGCCGACGGGCACGATCATGAACTCCTGAAAATCGACGTTGTTGTCGGCATGCACGCCGCCATTGATGATGTTCATCATCGGGACCGGGAGTGTCTTGGCCTCTGCGCCGCCGAGATATCGATAAAGTGGCAGCTTCCGATAGCCCGCGGCGGCGCGCGCCGTGGCCAGAGAAACAGCCAGCAAAGCATTCGCGCCCAGGTTTGATTTATTTGGCGAGCCGTCGAGTTCGATCAGCGCACGATCTATTGCCGGCTGGTCGAGCGCGTCCTTCCCTTTCAATTCTCCAGCGATTACCTCGTTCACATTGTGGACGGCTTTCAAAACACCCTTGCCGCCGAAGCGTTTCGGATCGCCATCGCGTAATTCGACAGCTTCGTGTTCACCGGTGGAGGCACCCGAAGGAACCGCGGCCCGTCCCATCACGCCGCCAACCAAAGTTACGTCGGCTTCGACGGTGGGATTGCCGCGCGAATCAAGAGTTTCACGTGCGTGAATGTGATCGATCTGAGTCATAGCCATGTCCGTGTTTGGCCAGAAACTTTATCATCAAGAGTCAATGGCGAGAAATGGCGAACGCGATCTGGATTTGGAGAGCGGCCGCAAGCGGAGCGCGACGCGGCCCTGGATTAGCACCTTAGATCCAAAGCGCCGCGGACGGCGGCGCACTCCAAATAATTATCAGCCTTCAGCCTTTTTTGATAGACTCGCCCGAAATCAAACAACCATGCTTGAATTCCTCAGATCCAACTGGTCAGACATTCTGTGGCACATTGCGCAGCACTTGTGGCTGGTCTTCATCTCCATCGCCATCGCTATGGTCATTGCTTTGCCGCTGGGGATCCTGATTACGCGACGCAAGCGCCTGCGCGCGCCGGTGCTGGGGATCGCTAACGTGATGCAGACAATTCCGAGCCTGGCACTCTTTGGGTTTCTGATTCCCTTGCCATTCATCGGCGGCATTGGTCCGCGCACCGCGATCGTCGCGCTCGTCTTCTATGCGCTGCTGCCGATCATGCGCAACACGGTCACCGGAATTCTCGGCGTCGACAAGAGCGTTCGTGACGCCGCCGTCGCCATGGGAATGACTGACCGGCAGGTGCTGTTTCAGGTCGAGCTGCCGCTGGCTATGAGCGTCATACTCACGGGCGTGCGCGTCGCGATTGTGATTACGATCGGTGTGGCGATCATCGCAGCCGAAGTGGGCGCCGGGGGCTTGGGCGAATACATCTTCCGTGGCTTGAGGATGAACGACAATCGCCTGTTGCTGGCGGGCGCAGTGCCTTCGGCGCTGATGGCTCTGTTAGCTGATTTTGGTTTTGGCTTGATCGAAAGACGTTTCGATCCGGGCGCCGCGCGAACACGTCGAAGACCTCGGCGCGTACTGGCGGTGGCCGTGCTGCTGATCGGCGTCGTAATGCTGGGCTATGCGACCTGGCGAGGCATCCACAATCGGTCGAGTTCTGCTCCCAGTCACGGTCACGTCACTGTGGGTTCGAAAGACTTTACGGAGTCGGTCCTGCTGGCAGAGATCGTCGCGCAAATGCTGGAAGCTAAAAACATCGAAGTCGATCG
>Ga0209648_10004493_pt1 | contig 11859 bp, 8 predicted proteins | sample GraSoi2013_115cm_FD_185830 | JGI IMG/M metagenome (GOLD analysis project Ga0209648, IMG submission 185830) | Grasslands soil microbial communities from the Angelo Coastal Reserve, California, USA - Sample 9_17_2013_115cm (SPAdes) (version 2) | ecosystem: Environmental > Terrestrial > Soil >...
AGCGTTTTGGTGTCAGAAGCCCGACCGTTAGGGAGGGCAAGATTACCAACCGAGCCCTTGCTGACGCGCAGGCTTCTGACACGCTCATTGCGGCGGTCAAAGCCACTGAAGCTCAGGTGCTCCTCGACGATCATGGCCAACCTGCCGATGTGTACTTTGGCGCATCCTGTGGTGGAGAGACGGCGAACCTGGGAACGCTTTGGGGCGTAAGCCCGCCCGAATATCTGCGCGGCGTGCGCGACGACTATTGCTTATCCGGGCCGCACGCCAGATGGACTGACTTGATTACTCGAGCGGATCTGCTGCGTGCGTTGCAAAGCGATGCTCGTACGGATGTCGGCGCGCGATTGGATCAAGTAATCGTCAACAAGCGCGACGAGACCGGACGCGCGGAATTCATCACGCTCGAAGGCGAACACCGCAAGGCTGTGCGTGGCTGGGATTTCAAGATCATAGTGGGTCGCGTGCTGGGATGGAATGTCTTGAAGAGTTCGCGTTTCGAAATCGCTCGCGCCGGTTCGAATTTCGTCTTTCGCGGCAGCGGCTTTGGTCACGGCCTCGGCCTGTGCCAGGAGGGCGCGCATGTCATGGCCATGCGCGGTGCGAGTTACACACGGATTCTGGAGAAGTACTTTCCGGGCACGAGTGTGAGGAGAAGAGATCACGTTGCGATTAGATCGAGTAACGAAGGTTCAGATCTAAACGCAAAGGACGCAGACGGTCTCGCCGAGGAACGCAAAGGTTTTCCTCTGCGTCCTCTGCGGAATCCTTTGCGTTCTCTGCGTTTGAATTCTGCCTTCGATTACTACTCAAGCATGGGCTGGAAAGTGGATCTTTTGCTAACGGCTCCCCCTCTCCCTTTGGGAGAGGGTCAGGGTGAGGGCTTAGCGACAAATCCCAACCGTTTTGAACTTATTTCTTCCCAGAGCCGATCTGAGAAAAAGAAAAGGAGTAGTTTCCATTATCGCTCGCTAGCTACGCCCCTCACCCCAGCCCTCTCCCAAAGGGAGAGGGAGAAGTATCTCACCATTTCCAGTGAACACTTTCGCGTCACCTATCCCGCTGGCGTCGATCGCCGCGATGCTGATCAAGTTTTGAACACCCTGGAAGCCGCGCGTAGTGATTTCCTTCATCGGGCCGCGGCCGCCTCAGTTTCGAACAACATACCTCTGCTTGAAATTCGTCTTAACGAAAGCACGGGTGACTTTACCTCTCGCACCGGTCAACCATGGTGGGCGGCGGCGGCCACCAAAGGCAATCGGATCGAACTGCAACCCGTCGGATTACTAAAGCGCCGCGGAGTGCTCACAAATACTCTTCGACACGAGTTGGCTCATACGGTAATCGATGCTGTCAACCGGAATCGTGCGCCGCGCTGGCTGGAAGAAGGCTTCGCGCTTTACCTTGCCGGTGAAGGCGCGACGATTTCGCGCTATCTCACTCGTAGCGCGCACTCAACCGACGAACTTGAGCAGAGACTCGCCCGCCCCGGCTCGCAGGAAGCGATGCGCGCTCTGTATGCGGAGGCCTACAGCAAGGTTGCCGAACTCATCCGGAACAATGGTGAAGCGAGTGTTTGGAAGAAGCTGGCAGCCAGCTAACTTAGTCGGATCTGAACAATCAGAATCACCACAGAGACACAGAGATTGCACAGAGAATCACGGAGTTTCTTCTCTGTGTACCTCTGTGAAACCTCTGTGTCTCTGTGGTAAAGAAAAGATGCGCTGGCGCTTGATCGAGGAAGCGCGACCTTACGACCCTTTGACTCTGCTTACAAAAGGATTATCGCGCACCCAAAATCGCCACGGCTTCTCAATCCATTCTTCGGCATAGTCGATTCCGATTCGCGGCCCGCGCGAGATTTGACGCGGAGAGATCGAGACGCCTTCTTCGATCCAAACGCGGTCGCCAAGCAAATCGGCCTTATCCAGCTTGCGATCAATTCCCAGCGCCAGACACAAACGTCCCGGACCGCTGGTTAATTCGTACTCTGATCGTCCGCGGCGGCGACGGCGCATGGCATCCAGACCTTCAACAGGCTCAACTGCGCGCACCAGAATCGCGTGCGGAATGTCCTCGACGTTCGTCACCACATTGAACTGGTGGTACATGCCATACACAAAGTAGACGTAGGCGGTCCCGCCGCAGTCGTACATCGTTTCCGTGCGAGTGGTGCGGCGGCCATTGTAGGCGTGAGAGGCGCGGTCTTCCGGGCCGCGATAGGCTTCGGTCTCAACGATAAGTCCCGCAACGCGCGAACCATTTCTATCGGGAACAACCAACTTTTTGCCGAGCAGATCGCGCGCGACTTCCAGAACGTCTGAGCGCGTGTAGAATTCACGAGGTAGCTTTTTCATTTGTTTAATTATTTGAATCCGCAGATTACGCAGATTGCGCAGATTCAAGAAATACAGCCACAAAAAGGCACAAGAAGCTCAAAAGAAGAATACTCGCTGCTCGACATGCTTTCGTGCTTTCGTTTCCTGTTTGTGTTTTCTGAGCCTTTTTGTGGCTGCTATTTCTTGTCTGTGTAATCTGTGTAATCTGCGGACTTGCTCACCTCATGCGCCAAAGCAGCACGATGGTAATCGCAAAGCCAATCACGACAATCGCGCGGCGAATAAATACGCGCCCGACACGTTGCGCCGTGCGCGATCCGAAATAGCCGCCCGCCAGGGCAGCGACCGCCATCAACAGAGACTTGGGCCAGTCCACCATGTGGGCAATCGAAAAGCTGATTACGGCCACGCAGTTAATGCAGATGCCCAGAAAATTCTTGATGCCGTTGGCGCGATGTATGTCGTGCATGCCCAAAAGTCCCATCGCCGCCAGCATCCAAATGCCGTTGCCTGCTCCGAAATAACCACCGTACACGGCCGAGAAAAATTGGACCACTATCGCAAAGCCCCACCAGGCTTTCATTGATTCGCCGCCTTCGGTGGGCAGACGCAGCCAACGATTCACCGGCCCCTGACTCATGAATAGAATGGTCGCGAACAGAATCAGAAACGGAACCAGCCGCGCAAACGTGGGTGATGGAGTGATAATCAGGAGCCAGGCGCCCACGCCGCCTCCAATCACGCTGATCGCTCCCAGTCGCATCAGAATCAGCGAGCTGTCGTTCATCTCGCGGCGATAGCCGAACAAACCGCCAAACAATCCCGGCCACAAGGCCACGGTGCTGGTAGCGTTCGCGACTTTGGGATCGAGTCCTAACCAGATCAGCAGCGGAAAGGTCAGCAACGTACCGCCTCCGGCGATCGAGTTCACTATGCCTGCAAGAAAGGCGGCGATGAACATCGCGGCGGCGTGGATGAAGGGCATGCCCGCCTAGTCTAAAGGAAAAGTCTGAAGGACGCAGCTACTGTTTTGGAGTACCGCCTTTGGGCGGAGTCTGACAAATCCAACAGGATGGCCGCCTGAAGGCGGTACTCCAAACTTCGCCCGTGTTAGAATGCGCTCATAGTTTTTCATCAAACATAGTTCGGGGAGAAAATAGATGGCAGACGTATCGATTCGTCCGAAACCAAACGGACCTTATCTGGTTGAGGGTCCGGTAGACATTTACGACACCGCGGGAAACAAGATTGCCACCGATGACCGGCCAAAGATCGCTCTGTGCCGGTGTGGCGCTTCATCAAACAAGCCTTTCTGTGACGGCACGCATAGCAAGATAGGATTTCAGGCGGCTGAAACCGTCAACCCTGAAAGCGCCGAACCGCAGTCACCCTAGAGGAGTAGGATGTTTTTCCCCTCTCACTTTGAGAGAGGGCGTCGCGCGCGATGCATAATCTCTCTCACAGATTGATCCAGGGGCGGCGCTTCGCTTGCCCCTGGTTACTTTCTCTTGCCCCACCGGTGCGCATTCCCGATTACCGCAATCGTCTCTTTGTTTCAGCCGGAAGAGATCCCATTGCTCATATGCCGTTTTGTCGCACCTAATTCATGCTGCTCCTTTCTCTCAACAATATCTGCAAACGTTTCGGCGCTACTAATGCCGTCGATGACGTTTCAATTTCCGTAGAACGCGGCGAGTTCTTCGGCTTGCTCGGGGCCTCCGGCTGTGGCAAGACCACGACCTTGCGAGTGATCGCGGGTTTGGAAACGCCGGATTCGGGCGCAGTCGAATTCGACGGCCGCGAGGTCACGAATCTTCCGGCAGAGCACCGCGGCTTTGGGATGGTGTTTCAGAACTACGCGCTCTTCCCGCATCTGAACGTGTTCGAAAACGTGGCGTTCGGTCTGCGCGCTCGGGGCGGCAGCCGGGTCACTAGCCCGACCGTCAGGCAGGGCTCCTCTACCGAGAGCCTCAGTGAGAAAGTTCATCGCGCCCTCGACCTCGTCCAATTGCCGGGCTTTGATGCTCGACGCGTCGATGAACTATCCGGCGGCCAGCAGCAACGTGTTGCCATCGCCCGGGCGATCGCGATTGAGCCGGCGCTTTTGCTTTTCGATGAGCCGCTTTCGAATCTTGACGTCGCCCTGCGCGAAGAAACCCGCCGCGAGCTGCGCGCGCTGGTCAAGCGTTTGAATTTGACCGCTGTCTATGTGACGCACGATCAGGAAGAGGCGTTCGCGCTTTGCGATCGCATCGCTGTAATGAGTGAGGGGCGCGTGCGACAAATCGGTCCGCCGCGCGAACTCTATGACCAGCCAACGAGCGTTGCGGTCGCGAAGTTTCTGGGCCGCAACAATTTGATTCGCGCCATGCGCCTGACTTCAAGTAATGATCCCTTGACCAGGTTCAAAACTCTGGAGGGCGGCCATACTCTGGCTGTCCATGCTACCCACGAACAGTTAATGGGTCTGCCGGTGAACAAGCCCTGCCTGCTGGCCATACGACCGGAGGCAATCAGCATTTCAAAGAGTCAGACTATTGGTGAGAACCGCATCAGCGCGCGCCTTGAACAGATCGAATTTAGCGGCGCGACAACTGCTGTAGAACTCGACGCTAATGGTTTGAAGTTGGAAGCTTTGGTTTTGCGCGCCGATGATTTTGAGACTGGTGATGAATGCGTGGTGACGTTGGCGCCGGATCAAATCAGACTGTTGCCGGCAGGCTGAATGTGGAGTGCGGTGGCAAGCGAAGCGCGACACCGCTTTGGATTGTTCTAGCATCCTTCGAATTTCGCACCTATGAAAAGGCCAGATTCAAAGCGCCGTCGCCGCTTCGCTTGGCCGGCGCACTCCAAATTCTTTCTCTTACTGATCGTCGCCATCGTTCTCCTCTACGGCGTGATCTATCCCAACGCGCGCGTGTTCATAGGCGCGTTGCAGGTTGACGGACATTGGTCACTGGCAAGATTCATCGAATTGTTGTCACAGCGCGCTGTGATCGAGTCAGCACTGACCAGCATAGCGGTTTCAATCCTGACTGTTCTTTTCTGCTCTTTGATCGGCGTACCGCTGGCGTTTCTCTTCGAGCGTTATTCGTTTCCCGGGCGTCGTTTGTTTGCCACGCTCGCGGCGCTCCCCCTCGTGCTGCCGCCGTTAGTGGGCACCGTGGCTTTCATCTTTCTTTGCGGCGAATCGGGAATTCTCGCGCGCGTAATCCAGAATAATTTTCATCTATCAACCCCACCGTGGACGCTGCGAGGCTGGGGCGCTCTGCTTTTGTTCCACACCTACACCATGTACCCGTTCTTCTATGTCCTGACCGGCGCCGGACTGCAGCGAATCGACGCGGGACTGGCCGAGGCGGCGCGCAGTCTGGGCGCATCACGTTTGCGGGTTTTGTCTCGAGTAACATTGCCACAGCTCACGCCGTCTCTAATCGCTGCGGCCCTGCTCACTTTCATGACTTCAATGGCCAGCTTTAGCGCGCCGCTGCTGTTTGGCGGCAACGTTCGGGTGCTGACGCTGGAAATCTTCAGCGCTCGCCAACGCGGCGATGCCGGCGTCGCGCTCACGGAAACGGTTTTGCTGGCGGTGATTTCGCTGGTGGCTTTGATTTTCTTTCAGAGATACGAAGGCACGCGCCGCTTTATCGCCGCCGCGATGAAAGGAGCGACGCGACGACGCGCGCCTTTGAAAACCGGTAAAGCCCGCTTGCTGGCCGCCATCTGCGGAATCGTTTTCAGCGTTGCGCTGGCGCTGCCGATCATCACGTTGGTGCTGGTAAGTTTCTCTCGCGATGGTTCGTGGACGACCCAGACCTTGCCGCCCAGCTACACGGTGTCGAACTTTGCCCGCCTGGCCGGGGACGCTGATGCTCGTTCAGTTTTCGTGAATAGTCTGCTGATGGCCGGCATCGCCGCGGTGGCTGCCCTGGTCTGGAGCTTCTGCGTCACCGCCGTGACCGCGACCGGAAAATCAAAAAGATGGAAGCGTCTGGTTAACTTATTAGTGCTGATACCGTGGGCGCTGCCGGGTACCGTCGTCGCGCTTTCAGTTGCCGAGGCGTATGGACAAACCAACCCGCTGACCGGCTCGTTCATTCTAGTGGGGACTTTTTGGATTCTGCCGGTTGTTTACTTTCTCCGCTTCATGCCGCTGGTAGTACGCGCCGTACAAGCCAGCATGGAACAATTGGATCGCGCTCTGGAAGAAGCGGCAAGTGTGCTGGGCGCCGGTTCGTGGCGGCGCTTTTGGCGCGTCCGTCTGCCCTTAATAGCACCGGGCGCGCTGGCCGGAGCGTTGTTGGCATTCGTGATTGGGCTCGGCGAATATGTCGCGTCGGTTTTGGTATTCACGCCGAATAACCGACCGATTTCGATCGCGATCGCCTCGGCGATGCGCGATTTTAATTTGGGTACAGCGGCGGCTTATGGAGTGATTCTAATCATGATGATCGCGATTGCGATGATTGTGGCGGGACAGTTACAGAACCGCGAGCGGTAGCGACCGGATCATTAGCCCAACCGTCAGCGAGGGCGAGTACTTATGCTTCGGTTGTGTAATAAATCACTCGACCAGCCAAAGCGCACTCAGGAAGGGGGCTTGCCCCCGCTCATGATCGAGTCCCTAAGGAAGCCCGGCGGTTAATTCCTCAGCGACTATTTGGAAGGATTTGAGGAGCGGGGGCAAGCCCCCTTCCCAACTGTGAGATTACTATTCTTGAGTCCATAATAAGGCGTAGTTTCTGAAAAACGAGAAATGAAAAACAGATCACATCAACGAAAAATTCGACTGCCGCTAAAGCAGCTCTTGATGCTGCTATTCCTTTCGCTTCTTCTAATAACTGCGCCCCGCGCGCAACAAACAGCCACCACCAAACAGTCGCGCGAGGATCGCGTCGCTCTTTACCAGGCGCTGCTCGATCTAACCAATCCGTGGACGGTGATGTGCATTGCCGCGCATCCGGATGACGAAGACGGTACCTCTCTGATCGTCATGCGGCGCAAGTACGGCGCGCATACTGTCAGCCTGTTTTCCACCTTTGGTGAAGGCGGACAGAACGCTATCGGTCCTGAGCTGTATGAAGAGCTGGGCGCAATCCGCGCGCGCGAGACGATGGCCGCGGCTGAGGTCCAGGGTTCCGAAGCGTACTTCCTTGGCTTAAAGGATTTCGGCTATTCAAAGTCCCCCGACGAAACCTTCAAGATTTGGGGTCACGAAGAAGCTCTGCGCCGGATGGTTTTGCACATTAGAAAGCTGCGGCCCGACGTAATCATCACGAACCACTCAGTTACCAACAACGACCACGGCCATCATCAAGCCACGGCGCGCCTGACTCTGGAAGCATTCGACGCGGCCGCCGATCCGAAACGCTTTCCGGAACAATTGAAAGACGGCGTGACTGTCTGGCAAGTGCAAAGGCTCTTTGTGCGGGCACGAGGAAACGCCCAGGCACAAGCCGCAACCGCGCCCGCCGTAACCATCGATCCCAACGAACGCGATCCAATTCGCGAAACGGTTTACGCAGAAGAAGCCTTGCGCGGTTTGCAGAAACACGCGACCCAGGGCCCCTGGCCGAAGACATTCGCAGAATTCGCTGCGCGCTTTCGTGCTTTCACCGGACAAAGCGCAGCGCCGGGCCAGCTTCCGCCGATTCGTTATGTGCTCGTGCGCGAAGCGAAAGGAACTGATGCGCTAACGAAAGACTCGCACAACTTTCTTGATGGGATGCGGTTGCCTGATGACGTCGCGAAGGAGCTTGCGCCGCCGACAATCGATGGCCGGCCTTTGACTGACGGCCTAAACCGGCCCGATCGCGTTCTTCATTCAATTCTAATTGCAGACCATGGTTTACACGAAGCTGGACCGAAGGGAGAGGAACGTCCTCGTTTTATGTTCATGAAGGATCGATTGTTTCACGCCTTGGCTGTCGCCAGCGGGGTCACTGTCACAGTCGCTCCTGTGGATAAAGTGCTAGTGCCAGGACGGATGACTGATTTTGCGATCAGTATTTCTAACGCCGGAAGCGAACCCGTCATGCCATATCTGCTTGGCTTCAACGGAACGGCTCGGGGCGTGGGCGCCAATTCAACCGGCCCGTTACTACCTGGAAGGACTATTACGATAACAAGACAGTATGCGACTCCACCCGATGCGATGGTTAACGTGCCCCACGCGCAGCACCTTTACGATGGACAATTGCTCGGACGGCGTATTGATGCTACTGCCTTCGTAAAAATTGAAGACGCAACGTTCATGGTTCCAGCGGAGATGCCCATGGACGTAGCTTCTCCGGTTGAAATCTCAAATATCAGCCCATCGCCGGCCGTCAGAACTCCGCCCGATAGAAAAACTAAACTTCGCGGCACCATGGATTGCACGCTGCGCGACTTCGATTACAGAGTACGCTTGACCAATCATCTGGACGCACCGTTTTCCGGCCAGCTAATTGTCGGTCTGGGGTTCGGCAGAAAGGCCGCCTATCACCCACTCACGATCGCCGCGAATGACAGGACCGATCTCACTGTGTCAGTTCCCGGCTGTCCCCAGCAGACTGATCCCAAGACAGCCTCGGAGCAGAAGGCTGAGCCGATTTCCTTCACTGTTAAAAACGGAGCAGCAAAACCATTGGCCCGCCTCGAGGTGCCGATAGTTTTCGCCAACGCCGTCGTCGCCCCGAATCTCCGCGTCGGCTACGTTCGTGGCTTTGATTTCAGTTTACCGAATGCGCTTACGGCGCTCGGGGTCGAATCGAAAGAACTCCGCGTTGACGAAGTGAAGACGGCTGACTTGCAGAAATACAACGCAGTCATCGTCGACAATCGTGTCTATGAATCAACGCCGGGATTGATCGAAAACAATCAGAAGCTGCTCGACTATGCGAAGAGTGGTGGGACGCTGATCGTCTTCTATCACAAGTCGTTTGAGTGGAATCCTGACGAGCGACGCAAGCGGCCACAACTCGCTCCTTATAAATTAATTCTTGGTGACGACCGGATCACAGACGAGAATGCGCCGATAACGTTCCTTGAGCCACAGCATCCGCTGCTCAACTTTCCCAACAAGTTGGGGCAGGAAGATTTCGCCGGCTGGATCCAGGAACGCGGCCTTTACTATCCGAAGGAATGGGACCCGCAGTTTCACGCGCTGCTGCAATCGAATGATCCCGGCGAAGCACCTTTGAAGGGTGGTCTACTCGTTGCCGATTATGGTCGCGGCCGATATATCTACACCAGCATCGTTTGGTATCGTGAGTTGCGCGCGGGCGTTCCCGGGGCGTATCGCATGTTGGCGAACATGATTAGTTACGGAGCTGGGAAATAAGAGAAGGCTGAAGCCGACAGTGACGCTGTTGTGGCTTCGCCTTCGGATGCGCGGCAAGTCTTCGACTTGCCGGACGATAATCTCGATATCGAAACCGGTCTTAGACCGCTTCTTACAACCAGTTCGCCCCCGACAAGTCATAGACTTGCCGCGCATCGAAATGGCAAAGCCCTCGCTGTCTCTCGTGATTGCCAATTCCAGGCTGGCTGCCAGCTCTCAGCCCAGGGACACTAAACAGAACAGGCCCGCAACCGAAGTCGCGGGCCTGTTCTATTTCATCAATGAAGCGGGGCACAAGCCCGACCGTGAGGGAGGGCTCACCCCGAGCCCTTACTGACGCGCGGGCTAACGCTTCCGGTTACTGAATCGTGTCGCTCGATCCCTTAAACCCGTGCATAGCCTGCTTCAGCGTCCACTTCAACACCCGCTTGGTGTCATAACAGTAAGCGAGAATGTAGTTGCAGGTCGACAGACAGTGCGTCGAGCACTCTTTCTTCATCTCGTCCAACTGGGCCCTGTCAAATTTCGGATTTTCAATCGTGCCCCAGTCGTGCGTGGCTGAATACATCGGGAAGCACGGCGCCAATGTTCCGTCCGTGCGGACGATGAGCGAGTTCTGGCCCGCGCGGCATTTCCAGGGCGGTACCGAGCCGCGCATGAGCTGCTTCATCTCCTGCATGTGCTTGCTCTGGTTGACCATCTTGTAGCCTTCGTTGTGGCGCTTGTCATCCAGATAGTCGAGCAAGTCGTCGACCTTGGACCAGTCATCCGGCGTCAGATAGGTGACGTTCTCGTCGAGATGCTTGAAGTGGTCCTGCTCCATCATCGGCGTCTCGTTGATGTGATAATCGGTGGCGATGCCGGCCTCGTGCGCAATTTCCGTCAGCTCTTTGACGTCATCCATGTTGTTGCGGCAGATGTTGATATTGAACATCACCGTGTAGCCATAGTGATGTTGCCGCTTCACCAGATACTCAAAGTAAGGCCTGATTGGATCCAGCGCCTTCGGCAAAGACTTTCTGTCTTTGACTGAGTCAACCGCGAGATTGACAGTGGCAATACCGGCGTCACCCAGACGATCGACGACTTCGGGTTTCATCAAACGGCCATTCGTCGGCAGATAGACAAAGATGTCTTTCTTCGCGCTGTAGTGAACGATCTTGTGAATGAACTTCGGCCGCAGCAGCGGCTCGCCACCCATCAACGCCAAGACGCGCGAACCGATCGAATGCAGCCAATCAATCGAGCGCTTGGCCGTATCTTCGGTCATGCCCTTGACCTTGTTGTTATAAGACCAGCAGTAGTGACAATCCAGATTGCACTTCCATTCTGTAAACAGATAAGGAATGATCGGCCGCAGGTCGTTGCTATACCAACGCGATTTGAAATAAGGCGAGCCCCAGGTCTTCCAGGTGCGAATCGCGTTCAGCTTCTGGTATTCCGACTTGGTCATCGGCTGGGGGTCGGGGTGAATCGGATACGGAGGCTCCGGCAGAACCTCGATCTCGGCCTTAGGGGCCAGAACCGGCCGCGATTCTTCTTTGTAGAGAATCTGGTGTAGTTTCTGATCCAACCGGGAAGGCGGCGCCGAAGAAGCCGGAGCGTTCTCTTGTTGTAGTGCTGGTGCCATATCGTGTTCTGCCTAATCCTTTACTAAAATTTTGTATGGAGATCGGTCGATCTCAGGAACCCTTCGAACTGCCTAAGCATCCGTGGCCCTCGAAGAGAGCAAGCGTCCAAAACGAACGCCAATGTTCGCCGATCTGTCCTTTAAATGCAAGCACATTCAGCATGCTCCACCCCGGGATGAATTTCGCCGGTTGCCCCTGGCGCTCGATTAACGCTAAGCTTTGCCGCTTGCAGCTTGTTTGTGGCACGGCGCAACTTGTCCGTGATTCACTGGCCCTACGCCCATGCCCGCCCTTTCAAACCGGCCTGCAACCAATTGGTCGATTGCCTTTGGAGGTTATTAAGAAGTTGTCCGCCCGAGCCCTTCCGTTCGTTACTGCTGGATTAACACCGGAACTGTTTACTAATGCCCGCACGGGTTCTCTCAGCCGGGCCCTGCTGATTATCGGCCTCGCCGTTTTGACCGCCCTCGGCCTCGGTTTCCGCGTCAATGGCTTGAGCAGCGAAGGCTTGAGCGAAGACGAACTGAACAAGCTCAACGCTGTCAGCGAATATCGCGCGCATGGTCTG